>Ga0123353_10012462_pt1 | contig 12090 bp, 8 predicted proteins | sample TergutLab28metaG_3_FD_92763 | JGI IMG/M metagenome (GOLD analysis project Ga0123353, IMG submission 92763) | Labiotermes labralis P3 segment gut microbial communities from Petit-Saut dam, French Guiana - Lab288 P3 | ecosystem: Host-associated > Arthropoda: Insects > Digestive system > Gut ... | reverse complement strand
CGCGTTGCTGCTTCCGGCATAAACAAAATTTCCTGGCGAATTGTTACCGCCTCTTGCTGCGCATTCCCATTCAGCTTCTGTTGGCAGACGGAAGCCGTTAGCGCCCCAGTTTACATTAAATGTTGCGTATGATATTGAGTCCACAGTGGAAGTTACAGGGGTTCTGCTTATGTTGGCAAGAGTCCCGTAAACTTGAGTCAGATTTGCTGAAGTATGTAGATTTGCCCAATTCGTAAGCCTAATACAATATTCAATTGTGTCAAACCAGGATACCCTCTCTACCGGACGAGTGTTTGTCCCGGTAAATTGGCTGGGATTTCCGCCCATTAACTCAACATACCCTCTAACAACAGTATCCGTTCTTAATGGGAGCTGATTAACCTGTGTTATCGGATACCTACTTATGTAAAAACCATCCAAGGTTACCCTGCGCGTTGGGTAAGCATGAAGAACTGCGGGGCTGCCGCTGACACCGGAATCGCCCATAATAAAACTGCCCCTTGGAACCCAAACCATGTCCGGTAAAGGAGGAACCCATCTGGCATAGAGGGTCAGATCAGAAGTTATTTGAGTGTCAAAGTTATACTCTACAAGAGTAGCCCGAAAAGCGGCGTCGTTAACACCGCCCGGTTGATATGCAGAAGCATTGGGATCCGCAGTACTGTGATCCCAGCGGAGAAATGAATACCTAGCGTCTGAGTCTAAAGAAGCTCCTGGAGGCAGCGGTATAAGCGCAGGCATAAACGGTTCAATCGCTCTGCCATTATGGCTCACACGCTGAGGTACCGGCACAGAATAATTAGGAGGAACTCCTCCACCTGGCGGCGCTCCCAAGATGAATGTAACAGTATAAACTGCGGTTTCCCACTTGGCATTAAGCGTCATATTTGATTTTACAAGACTGGTGTCGAAGTTCCATTCATTATTAAGAGCAGTATCAGTGTACCAGCCGGCTAAAGCCATTCCGGGCCTGCTCATAATTGGCGGTCTTTGGAGCTTTTCACCATGCGCGATTTGCTGGCTTGCCGGAACAGGATTTCCGCCGTTCGCATTGAAGCTTACCATGTAGATGTTTGGAACCCACTTGGCATGAAGAATAAAGTAATCACGACCCAGCCTTTCTGCTGGATCTACCTCAGTTATTAATCTCGAGAATACCCATTCATCTGTATAAGACATATCTGTAAACCAGCCGCCAAAAGTATGCCCTTCTCTGGCTAAGGGGCCGGGATCAATAATTCTGCCGCCAGGTGAACCTCCCTGTCCTGTATATATAGTAAAATTTACACGAGTTAATTCCTGACCGTTTGGCCGGGTTCCGCCGTTTACCTGTAAATGCACAGTACGGACATACGCGCCCCATTGGCCGTAAAGGGTAACATTACTGGTAACTATGTCATTTGTGAAGTCCCATTTTGAACCCCAAGAACCGCCAGTTTTTCCGTTTTCTGTATACCATCCAATTAAGCCAAGACCTTCTCCATTTGGTATGACAGGGGGTTCAACAACTTTACCTCCGGAAACAATACGCTGTTGGGGTACTACTATCTGTTGGCCTGTCCTCTCACTGTTTGATGGGCCATCATCAAGGTTTATTACAAAATTTACAGTATAAGAGTTAAGACTCCATGTGGCTGTAAGGGTAATAAAACCATCATCGTTTACATCGTCTTCTTCTTTTACAACCCGCGTTTCTATATCCCAAGGATCGCCGTTTTCATCAACCCAGCCGGCAAACCCAAAATCCCCGGTACGGGTAACTGCCCGCAGTCTTGGAATCGTGTTGCCCCAGAGTACTCTTAAAGGTTCTGGCTGCGGGTTTCCGCCGGCAGTATTAAATACTACAAAAGCAAAATTTACTCCGCTTCCCCCGCTTTCTCCGCCTCCGTGGCTTCCGTCACTTATAGGAACTGTTCTATTCTCAATATCCCACCATGTTTCCATTATTGGATTACGGCAGGCTGCCAAAAGAATCCATATTAAGCTAAAAATAAATACGATATTTCTTTTTTTCATATTTCACCTCATGTTTGATTATTGAACGAATCAAGATTTGTATTTTATTCTGGTAATAAGTGTAATAATGTCATAATAATCTTAAAATAATTATTTCTCTTTAATAATTATAATGCAAATTTTTGAATTGTCAAAAAGAAATTCCAGTTATATGAGGAATCGAGGCTGTTATATTGAGTTAATTTGGACTTAAATCCCTATACATCCGCAAGCTGTGACAGCGGGATAGGCTTGGGACTGTCATTCTGCCCTTCGGCCTTGGCAAGTTCTTCAAGAAGTTCCTTTCCCCGCCGGGATAGCTTTTCCGGAATCTGTACAATAAGTTTGATATAAAGACTGCCCCGTTGGCTTCCGGACGGGACGCCCTCATCACGGATTCGCAGCAGTTTTCCGTTTTGGATACCAGCGGGAACTTTAACCTTGATTGTTTTGTTATCCAGTGTTGTTACATGAATATCAGCACCAAGGGCAGCCTGACTTATCGAAATTGGAACGGCGCAGTAAAGATCATAACTCTGCCGTTCGAAATATTCGTGGCGTTTTATCCTGATGAATACATATAAATCGCCTGCTGGGCCGCCGTTGGGGCCTGCATCGCCTTGTTTGGGAATTACAACACGTTTGCCGTTTTCCACACCTGCCGGAATGGTCACCATTATTTTCTGCCGTTTTTTCTGTGTTCCCGTACCGCCGCAGTCACTGCATGGTTTTTCAATTATTGAGCCTTCTCCATGACAATGGTGGCAGGTTGTGGCTACCGAGAAAAATCCCTGGCTGTGCCTTACCTGTCCTGAACCGCGGCAGGTGGGGCAAGTTTTTTTGCTGGAGCCGTCTGCCGTACCGGAACCTTTGCAGGTTACGCAGGATTCATTATGCGAGTATTGAATTTCTACTTTTGTGCCAAAGACAGCATCCTTAAAAGGAATCTCGATATCATAGCGGAGGTTCGCTCCCTGCCTTACCCCGCTTGAAGAGCCTCTGCGAAAGCCGCCGCCAAAAAAGCTGTCAAATATGCTGCCGAAACCGCCCTCGCCGAAAATATCTTCAAAACCCCGGAATACGCTTGAATAATCGCCTTGCCCTGCCATGCCCTCAACTCCGGCAAAGCCGAACTGGTCATACGCCGCCTTTTTCTGATCATCCGCGAGAATCTCGTAGGCTTCGGTCGCTTCCTTGAATTTTTCCTCGGCCTGTTTATTGCCGGGATTTTTATCCGGGTGGTACTGAACGGCAAGTTTGCGATATGCCTTTTTTATTTCGTCTTTTGAGGAATTTTTCTGTACTCCGAGAACCTCGTAATAATCACGCTTTGCCATTATTTATCGTCAACCACTTCGTAGTCTGCGTCTTCGGCGCTCTTCGTATTATCACCGCCCATTGAGCCGCTGCCGCCGGAAGGATCTCCGCCCATGTTTGGATTAAAACCACCCATGTCGGGGCCTGCACCTTCACCGCCCGTTTGCCCTGAAGCAGCCTGTTGTTTGTAAATCTCCTCAGCAATTTTATAGGACACCTGTTTGAGGGCTTCGGTTTTGTCTTTTATCGACTGAATATCGCCGCTTTCAAGAGCCTTGCGTAAATCGGCAATGGCTTCTTCGGTTTTGGATTTATCTTCCGCGCTTACCTTGTCGCCCAAATCTTTGATGTTCTTTTCTGTGCTGTAAATCATCGAATCGGCTTCATTGCGCACTTCGGCTTTTTCACGCTCTTTTTTATCTTCCTCCGCGTGGAGTTCCGCTTCTTTTACCATGCGGTCAATTTCCTGATCGCTTAAACCGCTGGAACTTTCAATACGGATTTTTTGTTCTTTGCCCGTGCCAAGGTCTTTTGCGCTGACATGAACAATGCCGTTAGCGTCAATATCGAAGGTAACTTCAATCTGCGGAACTCCACGCGGAGCGGGAGGAATGCCGACAAGATCGAAGCGGCCAAGTACACGGTTCTGGTTAGCCATTTCACGCTCGCCCTGCAAGACCTGAATGGAAACGGCGGTTTGGCCGTCCGCAGCAGTGGAGAAAATCTGGCTCTTGCGTGTCGGAATGGTCGTATTGCGGGTAATCAGTTTTGTCATTACACCGCCAAGGGTTTCAATACCAAGTGAAAGGGGAGTAACGTCCAATAAAAGCACGTCTTTTACATCACCGCCAAGGATACCGCCCTGAATTGCCGCTCCAACTGCGACAGCTTCATCGGGGTTTACGCCTTTGTTGGGTTCTTTTTTGAAAAGGTCTTTAACAATCTGCTGAACTGCCGGAATACGGGTAGAACCGCCGACAAGGATAACCTCGTCAATTTGATCGGCGTTTAATCCCGCGTCCGAAAGGGCCTTTTTGCAGGGTTCTTTTGAACGTTCAAGCAAATCTTCCACCATCTGTTCAAACCTCGCTCTTGTAAGGGATTTTTGCAGATGCTTGGGGCCGCTCTGGTCGGCTGTGATAAACGGCAGATTAATTTCGGTGGACTGCATCGAAGACAGTTCAATTTTTGCTTTTTCCGCAGCTTCACGAAGGCGCTGGAGAGCCATACGATCCTGACCCAGATCAATACCTGTGTCTTTTTTGAACTCGGCAATGAGCCATTCCATGATACGGCGGTCAAAATCATCACCGCCAAGATGGGTATCGCCGTTTGTAGCTTTTACTTCAAAAACACCATCGCCCAGTTCCAGAATGGAAACATCGAAAGTGCCGCCGCCAAGATCGTAAACGGCGATTATTTTGTCTTTTTTGGAGTCTTTGTTAAAACCAAAGGCCAAAGATGCGGCAGTCGGCTCATTGATAATTCTTTTTACATCAAGGCCTGCGATTTTGCCCGCATCCTTTGTTGCCTGACGCTGCGCATCGTTAAAATACGCGGGAACTGTGATAACCGCTTCTGTGACAGTTTCGCCCAGATAGTCTTCGGCAGTTTGTTTCATTTTTTGCAAAATAAACGCGGATATTTCCTGCGGAGAATATTTCTTTCCTTCAACATCCACACGCACATCATCGCCCTGTTCTGCTATGCGGTACGGTACAAGTTTCATTTCGTTAGATACTTCCGAAAAACGCCGGCCCATAAACCGCTTCATAGAAAAAACAGTATTTTCAGGGTTTGTAATCATCTGGTTTTTTGCCGGCGCGCCAACAATTCGTTCGCCCTTGCTGGTAAAACCTACAATAGACGGGGTTGTGCGTCCTCCTTCAGAACTTTGAATGACGATCGGTTCACCGCCTTCAAGAACAGATACGCATGAATTAGTGGTTCCCAAGTCGATACCAATTATCTTTCCCATTTTATTACTCCTTACCTTAATATAATTATATTGAGCCTTTTTATTCTGGCATTAATACCTTTACTTTTGCAGCTCTGATAACCCTTTCCTTCAACATATATCCCTTAAAAAGATCTTCCTGAACTGTAGCTTCGCTTACTTCAGAGGATTTTTCCATCATCAGGGCTTCGTGCAGGTTTGGATCAAAGCGCCCCCCTGCCGAATCAAAACGTTTAAGACCCCATTTACTTTCAAGCTGGCTGGTAAGCCGCTTTTCTATCATTTTTATGCCTTCCAGAAAAGACATATCCGCGGAATTTGCCAACGAATCGTTTCCGCTTGCCTGCAAACTATTTTCTCCTGCTACAATTGCCCGTTCAAAGTCGTCAATTATGGGGATAATATCTAATAGCAGGCTTTGGTTAGCATATTCAATCGCGCTTTGTTTATCCTGATTCATTCTCTTACGGAAATTCTCAAAATCCGCGGCTTTGCGCAGAAGTTGATCGCGTGTTTCCGCCAGTTGGGTTTCCAGCTCGGCTATTTTTTCTTCCGGGGTAAGTTCTGCAGCCTGTTCTGCGCTGCCCTGTTGGGACGTTTCCCCCTGATCGGGTATATCCTGTTTTGCTTCAGCTGATTCTGTATTGTTCTGCACTACAGTTTCTTCACAGTTGCCTTTCTCAGCCTCATCCCGAGATATTTCCTTCTTTGACATTAATGTTTCCTGATACTCCACTTCCAGCGGTTGTAATTTTGAGATTCCTCTGTCTTAAAAAATACTAAAAAATGGCTTTTGGGTCAAGGAAAAAAACGCCAGATATATTAAGCGTAGACTTTTTTTATATTCTGTCATAACATTGATTTAGGACCTAGTGTCATGAATATCGGGATTTTTAGCGATACATATACTCCTCAGGTAAATGGAGTAGTTACAGTAATACGTGCCTTGAAAGCAGGTTTAGAGCAGAGAGGGCATAAAGCCTATATTTTTACCGTAAAGCACCCAAAAGCGGTAGAAGAAGAAGGTGTTTTCCGGTTTCCTTCGGTTCAATTTCCCAAAGAACCTCAACACCGGATTGGAATGTTCATTGCTAAACAGATTTATGACATTGTAAGGCCCCTTAAGCTGGATATTATCCATACCCAGACTGAATTCAGCCTTTATCTGGCTTCACGGCTGGTAAGCAAAAAATTCAATATTCCGTCCATTCATACCCTTCACAGTTATTATCCCGACTATTCCAATTATGCGCCTCCGGTTTTTGGCGGAGTGCTGGTAAAAAATCTTTCCAAAACCATGAAACATGTGCTTCGCAGTCAACGTTGTGTTATTTCTCCTTCAAGAAAAAATGTAGATTATCTTGCGGAAATAAAATTTCAACGGCCTGTGCGGGTAATTCCAAACGGAATAGATATTTCTCATTTTTATGATCGCAGCGAAGAATTTCAGGATGGCGGTAAAAAGATACGGGAACGATTTTCCATAACCCCCGGCGAAGACATGATTGTTTTTGTTGGAAGGCTGGGTGTGGAAAAGAATATTTCTGTTTTACTGGAAAATTTTAAGGAAATTCTAAAAAGGCGAAAAGTTAGACTTATTATTGTAGGAGACGGCCCTGACAGGAGACTGCTGGAAACTTACAGCAAAGAATTGGGCCTGAACAATGCAGTGGTTTTTGCCGGATATTTTCAGTGGCCTGATGAAATCAAACAGGTCTATGCTGCTGCGGATATATTCATGAGCGCCAGCCACAGCGAAGTTCATCCAATTACTTTTATCGAAGCGATGGCTGCGGGACTCCCAATTGTAGCTGCTGCGGACAAAAGCATTGACGGCATGGTGGTAGACGGAGAAAACGGCTGGGCATTGGAAGATGATTCTCTGTTATGGGAAAAGGCTTTGGAAATATTGGAAGATCCTGCTGTCCGCGAAAGAATGGGCAGGAGATCAGAAGAAATATCACAGAATTATACTATGGATAAATTTATTGATTCCATGATAACCTGTTATAAAGAATTTAAAAATTAAAATTTTGAAAAAGCCTCAGGAAACAATTCCCCTGTTCACATCTTCCGAAGAGATACTCAATCTTCCATTGGCCTTCCGGGTGGCAATTTTTTTGAAGAACTCAAAATATTGTTTATCCATTACCGCTATATGTGATAAAGTCCATTCTTTCAAAAAATAGGTAAAGGGCAGAAGGGTAAGCCGCTTTCCGTGTTCGAAATTTTTAATATAATCGGAAACTTTATAAATAAATTCGTTATGCGCTTTTTTATGCTCACTGTAGCCTGAAAATTTTGTTGCTGTCAGGATTTTTTCTTCTGTAGCAAAGTGTACCTTTATGTAGCTGACCGCTTCCTGAACGACCTTATCCAAATAATCGTGATCACTTTCCTTCTTTCCAATAATATGGTCAAACATATCATTAATCATATCAACCAGAGCTTTATGCTGGTCATCGATTATTTTAATTCCACACGCGAATGTGTTAGACCATTTAATCAACATGGTTTTATCGTTCATATTTCCCCATTGTATCATATCTCTACCTTTTAATATAGGAAAAATTTTAATAAAGTAAAGCTCATGCCTGCTTTTGGTCTGTTGATCATACTAAAAAATACAGGTAAACTTAATATTATCATACGCGCTAGATTGGGGTTGTTATGTCAATTGATATTAAAAACATCGTAAAAAATCTACATCCTCTGGAAGTACGGATTCTCCTTGCTTATAAAAAGGGAGATGAGCTTACTATCGAAAAAGTTGAGCAGGAACTGGGTTTTAAGCCGGGGAATGGAAATCAGGCACTTTCGTGGCTTACAGGCAAAGGGCTGGTGGGCGAAATCCGGCGAGAAATGGTAGTTTTTTACGAACTTACCGATCTTGGCCGCGAGTGGAGAGAAAAGGGATGCCCGGAAGAGCGGATTATTGATCTTGTTATGAAACAAACCAGCAATCTTAAACTGCCTGATATTGCGCAAACTCTCAAAATGGAAAATAAGGACATTGGCAGCGCTTTTGGCAGCCTTTCCAAACTTGGTATTCTTGCATTGGACGACGATAAAAATGTAATTATAAAAAGTTCACATGTAGATATACAACTTCGGGATTTTTTTAACGGTGAATCTGTGAGTGAACCGGGAATAAATTACCTTATTACTATCCGGGCTTTGCTGGAAAAAGGCGTACACGGCGCTATTTCCGAAGCAGCGCTTAATACGGCTGAAAAAAGCGCAATGGCCGGTATTGCCAAAAAGCGTGGTGCCGCTGATGCGCCGTTCCGCCAGATAGACAGGGAAACAGTTTTTTTCGGCTTTTCCGCCGCGGAAGACGGCTCTGTTCCGGCTGCAGATGCGGCTAACGCTCTGAAATCGGCAGGAATCACTGGCGATGAAATCGGCCTTTTAACCCAGTCTATGCTTGAAGACGGAAGCTGGAAGGGAAAAACATTCAGATCGTATAACGTTAAAACGCCTCCTGTCCGGCTGACTCCGGGACGGAGTAATCCTTATGCAAAATTCCTTGAAAATGTAAAAGACAAACTTGTATCCCTTGGTTTTGAAGAATTTGACGGACCGTTAGTAGAAACCGAATTCTGGAATTCGGACGCTCTTTTTATGCCGCAGTTTCATTCGGCCCGGGATATTCATGACGCATACAGTATCGCCGATCCAAACGCAGGTCATCAGGACGAATCGCGTTTAACAGGGAACAAAGACGGAGTTGCGCGGGCAAATTCTCTTGATGAACCGTGGCTTTCCAATGTGGCTTCTGTCCATGAAAATGGCGGCACAACAGGCAGCCGCGGTTGGAATTATGCCTTTGACCGTGAGTTTACAAAACGGCTGATTCTTCGCTCTCAGGGGACTGTGCTTTCCGCAAAACAGCTGCCGACAGCAAAAATCCCCGGTAAATACTTCGGCATTGCTCGTTGTTTCCGCTACGACCGCGTAGACGCTACCCACCTGCCGGACTTCTATCAGACTGAAGGCATTGTGTTAGGCGAAAACGTCAATCTTCGCACGCTCCTTGGTATGCTGGAAATGTTTGCCTGCGAAGTTGCCGGCGCGAAAGAAGTAAAATATGTTCCCGGCTATTTTCCGTTTACAGAACCTTCGATTGAAGTGCATATCAAACATCCGGTACTCGGCTGGTTCGAACTCGGCGGTTCCGGCATTTTCCGCCCTGAAGTAACTGAAAGCCTTGGGGTGAACGTACCTGTTGCTGCCTGGGGGATCGGCATTGATCGCATGGCATTGATGGCGCTTGGCTTAAACGATTTGCGTGAACTTTTCAGCCACGATATTGAAAATGTAAGATTAAGACGGGCAAAAGCATGAAACTTCGTTTCATGTTCGATTTATAAAGAATATATAATCTATTGCCCAGAGACACTAATTATATTATACTGAAACTAGAGGTCGAATCGCTTAAAAGTCGGCCTGCTCTGACCTTTTGGGGTCAGCAGAATATTACCCGGAAACTATGTTTTTATCCTTGGGCTGATTGTTCGGGGAGCCCGTAAGGAGGGGTTATAAATCAGGGAGACAGGTATGCAAACATTTGAAGAACGCAAGGAAGCGGCACTACGCGCGGCAAAAGCGCAGGGAATTGTTGACGTTGTCCAAGCGTCAACAAATGACGGAATTAGCCTTGAAACGTTGGAGTTGGCTACAAGGCTAACAAAAAAACATGCTCCTGCCTTGTATAAAAAAGCAGAAGCGAGGCGTAAAACACAATAATGATTCAAGCAAACCATTTTTATGACCTGCTGGATAATCTGGCAGGTCAATTTTTTACTAACAGAAGCGCAGTATGCGTAGGAAAAGATTTTGGGGTACAAATCAGCTTAAATGCTAAAGAGTATTTTTCAGTTATTATTGTTTCAGAAAAGCTAGATGCTGACTTGGCAGTACTTGGAGTATTATTGGATGATTCAGCCCATACATCAAGGAATGGGTTCACTTTTGTAATTTACATAGATCCAGATGAAATTGAGGGAGATGCGTTTAAGATATTCGCATCAATTATTATAGCCCATGAAATATGTCATTTTGCGTATTATTACGATCTTTTTATTAGACTTGGCGACAACACTGGAATTGAAGCACAAAGCTACTTTACTTATGCCATATCCGCTACCATGATGGGTGCAATAACAGAAGAAAAAGACAGCACTAGTCAAACAATATTTGATGAACATAATTTAGAAGATTTAGTTAAAAACACGAGAAAATATCCTAAAAAACATTTTACCAAAGGGAAAGAATCAAGGCTTAATTATCATAAATTTTTTGATAATTTCCTTGACCATTTACATTTCGAGAAAATGCTGGTGGAATATAAGAACAAAAGGGAAAATAAAAATTCTTGACAATTTTTCTGAAATTATTCTATAAATAACGGGAATAAATTTAAACTTTCTGCATTTTAGCATTTGCTTAAAAAATAGGCGCTAACAACGAATTTATGGAAACAGGTACTTTCTACGCTCTGTTTTTATGTTTTATTATATCCTCAAATATTGTATAATCGTAATCATGAAAGAAAATAAAGTTTTGCCCATTGAACGTTATGGTTACGATTTTATACCAGCCGAATATCTGCCGCCCGAAGCGGATGAATACTGGCTTCGTAATGCGCAACAGACAAAAAAACCGGAATCTTCCAACAATGAAATTTGGCGGAAACTTAAATCCAAAGAAATAGAAGTACTGATAAAAAACAGAAATTACTGCGCAAACTGGAAAGATGTTCTTGTAAGTGATCCTTTTGATCCTGAGTTAATCCGTGATTCGTATTTTTACGGACTGGTTCGAATTGGTATTTTGCAAAGCGTATTGCTTAAACATCATGATTTTTGTATACCAGCAGGAATTCGTAACAGCACGCTCATTTCCTGTGATATTGGCGATAATACTGCAATTCAGAACTGTGCGTATATTTCTCATTACATTATCGGGGACAACTGTATACTTTCTGAAGTTAATGAAATGCAAACGACTAACCATTCCAAATTCGGCAATGGCGTAATTAAAGACGGTGAATCCGAAGAAGTGCGTGTTTGGATCGATGTAATGAATGAAGCAGGCGGACGGTCGATCCTGCCGTTTGAAAGCATGATTGCAGCGGACGCTTACCTTTGGGCGGCATATCGTGATGATACAGCATTGATGGAAAAACTTGCGGAAATTACGCAAAAACAGTACGGCGGTTTCCGGGGCAATTACGGAACAGTTGGCAATGGTACGGTAATTAAAAGCTGCGCGATTATCAAAGATACTGCGGTGGGAGAATCTGCCTACATCAAGGGCGCAAACAAACTTAAAAATGTTACAATTCAGTCTTCAGCTGAGGAGCCGACACAAATAGGCGAAGGTGTAGAGATGGTTAACGGCATTGTCGGTTACGCCTGTAATGCTTTTTACGGTTCCAAGGCTGTGCGTTTTGTGATGGGCAGAAACAGTAACTTAAAGTACGGAGCGAGGCTGATTCATTCTGTGTTAGGTGATAATTCAACCGTATCATGCTGCGAGCTTCTCAACAATTTGATTTTCCCTGTGCATGAACAGCATCACAATAATTCATTTCTCATAGCCAGCCTTATTCAGGGAATATCCAATATGGCGGCCGCGGCAACCATTGGCAGTAACCATAACAGCCGCGCCAATGACGGAGAAATACGGGCAAAGCGCGGTTTTTGGCCCGGGCTTGCTGTCAGTTTGAAACATTCAAGCACCTTCGCTTCGTTTATAATCATTGCCAAGGGCGAGTATCCGTCAGAATTAAATATTCCTCTGCCTTTTTCTCTTGT
>Ga0123353_10012460_pt1 | contig 12090 bp, 6 predicted proteins | sample TergutLab28metaG_3_FD_92763 | JGI IMG/M metagenome (GOLD analysis project Ga0123353, IMG submission 92763) | Labiotermes labralis P3 segment gut microbial communities from Petit-Saut dam, French Guiana - Lab288 P3 | ecosystem: Host-associated > Arthropoda: Insects > Digestive system > Gut ... | reverse complement strand
ATCACCGCGGCCAATTCCCTTTCATTACGGATAAGAAAAGGCGCGCTCAAGGTCATTACGGCGGGATCAATGGAATAAAGCCCGAAGGAAGTAAAAACCGCGGCCTGGATTGTATCGCTTGAAAGTGATAGATGCATTTTTTCCTCATTGCCTTCTATTCCGCCATGACGCACGCTGAGCCTGACCTGGCCGTTTGTTATGCGGTTCCATTCAACGGCAATTCTGTCCAGCGTCCGTCCCCATGGGGATTCCTTTGGCAAAGGAGACGCGATCTTTACTTCTACTGTCTCTCCCTGCGCCCTTCCCCTCTGGGCAAAGAGCTCTTCCATTCCCGGCCCCAATATCAATACCGCGATAAAAAACATTAAAAAAATTCTGTTACGCATCTATAAGCACCTCGGCTACATGAATTATACTTCCGCCATGCTAGGGAAGGAAGGAGAAATACTCTTTTTCCGTTTCCAGGAGGAACCGGGCTTTTCTTTGTGAAAGTATGTTTAACAGTCTTGTGGAAGGTTCCTTGTCGGGATCTATTTCAAGGGCCTTTTCGAGGTTTCTCCTGAAAGCGTCATAATCCTGGGCAGGTATACATATCGATTGGACATAGGAAACATAGGGGCCCGCAGACTGGAAACTGGATTTCTCGAGGGCCCGTTTAAAATGGGTTTCGGCTTTGGCCTTGTCGCCGCCCAGGCTTTCCGGGAGGGAAGCAAAATAGAGAATGTAAAAATCGTCAATGGCCCCGTTATTAAAATCCGGATCAAGCTCATAGGCCTTTTCAATCATCGCTCCCCATTCGGGAATATTTGCCCCAAGCTCAAAATCGAAAACATCAATTGAATATGCGGCAAGTCCTCCGGCAACGGCCCAATAAAGAAGGGGGACATCATCTTTTTTGCATTTTTTAAGAATCGCGGAGAGGGAGCCGTCTTCTACGCTGGCTTCAAGGAAACCCGGATACTTCTTTTCCAGAGCAGTTCCGAGAATGGCGTTCCCCCGGAGGTAAAGCTGTTTTGCCCGGTCCAAAGCCGCGATCCGCTCTTCATAGTAATCAATCGGATCCAGCATATACACGGGACCCTGGACAAAGGCATTGGCGTACATGATAAAAAGCGAGCCGGTGGTTAAACGCAGGCCTTCATGATTGGGATTTTGCGAAAGCAGCGTCTCGTACATCTTGATGGCAAAGGGAAGGGCATCGCCTACCAATTCCGGATCCTGATCTGAAGTAAAAACATCGGAGCTCCCGCTGCCCGTCAAGGCGTTTGAGACAGCGTTAATCGCCATTTTATTTATTGAGCAGGATGCCAGGAGGATGATACTCAAAGATAAAGCGCAGTATTTTAATTTCATCATTAATAAAAACTCCCAGGCTTTTTATTGTTACTAAGTTTTATTCTTCTCGATGACCTGTACGATTTTATTCCTCACAAGGAAAGGCCTTGAAACCATAAAGAAAACTGGCATCTTGCCGCCGACTCCGGATATTGAGATTGTTCCGAAACGGAAGATCCTCCCCAAAATACCCTGGTAACAGTAAATACTTTCTATCCTGTCTGCAGATATCTCGGCCGTCCACACCCTTATGATACCTTTTTTAATCAGGAGCCGCCTGCTCGTAATACCATATTCCGTTGTGATAAATGAAAAGATATCCCAGGCCAAAATGAAGAGTTCTACAAGAATCGCCGCCAGGATCATGCTGTCAAAATAATCATTAACAAGAAAAATGACGTTCCAGACATGAAAATACGAATCAACAGCCGCCAAAACAAGCAAACCCAGAATGAAAAACATGAATCTCACTGTATGCCTAAGCGTGTACATCCAGTGCAGACTGGGGATAAACAGCAGATCCTCAGTATCCAAGAGGTTTTTCTTTCTAATGAATTTCACCTAAGGCCTCCGTTTTTGAAAGTTTTTGACGTTAGCTGAATACCAGGCAAAGGATCACCTGTAACTCACCCATTATTCCCCTGCCATCATTGACTGTCAAGGTCAGAGACGCATTGGAGAAAAATCTCCATACAGAGCCTGGCGTCGTCTTCTGCCCTGTGGGCATCAAGCGCGGGAAACATAAAATTAAGGGCAAGATTCTGAAGCGAATAGCTTTTTAGCCCGGGGAAACATTCGCGGGAAAGAACCAGGGTATCAATAACGGGGTTTTGTAGCTGCTCTTTAATTTTTTCTTTTAAAAAACCGCAGTCAAAAGGCGCGTTATGGGCCATTAGCACCGTATCGCCAATAAAGCCGATAAAATCCGGAAGAATCTCGTCCAGGGAAGGCTTTCCGCGGAGCATTTCGTCACTTATATGATTTACCCTTTCCGCCGCGGCCGGCATGGAAATGCCCGGGTTTAACAAGGTAGAAAAACGGGCTATCACCCCTTTATTATCAAATTTTATTGCTCCAATCTCGACAATTTGATCCAGATTTGGATATAGCCCCGAGGTTTCAAGATCAAAAGCGGTAAAAATCGTCCCCTCTTCATAGGCTTTTCGAGCCCATTCAAACGCTCCTATCATTATATCCCGCTGCTTTCTCACTCCTCACTCTTGATTCCTCCTTCCTAATCCCCTATAACCTGCCTTATATCTTTTTTTATGGCTTCCAATTTACGGCCGGCTTCTTCTTTTGCCGCTTTTAGTCCTCCAGCGCCCAAAGGAGTGCAGCAACTGGCGTAAAATTTAATTTTTGGCTCGGTACCGCTGGGCCTGGCGCTGACTACGGTTCCGTCTTTCAGGAAGAACTGAAGTACGTCACTGGGCGGTAGTCCGTCGGCTCCGTTTTTTATGTCCCGGACCCGTTCTATTTCTATGCCACCCAAGGTCTTTGGAGGATTTTTGCGGTATTCTTCCATGATGCCCTGCATAATGGCGGGTCCCTCAGCGCCCTGGAAGTATTTGGAGACCCCCATTTCCTCCCAGTAACCGCAGATTTCGTAAAGCTCATTTAACCTATCGAGGAGGCTTTTGCCTTTACTGCGCCAGTATAGGGTCATTTCAGCGGTCATGGCCGCGGCTGATATTCCGTCCTTGTCCCGCACCTCGGTTTCTACGTTATAACCGTAGCTCTCCTCGGTACCAAAAACGATGGTGGCGGAACCGTCTTTCTCGCATTTGGCCATAACGTCGGCGATCCATTTAAAGCCGGTGAGGCACTCAAAGCACTTGGCCCCGTAATGCTCGGCAACCCGCTTTTGCATCCCTGTGGTTACGATTGAGTTGACCATCGCTGTGTTGGGCGCCATCTTTCCGGTTTCCTTAAGGGAGAGGAAGATGTAGTCGGCAAGAAGCGAGCCCATCTGGTTCCCGGTGACCAGAGTGTATTCCCCGGTTTTGCCTGACGGGACAGCTACCCCAAAGCGATCCGCGTCGGGATCTGTGGCCATGATCACATCGGCCTTTTCCTTGATGCCCAGTTTAATTGCCATTTCCATGGCAGGAGCTTCTTCCGGGTTGGGAAACGCCACTGTCGGAAAGTCGCCGTTTCCTTCCCGCTGTTCAGGAACTGTTATAACCTTAAGGCCAAGGCTCCCAAGGATGTTTTCAACGTGAAAGGCCCCGGTACCATGGAGGGGAGTATATACAATTTTAACCTCCCCTGCCCTTTCCCTGATAAGATCCGGCCTAAAAAGGCGGTTTCTTACCATGTTCTGGTAAGGTATGTCTATTTCCTTGTCAATGATAACGAGGAGCCCTTTGGAAAGAGCTTCCTGCCTGTCCATCTCTTTTATTTCTTTTACCGAGTTCACTTTATCGATAATTCCATTGTCGTGGGGAGCTATGACCTGGGCGCCTCCTGCCCAGTACGCCTTGTAGCCATTGTACTTGGGCGGGTTATGGCTGGCTGTAACCACTATGCCGGTATCACAATTCAAATGCCTTATGGCAAAGGACAGTTCCGGTGTGGGCCGCATCGATGAAAAGAGCCAGGTCTTGATCCCGTTAGCCGCAAAGATGAGGGCCGCGGCTTCGGCAAATTCCGCTGAATAATGGCGGCTGTCAAAGGCAATGGCGGCTGACAACTCGCCTGCCTTTCGCGCCCTTTCGGGAAAAGCTTCTTTAAGGTAGCTGGCAAGCCCCTGGGTCGCGCTTTTTACCACGAGGGTATTCATGCGGTTATAGCCGCCTCCGATTATTCCCCGCAAGCCTCCTGTACCGAATTCCAGATTCTGATAAAACCTGTCCTCCAATTCTTTATAGTTTTCCGCCTTAAGAAGCTCTTCCACTTCTTTTCTGAAGTGGTCGTCCCTCTCCCTGGCAATATAATCTTTGGCTCTTTCGGTAATAATTTTGGTATCCATAAATGCTCCTTATTGGGATTACATATTTTTCATGATTAATTTCAGTATAGCACTATTGGTAAATAAAGAACATCTACAGTTTTTTTTGTTCAATCGAATTCAGTATTTTAAGCGCGCCCTCAAAATCATAATCATCTATTCGTTCCGCCAGCTCCTCCATGCCCGCGATTCCCTGCAGTTTTTCCAACAAACCGGTCGCGCCAAAATCTCCCTTTTCAAGAAGCGGCTTTAGTTCTCCAAACAGAGACATCAATTCCTCGGAGCTGACCTGTACGACACCATGCTTTCCGGTTATCGCTTCTTCGACCAGAGGTTCAAATTCGGCCAGCGCTTTTTCCAGTTCTTTCTTGACAGTTTCAAGCTGATCGGGCGTATGGCCGGCATTTCCGTCTCTAAGGGCTTCCTCCAGCGTAAACGCGGCTTTCTGCAGCTCTGTCTTGCCAAGATACCCCGCGATGCTTTTCAGGGTATGCGCGATCCTGTGGGCGGTCTTGATATCGCCGGCTGAAATTGAATCGGTTATATCTTTATAGGTACTCAGGTTATCTTTTACAAAGGTAATAATGGATTTCAGGCGGAGTTTTTCTTCCTTGTCCAGCATGGCTTGCCGGTTTTCTTTCCTTTCTTCCTTGTGCACTTTTCCCTCCGGCAGGAACCTCTGCACTATCCCCTGCAGTTCATCCGCGTCAATGGGCTTTGAGATAAAATCATCAAAGCCGTTTTTCAGGAACATATCACGGGCGCCCGTGAAGGCGTTGGCGGTAAGGGCTATTATTATCAGCTCCTCATACTTCCCGCCCATTTCCCGTATTTCCTGCACGGTCTCGATACCGTCCTTTTCCGGCATCATGTGATCCATGAAAACAATATCGTAGTCATTCTGCTTTATGAGTTCGATTGCCCTGGCGCCGGAATCCGCCGTGACCGCTTCAATGTCCATAAAACCAAGCAGCCCCGTTGCGACCCTGAGGTTGAACTCATTATCGTCGACTACCAGAATATTCGCTTCAGGCGCTTTTATCAGGTACTCTTTATTGACGGTTTCACTCTTTTTGATATTTTCGGGGTTGCCTTTTATGATGGGTATGGTAACGGTAAAAGCCGTGCCATGCCCGTATTCGCTTTCGACGCTAATCTCTCCGTTCATCATCTCAACAAAAGATTTGCATATTGAAAGCCCGAGGCCAGTCCCCACAATGCTCCTGTTCCTGATTTTGTCAACCTGCTCAAAGGCATCGAACAGGCCGGGTAAATTTTCTTTGCGTATTCCCATTCCCGTGTCTACAACCTTGAAGGTAAGCAGATCTCCTGGCGGGTCCGTGATCGTTCTCTTCGATACAGACAGCTTTATATGGCCTTCAGTGGTAAATTTTACGGCGTTTCCGCAGATATTGGTTAACACCTGTCTTAAACGTATATCATCGCCAAAAAGGTAATCGGGTATTTCGCCCGTTGTCTCAACCAGAAACTCAAGACCCTTGTTTCTGGCGATATGGGTAAACATGGAGACGATATTGTCCATAAATTGATTGAAGTTATAATCGACAGGATTAAGCTCAAGTTTTCCGGCTTCAATTTTGGACATATCAAGAATATCGTTTATGATGTTCAAAAGCGCATGCGCCGATAAACTGATGTCATTTACATAACGCATCTGGCGGTGGTTGAAATCTTCATGTTCCAGTATTTCTGCCATGCCTATGATGGCATTCATGGGTGTTCTGATCTCATGGGACATGTTTGTGAGAAATACGGATTTTGCCTTGTTGGCGCTTTTAGCGGCTTCCTCCATTACCTTTCGTTCCGTAATGTCGTGGGAAATCCCCATAACCCCGGTTACTTCTCCGTTCAGCAAAAAGGGTACCTTGTGCGTTTCAAAAAGCCGCAATTTTCCGTCAGGACCGGGTACTTGTTCTTCACAGGTAATTGATCTTCTCTCGTTTATAACCAGGAGATCCATTTCCCTGTATTCCTGTGCTATTTTTTCCGGAACCCCAAGGCCGCTTTCGTCGTTCTTTCCGATAAGATCTTCCTCTTTGCGGTTAAAATACTTCAATAAACTTTGATTGCAGCGCGTGTACTTTAAATCCATATCTTTGTAGAAAATTAAATCGGGAACGGAATCAAACATGGTTTGGAGCATGAAGCTCTCTGTTTCCAAGTCAAGCAATACACTCTCAAGCTGCCGCTGCTTGTCCGATAGTTCCTTTGTCCTTATGGTGATAAGGGTTTCAAGTCTTTGCCCCTCTCTTTGCTTCTTGATGAATAAAATGATGGCAAAAATAAGCCCAAGGGTGAGCAGACCCGCTCCTGTAATAAAGGGGACGCGTTCCTGGGCAAGCCGGATGCGGTAATCGTAGGTTCTGCGCAGCCACCTCATCGAGATATTATTCACATCGATCAGATTCATGGCCTTTGTGACAATCGAACATAAAACCGCTTCATTGTTGTTAAATCCGAATGTTGAATTGTAATAGAAGTCGAAAAAAAAGTTTGCCTTATATCCAACAAGTTCCCGGTAGTTTGTCATTGTAAGAAGCTGATGCTCGCTTGTCATAACCACATCAACTTCGCCGCGTTCCAGGGCGTTTAGGGCATCGAAAGAATTTTCATATTCCTTAATGCCCCTGTGGTTGGGAAACCACCTCGCAAAGAGGGCAGTGTGGGCGGTATTCCTGGCAGCTCCTATTCTGATATATAAAATTTCGTTGATGGATATATCGGGAAAATCTGTTTTTGAGATGAGAATGGAATGATCAAGAAAAAAGTCTTTTCCCGGCCACAGGAAATTTCCTGCCCTTTCTTCTGACGGGATAAGCTCGGTGATCATGGCAGCCCTGCCGCTTTCAAGCATTTCAAACAGCTCGGGCCAGTTCGCGTTTTCATTGTTTTGACGCTTAAAGTTAAGCCCCGTGAGCTTTTCCACCCCGGAAATTACGTCGTGGGCAATACCTTCCCAGGTTCTGGTCCGGGAATCATAAAAACTTACGGGATAGTTTGTAGTTTCGGCGGCATACGGAACTATTGGCCTGGCTTTTATGTATTCCCGTTCTTCATCCGTTAAAAGCGTAAACAGCTTATACTTCAGGTATTCTTCATGGCCCTGATAGTAAAGTTTTGTAAGATGCCGGAAGGCGCCGTTTTCCAGCGCCTTTTGTATTATATCTATTACGGGCTTATTGTCCGTGTTCTGGGTTACCAGGGATACAGGGCTGTAAATTATCGGGAAATAAACACTGGCGCTTACCCCGCTAAAGATGTCAAAAGCAGCTTCGGCAGGGGCCTCGTCAAAAAAGGCGTCGATCTCGGCGCCGGTGAGCATTTCAAAGACCTTGGAGTAGTCGTCAACAAAAAACTCGTCAAATTCGTTGCTTTCATGCTGGCGAATATATTCTACTATGGTTGAGCCGTCCAAAAAAGCGAAGCGCAAGGGGCGCATTTGAGCGATATCATTAAGAGGCATACTATCGGTTGGATGTATGAATATGATCTTTCGCTGGGTTATTTCATTCGTCATGAAGTATTTTTTTTGCCGTTCTCCGCTTGCCGTAAGATCACCTGAAAAGTCAATCGTGCTATTTTCCAGCCCCTCGAGCAGTTCGTCCCACTCGGTTATGCCTGGAATGAACGGTATGCCGAACAGCTCCGAAAGCCACTTGCAGAAAAGTGTGGAAAATCCCTTTATTTCGCCATTTTCGTCATGAAACGATTCGGTACTGAAAAGCGAATAGTATTTAAAGGCTTCCCTGTTTTCTTTCAGTTCTTCGATCGCTTTAATTTCGGCGGCAGTTACACCGGGAATGTCCCTGTACGAGGTAAAAAAAGCTCCGCTTTCTGTTTTTTGCGCAGCGCAGCTTAGGAGAAGCACAGCCGGAATGACCAGGGAAACAAGAAAGCAGAGGCGCTTTGACTTATTCAGAGTTAGAGCCACGTCTCACCTCAAATATTTATTTAATGTATTTTTCAATTTATCCATGTCTACAGGTTTGCCGATATGGTCATTCATACCGGCGGCGAAATAATCATCCACCTCTTCTTCAAGCACATTGGCGGTAAGGGCGATTATCGGAATCTGCCCTCCCTCATGCGTTTCGCGTATGCGCCGGGTCGCTTCGACGCCATCCATCCCCGGCATGTTGACGTCCATAATGATGATGTCGAATTTCCCGGGAGCGGCGCTGAACAGCTCCACCGTTTCACTGCCGTCACATGCGCTGATAATATTCAGCCCCGTGTCTTCCAGCATCGCCATGATGATCTCGCGGTTTATCTCAACATCCTCGGCCAATAGCGCTGTTCTGCCGGCGAATGAAGCCGGTACTTCCGTAGAGGTAGCTTCCACGGGAGCTTTCATACAGGCGTTTGTTTTAAAGACGAATTTCGATCCTTTTCCGGATTCTGACTCGACCCATATAGTGCCGTCCATCATGTCCATTATCTGCTTGACTATGAAAAGCCCTGAACCGATGCCCCCGAATTGCCTGTCTATGCCTCCATCCGCCTGTTCAAAAAGGTTAAAAAGCTTTTTCTGCTGTTCCTTGCTGATGCCTATACCGTTATCAGTAACTTCAAACTGTAATGTGACCGTCTCATTTGTATGTTCCGGCGCTGAAATTTTTAGCTGTATCGAGCCCTGGACACCCGAGAACTTGATCGCGTTGGACAAAAGATTATTGAGTACCTGGAAATACCGCTTCTTGTCGCCGAAAACAATTTGCGGAACCTTTTGGTCTATGTCAACCGAAAGCACCTGGTTTTTTTGTTTTCGGTCTTCGGCTGTCTGATCCAGAACCTCCCGCACCATGGTTCGTAGTTCAAATTCTGAACATTGTAGGGCCATTCCGTCGTTTATAATGTCGGCTATGTCAAGCACACCGTCGATGAGCCGCAGCATGTCGTGTGACGCGGTATCAATTTTTTTCAGGTGCGCTTTTATTTGTTCCGGGTTATTTTCCTTTTGCGCCAAAGTTGTCATGCCCATTATCGCGTTCATGGGCGTACGCATCTCATGGCTCATGCGCGATAAAAATTCTCTTCTGGCCCGGTTGCTTTTTTCCGCAATTTCTTTTTCTACAATCAGGCGCATTTTTATTATCAGGTTGATTTGATTCAACACCCGCATCTTTACAATCGCGGCGGAAAACGGTTTTGTAATGTAGTCAACCGCTCCCAGGGAAAAGCCCATTTCCTCGTCATCGGCCCCTGAGAGTCCGGTTATGAAAATTACAGGTGTTTTGGCAGTGTCATCAGAATCTTTCAATTTTTTAATAACATCAAAGCCGGACATTTCAGGCATAAGAACGTCAAGCAATATAAGATCTGGCTTATGCTCCCTTGCAAGTTCCAAAGCCCGCTGCCCATTCCTGGCGATTAAGAGATTATACATTGGAGATAAAATGCTGCCCAGGATATCCAGATTGGTTTTTTTGTCATCTGTTATTAAAATAGTGAATTCTTTCTCGTATTCAGTCAAAATCATGGTCCTTTTTTTAAATTGCTGTTCAGAGTAATTATTAATTGGGACTACTCATTTTTTTATACTTTAAGTATCTCGTAGTCTCATAGGGCGAAACGGGAAGAAGCTGTATGGGTTATTCCACCTTAAACTTGGCTACTTCCTCAACCAGGATATTGATGCTTTCCTTGTTTTTACCGCTGATTTCGTTAATATGGGTAATCGAAGCATTAATCTGATCTGCGCCGGCGGCCATTTCGTTCATGCCTCCGGTTATTTCCTGGGTTACCATTTCCAGGTTTTTACTTTCACTGATCACTTCTCTGCTTCCCTCAAGCATTTCATCGGCGCCGGCTTTTACATGTTGGGTAATCTCATTGAGTTCCCCGACAGCTTCCAGGATTTGCTTGCTGCCGCTTCCCTGTTCTTCCATGGAACTCCGGATATTCTCTTCCTGTACCGAAACGGTTCTTACATTGCCTTCTATAAGTTCGAACTTTTTCAATACATTTTCAGTTGACTTGCTGATTTTACCGATGGATTCCGTTATTTTCTTTAACACTGTGGATATGGTCTTGGATTGTTCTCCGGAGTTTTCGGCGAGCTTACGAATCTCGTCCGCTACTACCGCAAAACCTTTCCCCGCTTCACCCGCGTGCGCAGCTTCAATAGCGGCGTTCATTGATAGCAGATTGGTCTGGCTGGCGATATTCTGCATCACCGCGTTGATCTCCAAAAGTCCCTCGGATTCCCTGGCGATTTCCTGGATATCCGAAACTACATCCTCAAGGCTTGTCTTTCCGACTTCGGACGCATCGGTCAGATCTTTGACGTTTGCCGAATTCTTAACGAGGGTCTGGGTTACAGAATTAATATTGGCAAGCATCTCTTCAATAGCCGTGGATGAACGGGATACACTATCGCGCTGCTTGCCTACCTGGCCCGAGAGCTTGTCGATATTGACGGTCATCTGTTCCATTGTTGCATTGGTCTCGGTAACACTGGCGCTCTGGTTTAAGACCCTGTTTTTAATGCTCTGGACATTGGCGGTGATCTGGTTGACCGCGGCGGCGGTCTGGGTCATGTTAGCCGCCAGTTCTGTACCTATATCAAAGAGGGATGCCGCCTGTTGTTTGATAGTAATAATGAGTTTACGTATATTCTCCAGAGTAGTGTTAAAGGAGCGGCTGATATTCCCGATTTCATCCTTGCTCTTGACATCCAGTTTGTGGGTAAAATCTCCTTCACCAACAGATGTGAAAACCCGCTCCATGGATTTAAAGGGCGCTGTTATATTTCTGGCTACCAGAAGAATGATAATGGTGATAACACCCAGGATAATCACGCCAAGTATAACTAAAATAGTGGTCATGCGGTAAACCGGCGCCATGACAGTCTTTTCCGGTATAGCAGCCGCCATCGACCAGGGTGTGATACTCTTCCCTATGAAAAACGGACGACAAACAATGATATTATTGGTTTTGCCATCGGCTGAATAAGATAGAAAATCTAAATTTTGGCCATTGGTTACCGCGTGGACAAAATCACTTAAAAACTTTCCTGCCATATCATGTTCGGTGTCCTTCATGTTCTTCCCCAGCCGGGAGGGGTCAGGATGCGCGACTACGGTCCCGTTGCTGCTGAATACTGCCGTAACGCCGTCTCCGTATGGTCTTATTTCTTCTGACATGGACTGAATATTTGCCAATTCCAGGTCTACTCCGACCACCCCAATCACCTGATTTCCCCGCTTGATTGGAACGGTAAGACTGGTGATCAGTATACTTTTCCCTCCGATTTCATAATAATAAGGGTTAATTATTCCCTCGTGGCCGGTATTACGCGAGTAAGAGTAAAACTCACCGGCGCTTCCGGGATCATCATAACCTGTAAGGGCATCGAGGGAGATCACACCGTTTACATTGGTGTAGTAACTAACGAACCTTCCTGAGGCGTCTGTCCCCTCCGTATTGGCGTACACGGCGTCCCTCCCGTCAAGGGCATTGGGTTCGTAAACAGCCCAAATCCCCAGTACATCGGGGTTCTCCACCGACAGACAACGAAGCATTAAATTCAGCATGCCTCGGCGCTCTGTGGGGGCTAATTCGTCCATATGAGATGCGATCTGGGCCACTGCCCGAACTTCGTCCAAATAGACTTCCAGCAATAGCCTCATTTGGTTTGCGGCTCCCACGGTTATGGTATCGGCGTTATCATTGACCATTGTACTAACCTGGTTTGATGTAAAAACCAGTGAACCTACAGTTAAGCCTCCGATACATAAGAAATTGACTGCGGTAATAATTAGCATTAATCTTGTTCCGATTTT
>Ga0123353_10012459_pt1 | contig 12090 bp, 14 predicted proteins | sample TergutLab28metaG_3_FD_92763 | JGI IMG/M metagenome (GOLD analysis project Ga0123353, IMG submission 92763) | Labiotermes labralis P3 segment gut microbial communities from Petit-Saut dam, French Guiana - Lab288 P3 | ecosystem: Host-associated > Arthropoda: Insects > Digestive system > Gut ... | reverse complement strand
CTCCATAAATGTTTGGAACAGCCAGGCAAGCTGCGACGCAGAATCCCCCCTGCCGGTACACTTAATGACTCCGGCTTGGTTGCGGGCTATCCAGACTGCGAGGGTAGGCCGCTGAACACTTTGCCTGCGTCTAAATCAGTATAACGGCGGAATAAGCCCACAAGAAATGAATGGGCCGTTCGGTGGCGAGCCCCCTTCGAGGGGGCTCATTCATACCACCGCCTCAGGCGATGGTAGCTGATTTTACTGGCAATATCGTGACAAGTATCTAAATTTGGGAAAAATTGGATATCTTCACAGAGCCGTCAGGGAACCTGGCGACAATTTCCAGGTCGCCGCCCATGGCTTCTATATGACTGCGCAAGGTGGATATATACATATCCGTGCGCTGCTCCATCTTGGCAATAGCGGGTTGTTGCACATCGAGCGCTTGAGCCAACACTTTTTGCGACAAGCCACGAGCGCGGCGCAGTTCGTTAAGCGGCATTTCCGCCATCAAGGCATCCACTTCATTTCGTATTTCAGCCTGAATCTCAGGGCTTAGGCTGTCACGAAGCTTTGAGAATTTTTTATTCATCGCTACACCTCACTACGGCTAATCTTTACCGCTTTCCTCGGAAAGCGCGGAAAGGTGCTCATCATAGAGCTTGTCAGCTAGGGGAATGAATATTTCGTACCACCTGTCGTTGCCGGTTTTTTCTCCACCGATGAGCAAGATGGCGATTCGCCTGGGGTCGAAAGCATATAGAGTTCGTAATGGCCGTCCTTCACGCTGTGAACGTAGTTCTCTCATATGCCCGTATTTTGAACCGTGCACAGCAGAACTGTGCGGGAACGGCAGGTTAGGCCCCATCCGCTCAAGCAGGCCTACCGTCACGGCGACAGCTGCCTGCTCCTTTTCGCTCAGTGTTACCCACCACGCTTCAAACTCATCGGTATATTCAACTTCCCAGTCCATAAAAAATAATAAGCAGGTTTTTATATTCCGTCAAGGGAATATATTGTGCAGACGCAGGCCATGTCGCCCTGCGTCTGCTTTGTCATCTTCAGGAGCAAGGCCAAGGCACTTGACGGCAACGGAAAGCAGCGGCATTCTGGCAATAGTAGGTACGCCGTGTGCCCTAGGGGATGTAGGGCTGACAATGTTATTTCAATAACAATGGAGTGCTGCACACCGGCAATCCCGGCCCCCTGTTTTATATATGGCATGTTACGCTCGCCCGCCTACCGGGTCGAGAACGGCAGAATACCCTGCCAGATAACCTCAACCGCGATACCGGCGCGCGATAGCCGTCGGTCAACCCAAGCCGCTTCCTCCGGCGGCGCAAACGCCGGCCAACTTAAGCCGCTTGCTGACGGCGCGAAACGTCGGCCAACATAAACCGCAATTCCGGCAGCGCGATATGCCGGATACCCTCAGCCGCCTGCTGACGGCGCAAAACGTCGGTTAACTAAAAAAATACCGGCAAGGGAGCGCTTCACATTCACGCTCCTTCCCCTGTCCGCGACAGGGAGAAAGAAGCGCCCCTTGCCGCCTTGGTTACTGGTTTTTTTGGAGGGGCTCTGCCCCTCCAAACCTCCCCGCCAGGGCCTAGCCGGCCCTGGACCGGGCATTTCTCTAGTTTTTCAGCCGTCCAAGCAGGGCGGCAATCACTTTCAGGTTGTCGGCGTCAAGTTTTTCAAGGCGTCCGGTTATCTGAGAACGCAACCGCTTCTCGTCTCTCAAGGTGCAGTCTGCATCCAACATTTCTGCCACTGACAGAGCCATAGCGTGTGCAATTTTTTCAAGCGTTTGCAAGGTCGGATTGGCAATTCCCCGCTCAAGCTCACTTAACAGTGGCAAGGATATGCCCGCCTTTTCCGCAAACTGTTCTTGCGGCAGGTCGTGCTCTTTTCGGTATTCCTTGAGGCGTTTACTGATAACGCCGGAAAGCTTCGGCATAAAATATCCCCATCTATGTTTAGTACGGGGATTTTGTGTAAATTTTAACATGCTATAGTATTTACAAGTAACAGTAACGAATGATATAGTATTTTTTATAGCGAAAGCATGCCGCCACCTGCGGCTACTTCTAAAAAAATGTCATGAAAAAACACATCTTCATTTTTTGGCCCTTTGCCTGCTTCTCGCTGTTCCGGTAGCGCATGGGGCCGGGCCTGCCTATAAACTTGGTTTTCGCCAAAAAATACCGATTTACTTCTATCATATTGCCTGTAAAAATATAACATATTAAATACAACTTGGCCTCTGTTGCAAGAACCGACGCAACGCCCATGTGCCCTATGAAAAAACGCATCTTCATTTTTCTGGCCCTTTGCCTGCTTCTCGCTGTCCCGGCGGCGCATGGGGCCGATCCTGCCTATAAGCTTGGTTTTTCGCCAAATGGCGAATCCCTCCAGATCATCCTGCACGGCATTGCCGACGCAAAAGAGTCGATCCTGGTCGCGGCGTATTCGTTCACAAGCAAGCCCGTCTCCGAAGCATTGCTGGCGGCACATAAGCGCGGCGTAAAGGTGGCTGTAGTGGCTGACCAGAAAGGGAACTCCGGAAAGTATACCGCTGTAAACTTTCTGGCGAACCATGAGGTTCCTGTTCGCCTGAACGACCGGTATGCAATCCTGCACCACAAATTCATGGTCATTGACGGGACAATGGTACAGCTTGGCAGCTTCAACTATTCGGCTGCCGCAGTGAATAGAAATGCGGAAAACGTCCTGCTGCTGAAGGATGTTCCAGCCATTGCCGCGCAGTATGCGGCGGAATGGAAGCGGCTTTGGGATGAGGGCGTGGAACTGAAGGCGAACTATTAAGATAGGCTCTTATTGGAGTTTTTAAACTTGGGTCATGGCTACCAGGGCCTGTTAAGGCTACAGGCAATTTTGGCTCCTGCCAAGGAAGAAAAGCTTTTTATGAAGGGAGTGTACTCTTATGGTACTCGACCGCAATAAAAAGCTTTTCTGACGCAGGCAGGGGGCAAAAGGGCCGTAGCCTTAACAGGCCCTAGTGTTTACGCACAGCAAGCCAACTGGCAATCCCCCCCATGAGCATGGGCACGAGCACCAGGGCCATAGCCGAAGGCCAGGGGGGGAAGTAGATTTGCATCAGCAGGGGCGGGAAATTGAGCACATCCCGGATCTGCCTGTGCAGCAGGGCTAAAAGACCGAGCGCCAGCAGGCCCCCGCCCAGCCCTTGCAAGCAACCGCCCACGATCAGAGGCAGACGGATATACCAGCGAAAGGCCCCGATCATCCGCAGAATTTCAATCTCATGACTGCGCGCGATCAAGGCAAGGCGGATCGTGTTGCCCACCATCAGACCGAGAACCAGGGTCAAAAAAGCCATCGAAGGCCACACCACATAGCGGCTGACCTTGCGCCAGGCCCGGCCGAGTTCGTCGCGCAGGGGAGTTACAGCCACCCGCTCCACACCGGGCTGCGACTCCAGCAATCTGGCAGTGTCGGCCATCCAGCGATCAATGTCGCGGTTGGCGTCCGGCACAAAGGCGACTATGGCCGTTGCGGGCAACGGACTTTTTTCAGCCAGAAAGGGAAAGTTCTTCTCCAGACTTCCCGTGCCGCGACCCAGGCGCGCCCCCAGTTCACTCAAAGCCTCTTCCGGAGTATAGGTGTTCAGGTACTGAAAACCGGGAATCTGCGGATAGCTCTGCCACTGCTCCTCTATCTGCCCCCTGTCCGTGCCGGGATGCCAATAAACCTGGAACACGGTTTCCCCGCGCACCATGCCGAGTTGGGCGTTCAGACTAGTCAGAGCCATGAGAAACAATCCGGACAAAAAGGCCACCAGAGCGACAGCCCCGAGGGTCGCGACCTGAGCCCAAGGGTTAAGAGAGAGATCCCGTATCCCTTGCCAAATCAAGCGCAGCACCACGCGCTTCATGTCCGTCTCCGCATATCCGCCTCACCCTCCCGGAACACGCGCGCACCGGGCCAGTTGGCCTCAATAATCATGCCGTCCTCAATGCGCATGACATAGGCGCCGGGATGGCGGCGCATCAGCTCCGTGCTGTGCGTGGCAAAAACCACTGTGGCCCCGTAGGCCTGGAATTGTTTGAACAGCTCCATGAGCCGGTAGGAAAGCTCGGGATCAAGGTTGCCCGTGGGCTCATCCGCGAGCAGTACCTTGGGATTGACCACAAAGGCGCGGGCAACGGCCACGCGCTGCTGTTCGCCCCCGGAAAGATCACCGCAACGGATTTTCAGGCGACCGTCAAGGCCGAGGGCGCGTGAAACCGCCCGCACCCGGCGCTCGATATGCTGCACGGCCAGGCCACGGATTTCCAGCGGCAGGGCGATATTCTGCTGCACGCTACGGTCGGGCAGTATCTTGAAATCCTGAAAGACCACTCCCACCTGCCTGCGCAGCAGAGGAGTCTTGGCCGGGGAAAGTTTTTTCAGATTCATGCCCGCAACCTGAACTTCACCCCGCTGAATGGGCAAATCAGCGTACAGCAAACGCAACAGAGTCGTCTTGCCGGCTCCTGAAGGACCGGACAAAAATACGAAATCTCCCTTTTCCAGGGAAAAGGTACAGTCCTTCAAGGCCCAGTGCGAACCGAAGTTGTGTGAAAGATGACGGACCTGTATCATGGCTGGCAGAAACTATACGAAAGGCGGCGGCATAAAACAAGCACGACAGCGATTCATTTTGCCGGGGGTCGGCAAATGGAACAATTATAGCTCAAAACAAAGGGTACTGCAGAGCATTGATAACGGCTTTGTCAGCGGGAAGGAACGGGAGTTTTCGCGCCTCTTCCGGCGTGACCCAACGCAACTCTTGCCCATCCTTGGGCAAGGGATCGCCGGAAAACTCCACAACATGCATGAAATGCAGCACCACGCGCAGATCGGGATAATCGTGGCTCAGCGTCTGTCAGTGCAACACTGTGGCGCAGACAATGCCCAACTCTTCGCGCAGTTCACGCACCAGAGTCTGGCGAATATGCTCGCCCGGCTCCTGTTTACCGCCGGGAAACTCCCAATACCCGGCCCTGGGCTTGCCGTCCGGACGTTTGGCAGCCAAAAAACGACTGTCCCGCCAGATGATGCCTGCCGCAACCTGCACTGTCTGCATGTGTTCCGCCAGAAAATAAGAAGTCAGGCTGTCCCGCCGGGACGGGTCATGTGCAGGGCCTCTTCCGGGGTCAGCCCGGCGAGACGGACCACAGCCAGAGTGTATCCCTCATTGCTGTGAGGAGTACAGGCCGGACAACCAGCCGAAACAATCATACAGCGCTCGTCAAGCCTGCTCACGTCCACTCCGGCGGCAAACAGCAGTTCAGTGGTCTTGCCCGGTTCCCAGAGCACGGGCTTGCCGCACATCTGACATTCGACATAAAGGAGTTCCGGATCGTACGCTCCGGCATTCCCCAGATCCCTGCGCCAGGCTTCGAGCATGCTCTTTTGGACCGCATCAGACAAGCTAGCGAAATTACTATGCATCTTTGCAGGCGTCATGGATATACCCCCCCTTCCGGACTCAACCGTTACTTTCTATATCCACATAAATAGTATGCTCTTGCCAGGGGAAAGCAAGAAAAAACTTTTCCGGCGCCCCGGCTCTTTACTGAAGCTGCCGGCGAAGATACAGTTCCTGTAGGGGCTGTTTCCAAATAACTCTTTTGTCCAAATAGCTGCGTCACCCGGCCCTTTTTTCTACGGTCGAGTACCATAAGAGTACACTCCCTTCGCAAAAAGGGCCGGGTTCCTTAACGCCCCTGCGAGGGGCCGCAGGCCGCGCCGGTAGGCGCTTAGAGCGACGCAGGCGGGTTTGCCGGACTTGCTCCGGCAAACGTCTTCCCGCCAAGGAGCGGAAGAAGGGAGCAAAATACTTTATTTGGAAACAGCCCCTAGTAAAACCGCAGCAAGGTAAAGAATAATGAACACCGGCCTTTTTTCAACTCGTCCCATCCGTCTGCTGCCCCCCGCCCTGCGCAACCAGATTGCTGCGGGCGAGGTTGTGGAACGCCCGGCCAGCGTGCTCAAGGAGTTGGTGGAAAACAGCCTTGACGCCGGAGCCACGGAGGTTTCGATCAGCCTTGAGAACGGTGGGCAAACCCTGCTTGCTGTGCGCGACAACGGCCGGGGCATCCCGGCCGCGGATCTGGAACTCGCGGTTACCAGACACGCCACCAGCAAGGTTTCCTCTTTCGCGGATCTGCTCCATGTGGCCAGCTACGGGTTCCGGGGCGAGGCTCTGCCGAGTATCGGCTCAGTGGCCGACATGCTGGTGGAGAGCGCATATTGCCCTGAAGGAGGCGACTGTGCCGAAGGTGCTTTCATCCGGGTCAGACACGGGGAAACCGCCGCTTCCGGCCCCTCCTCCCTGCCTCGCGGCACGCTGGTCGAAGTGCGGGACCTGTTCGCCAATGTTCCGGCCCGGTTGAAATTTTTGAAAACCCCTGCCACGGAGTTGAAACGTTGCGAGGAAACCCTGATCCGCCTTGCCCTGGCCCGACCGGATACGGGCTTCAGCCTGTCCGTTTCCGGCGCGGACAAAGCCCAGGAACGTATACGCCTCGAAGCCGGGCTTTCCCTGCCCGAACGCCTCATCAGCATCTGGCCCCGGCAACTGGTTGACAGCCTGTGCCCCTTTGACGCGGAACGCTCCGGCATGCGCGTGCGCGGCCTGGTTTCTCCCGCACAGCAGGCCCAGGCCAGGGGAGATCGCATTCTTATCTACGTAAACAATCGCCCGGTACAGAACCGGCTTCTGCTGCAAGCCCTGCGCCAGGCCTTCACAGGGCGGCTCACGTCCCGCGAATATCCGCAGGCCGTGCTTTTTCTGGATATGGACCCGCAGGAGGTGGATGTGAACGTACATCCGGCCAAAAGCGAAGTCCGCTTCCGGGATGAACGGGCTGTATTCGGCGCTGTGCTGCATGCCCTGGAAAAGGCCTTATCCGGATCCGCAGCGGTTTTTTTCGACCCTCTTGGGCCTGCCGCCTCGGGAGTTTCCGCTTCCGGCGGGCAGGCCGCCGCCTCGCCTGAACAAGCCGAGCTGCCCCCGCTCCCCGCCCATAGCCCTCGCCCAGCCGGGTTCTGGGGCAGCATTGATGCGCCGCGCCTTGTAGACCGGGTTGAACGGGAACGGGAAGACCCTGCGGAACAGCGGGAAGACGCCCCCGGCATACTGCCTTCCGATGGGGACCGGCCTTCCGGAACCGTATTTCACACTTCCCGGCCCTCGACTCTGCGCGAGGCAGAAGCAGGCTATACTCCCGCAGAGGCCGCGCCTCCCATCCCCTCCTCCCTGCAAGCGTGGGGCGGCGACATCACCACTTTTGCCGGGGCTGCTGCCTGCCCGGAACTGCCGCAAGCACGGGGCGGTTATCCCGTAAGCGTGGGCGACTTCGTCTGCCTGGGGCAGGTGGCGGACACCTACCTCATTTTGGTGCGCGGCACTTCCCTTTTTTTGGTGGATCAACATGCGGCTCACGAACGGGTTCTGCTGCATGCCATCAGAAACCAAAGCATGAGCGCGCAAAGCCAACTCCTGACGCTCCCGGCGGATCTTTCGCTCCATGCCTCGGAAAAAACCAGACTTGAGCAACTGTTCGGTCAGCTTACGAACCTGGGTTATTCTCTGTCCGCCACTCGCGCGGGCGTGAGCGTTTCCGGCGTGCCCCCTTTGCTGGGGCGGGCCGGAGGTCTTGAATTACTGCGGGATATCCTGTCGGAGCGGGTGGACGGGCCGGAGGAACTGCTCCATCGCATGGCCTGCCGCGCCGCCATTAAGGCCGGGCAGACATTGACCGCTGACGAGACGGCCGGACTGCTCAGACAGTGGCTGGACACGCCGGAGCGCGCTTTTTGCCCCCACGGCCGACCTACGGTGCTGCATTTTGACCCGGCGGCGCTGGAAAAAATGTTCAAGCGCGACAGGTGACCGCTCCTTGGCGGGAATATGCTCCGGGAGCGGAGCTCCCTCCGCCCGCCTGCGTCGCTCTAAGCGCCTACCGGCGCGGCCGGACCTGCGGCCCGGCCCTACTTGCTTCCGCTCCTTGGCGGGAATATGCTCCGGGAGCGGAGCTCCCTCCGCCCGCCTGCGTCGCTCTATGGCGCTACCGCGCCGGCCTGCGGCCCCTCACAGGGGCGTTAAGGAAGGGTGCCATTTTGAAAAAAATCGCTTATCGGACGCCTCTGAACGGAACTCTTCCTTTATCTCCGGCCCGCATCCGACGCCGAAAGGCGGTGGATAGGAGCCGGATGGCGACTTTCGAGCGGCGGGGGGCAAAAGACGGTATTTTGGCTTTAGACGAGGAAGAGTGCCGATTTTCTAGGGGCTGTACTAAAGTACTGCCCCGAAGAAAATCGGCGCTCTGACGAAGTATTAAAGACAAAAGCCCGGTTTGCCTCCCGACGCGAGAAGATCACACCGCACCACCACCCACCACGCCCCCCGCTAGCCCGGCGCAAAAATGACCGACCACCCATAACCGGTTGTTTTTCTCCTCCGGGAACGCTACACTACAACTTACGCTATACACGGCACAACCCAGACAACCCAGCCACACGGAGCCAGCATGCACGTTGCCGACTTTCCCATCGGTCCCCTGGAGACCAACTGCTATGTCATCCATAACGACACCGAAGCCGTGGCCATAGATCCGGGCGGCCCGCCCCAGCCCGTGCTCGACTTTCTGCAGCAAAAAAAGCTGAAGCTTACGCACATCCTGCTGACCCATCTGCACTTTGACCACACCTATGGCGTTTCCGAATTGGCCGCCGCCACCGGAGCCACGGTGCTGGCTTCGGAAGACGACCGCTACATGCTGGAGACCGAGCCCGGCAAAGGCGGCGTATGGGGCCTGCCCCTGGTTACGCCCTATGACTTTGCAGGTCTGCCTGAAGGCGCCTTGCCGCTGCTCGGGTCGTCTTGCGTTGTTCTGGCCACTCCGGGACATACGCCAGGCGGCCTGGCCTTTTATTTCCCCGCTTGCAAAGCGGTTTTCTCAGGGGACTCTTTATTTTACCGTTCCATCGGGCGCACGGACTTTCCCCGTGGCGACACGGACACGCTGCTGCGTTCCATCCGCGAAAAAATTTTTTCCCTGCCGGAAGAAACCACAGTCTATCCCGGCCATTCCGAACCCACCTCAGTGGGTGACGAAAAACGTAATAACCCCTTTGCCGGCGACTTCAAAACCTAACGCCGCAACTGAACGACTAGCTGTGCCGGAAAAAAACGCTGTTGCCCCCATGCCTCTCCCTCCTGTCACGGCGGGCTGCGGCTTGCTGGCCTGTAGTCCGCGTCCCGGCGGCAACAGCGATACCACAGCCGAGCTCTTTGCCCAAGGCTATGCTTCGGCCGCCGGACAAAGCCCCCAGCCCGTCATGCTCCGGGAGTATACGGTCCTGCCCTGCATAGGCTGTGACGCCTGCTGCCGGGCCATCCAACCCCTGCCGCCGGAATCCCTGCCGGAGTCTCACGCCCCCCCCCAGCATGATGACCGCCGAGCCCGCCTAAAACTCCTGTTCGGACAAACCCGCGGCGACTTGCCCAGGCTCGGCTGTCCCCTGGCAGCCAAAGATCACAGCACGCCGCTGCTCAGCTTCCTGACCGAAGCTCCGTCCTTGTGCCTGGTTTCTCCCATATATTTCTACCACCTGCCCGCGCTGCTCAAGGCCCTGCTGGATCGAACCCAGCCCTTCTGGAATCTGAGTGATAGGGGCATTGATGTTTTCCGGACCCGGGAACGCACCTGCCACGTCATCCTGATCGGCGCACGGCCTCAAGGGAAACAGCTCTTTGCGGGCAGCCTTCTGACCTTGAAATATGCCCTGGCCGGTTTACGCATCAAACTGGCGGAACCGCTTCTGCTCTATGGCCTGGACAAGGCCTCCGCTCTGGCCGACGATAGCAGGACCGGGGAACAAGTCTTTCAATACGGCAGACAAGCGGCACTGAACCCATAGGGAATCCAGTGAATTACATCGCTGCAAAAACGGAACTGATGGGCTTTTTGCATCGGATATGGCACGAGCTCGGCCGAGAGCGACGTTGCCTGGCCTGTACTGTGATCTTCCGGGATGAGAAGGCAGGAACCCCGTTTTGTTCGGCCTGCACGGCGGCCATGCCCAGGAAGCAACGGGGCTTCTGCCCCGGTTGCGGTGAACCCGCCGCCTGGCCGGAACTCCCTCTGGCCCCATGCGCATACTGTCTCAAGGAACCGCCTCTCTGGCAGAACTTCATTTTTCACGGCCCCCATGAGGGCCTGCTGCGAAAACTGCTCATCACACTCAAATTCCACAAACAACCCTTTCTCGGACACGCCCTGGGAACACTCCTGGCCATGCACCCCGAACTCGCCGTTATGACTGCGGACGCGGTCATACCCGTGCCTCTGCACCCTTCCCGGCTTACTCAGCGCGGCTACAATCAGGCCCAGGAAATTGCCCGCCCCGTGGCCCGGCATCTCCAACTGCCCCTGGCGCCGGATCTGTTGTTCCGGGTGCTGGCGACCGCGCCCCAGACAAACTTCAGCCGCAATGAACGGAAAAACAACATCCGGAATGCTTTCACAGCCCGGAAAGCCGTCCGGGGAATGCGCGTGCTGCTGGTGGATGATACACTGACAACCGGAGCCACGCTCGCCGCCGCCACCCAGGCCCTGCTCACAAGCGGGGCAAGCAGCGTCACTGTGGCCGTAGTCAGCAGAACATCCTCGCACTATTGATCCGCCTTTCCCCGCCCTGAACCTTTGCCCATTGAAACAGAAAAAACCGTGCTGTCAAAACAACACGGTTTCACAGAAACTTTCTCTGTTGCAGGCGGAATATTACTTTGTCATACTTCTGAACGCATCTTCGACAAGTTTGCCCAGCGAACGGCATTGTTCTTCATCAGCATTGACAAAACGCAGGCCCATCAAATGCATGCCGCCACTGGCCTTGACCCAAGCCACATCGGCAATAGCCTGAAAATATTGTTCCGCATCATTTTCATAGACTTTAAAAAATCCGCTGGAAAACTTGTTCAGCAACGGGATATGCACATTAACGTGCAGCCGTGTGCCCACGGGCAACGGCGACCGCGATTCGACACAAAGCCCACCCTTGCTGATATCGTTACAATGAACGTCAAGTAAGGGATCCTTGGCTATAGGGAACACCAGTTCACGCGCCTGCACCCGATAAGGACGAGGCAGGCGCAAATACTGACGTTTGTTTTCTCCATCTTCATACATTTCCTGAGTGAACGCGCCTGTGTCGGCATTGTGCTTGTCGCTCATGTGCAACTCCTGATGCGATTCACGTAACGCTTTATACTTTTCCTCATATATATCAATGTTCTTGTTAGTATATACCCTGAAGCGGACAAAGGCAAGGCGCTCCCTAAAGGGACAGACGATCTGAGGGGGCTCTGCCCCCTCAGACTCCCCCGCAAGGGGACTGAGTCCCCTTGACCCCGCAATTCCGGAAAACGGCAAAGCCGTTTTCCGGGTATGGGGGTGCAGGGGCATCATGCCCCTGCCGGGGAGGTTTGGAGGTGTGGACGGTAGTGCTAAGGCTCACGTTCATCCCATTGCCGGGTATTGCTGCCGGGAGCCCGTTGAGCCACTGGTTTGAGCCCCTCCAAAAAATATAGTACGGGATGACTTCTATTGCTTGAGCGAAAGCACCACATTGTTGATCTGGTTGATAAGCTCGACAAGGCCGTCCACCGCCCGTTGCGCCTCATCCATCATGGTGACGGTTTCATGCGCCATGCGTGAAATTCTGGCTGTTTCATCGCTGAGATTGCCGCCTGCTTCGGACTGGGTTCGGACGCTTTGGTTGATGAAGTTGACCTGATTCAGGGTTTTGTCCGCGACCTGCAAAATGCTTTGCAGCGAGTTGGCGGCTTCTTCGGCGAGGGCTGTGCAGCGGGTGACGATTTCCGACGATTGATTGGCAAAGGCGATGCTTTCCTGGGTTCCGCGCTGCAGTTGTTGTACGACCGAGCCTACCTCGCCGGTGGCATGCATGGTTTTTTCAGCCAGCTTGCGCACTTCGTCGGCAACAACAGCAAAGCCGCGTCCCGCATCGCCGGCCCGCGCCGCTTCGATGGCGGCGTTGAGCGCCAGCAGG
>Ga0123353_10012458_pt1 | contig 12090 bp, 9 predicted proteins | sample TergutLab28metaG_3_FD_92763 | JGI IMG/M metagenome (GOLD analysis project Ga0123353, IMG submission 92763) | Labiotermes labralis P3 segment gut microbial communities from Petit-Saut dam, French Guiana - Lab288 P3 | ecosystem: Host-associated > Arthropoda: Insects > Digestive system > Gut ... | reverse complement strand
GCCTCGTGACAGACTACCCAGGATAATGAAACACTATTCCTCAATTGGCAGAAGGAATCGTGGCAGACCTCTGAAGAGACTTCTAGATACGTGAGACCGGAACGGGTCAACAAGTGGCCTAACACCATGACAGACATATGATGATGATGATGATCATCATTTTATTCTTCACCAATATGCAGCCGTCATTACACTACACGTAAGCCACAATACTATCGGTCTCCATTTATTAAAAGCCCTTGGCTGGATATTTGAACAAGCCTAAAATCAGGTTAGTTCCATTATAGCGTAACGAGAGAAGTTGAAAAATTAACGTAGGACTTACACAATCAAAACAGTGCCAGTTCTAACCAATCATTATAAACAAGATTCATACGTTGTAACTAACTCTTAGTGCAACTCTCAATTCAGCGTTCGCCCAAATCCAACGAGCCGTTCGCGTACCGCGACTACTACATGCCTTAGAGAAGGCCTGTGGAGTGAAAACTACAGCACGATAAATGACAGATATGTGCGCACAAGACCCTATCATACGAGCCAATCACAGAAGGTACTTTCCGCTACAGACACGTCTGTATATTACATAATATTTTCTCCAGGACAAGATAACCGAGAATTTCTAAATGCCAAAACGCAGTTTTAACAGGCAATGACACCTTATCACAATAAAACTGCATCTGTACGCGAAACTGACGCAAAATATGTGGGTGCATTTATTATGTGTAAACGTGGTATAATTAACCACTCTCAGCTCGGTGTGTGTCGCCAGTAAACCGAAAGAAAAAAATGTTGGTACATCCAAGACGTCCTTCCGAAGTTCGATCCCTATCAAACACTGCACCTCTCACCGTACGACATACCAGGACCCTAAATTAAATGACGCTATGTCGCACCCACCCCGCCAACCGTCATGTCGGGAACGTTATTACTACTAATTGTTTCCCTGTTTCCCTAAAATCGACAAAATATTTCAAAAGTTCAACAGGCCCACACAGTGAGGTCATCTCGCATAACCTGTTTTCCTTACGAAAGGAAACGAGACCCAAAACATGCTGAAGCAAACAACTGACGACTAAAGCCGCATCACGACAACAGCAAACAGACCGCGTTCAGCTCCAACTCCCCAGTCATTTGTTTTCAAGTACGCAAATTTCACAATAGCCCGCAGTACGTCTCCCGGAATTATGGAAGGAGGCTGTTGTTTCTTGTTCAACAATAACCGGATTGAACTGGATGGAAGTTGAACACAACTTGCATGTGCTGCGTCTGTGGTATCGACCCATCCATGTTCGTGGTTACGTACGTACGGGCTACCAACACACGAAGTTCTCTCAGCTTATTATGCACACTAAGCATACTGATAAGCACTGGACACTACAGGTTCATAATAGCGCGAGCACTGAACACACAGACACACAAGGTACAGGCTTACTAGCGGAAGATACGGAACCTAACCTACAATACACTCTCGCTTCATCTCACGGGTCACTTGCTTCAACTTTCTCTTATACTTCGCTGTATAAATTCCGTAACTTATAAACGTCAATATGCAATCAATCTAAAAGGAACCACGGATGAAATAACCGCCTTAGGTCCCCTGGAATGTGACGCCGTAAGCATGTAAAATCGTCTGTTCTAAATACTGAGAAACCAGACACTTCCCGAAACCTCCACCTATCTACCAAACCCCGTACAGGCACATCCTACAAGATCGAAATCACTGGTTCCTGCAATAACCACACAGTTGTCACTTGCAATCGAAAATACGGTTAACCGTGAATATCTACATGTTTGTACTTCACCAGCCTTCTATAAACTGCATAAATTATTAACGTCGAACGAGATGTTTGAACCTATTATCGGTTATAAGTAGAATATGAAAAACCGAGAACAGTACAAAGTTTCCAACAAAGTAGGTACAACTTCAACAATCTAGGCACAAGAACGGTGACATGCAGTGCGTTCCACGCTATGGACCCACAAATTCTAGGCACCACCGTGCAAAATTTACTCGCCCGAGACATCTGGCGCGCGGGATTTGTGCCCCTCTGGTTTTTTAAGTTGTATTAAATTCAGAATGTCGGCTCACATAAAAATGTGGAGTTATGTATTGTACGGTACTTGGAACGTCCCTTGGTATAGAAATGTGACTTTTACATGTTGCACTGCATATGGGAAACCCCTTCATATAAACGTATGATTTTTACAAACTGTACCGTAATGGGGGCATTTTTTAAAATGAAAGTGTGGTTGTTACACTGTACTGCATGTGAGATGAATATTCACATTAACGTATGCTCTGATGCACTTTATTAAATTATGGACGTGTTTTCACATAAAATTATAGTTTTTATATGTCGTATTGTATTCGGAACATACGGTTTGGTTTTATAAATTGTATTGTATTTGGAGTATACAGTGTGGTTTTATATGTTGTACTGTATTTAGAATATAAAGTTTCGTGTAATATGTTGTATCATTTTTGGAACATACAGTTTGGTTTTATATATTGTATTGTATTGTATTGTATTTGGAGTATACAGTTTGCTTTTATATAGTGTATTGTATTTGAAACATAGTTTGGTTTTATATGTTGTACTGTGTTTGGAACATTCAGTTTGGTGTTATATGGTGTCTTGTCTCTGGAACATACAGTTTGGTTTCATATGTTGTACTGTATTTGGAACATACAGTTTTGTTTTATATATTGTATTGAATTTGGAACATACAGTTTGGTGTAATATGTTATATTGTTTTTGGAATATACAGTTTGGTTTTATACTTTGTGTTGTATTTGGAACATACAGTTCAGTTTTATACTTTATATTGTATTTGTAACATACAGTTCATTTTCATATATTGTACTGTATTTGGAACATACAGTTTTGCTTTATATGTAGTATTGTGTTTGGAACAGTTTGGTTTTATATACTGTTTGAATTTGGAACATACAGTTTGGTGTTATATGTTATTGGAATATACAGTTTGGTTTTATACTTTGTATTGTATTTGGAACATACAGTTCAGTTTTGTATATTGTATTGTATTTGGAACATACAGTTTTGTTTTATATGTAGTATTGTGTTTGGAACATAGAGTTTGGTTTTATATGTTGTTTTGAATTTGGAACATAGAGTTTGGTGTTATATGTTATATTGTTTTTGGAATATACAGTTTGGTTTTATACTTTGTGTTGTATTTGGAACACAGAATCAGTTATATATATTGTATTGTATTTGGAACATACAGTTTTGTTTTATATGCAGTATTGTGTTTGGAACATACTGCTTGGTGTTATATGTCATATTGTTTTTGGAATATACTGTTTGGTTTTATACTTTGTGTTGTAATTGGAACATAAAGTTCAGTTTTATATATTGTATTGTATTTGGAACATACAGTTTTGTTTTATATGTAGTATCGTGTTTGGAACATACGGTTTGGTTTTATATATTGTACTGAAATTGGAACATAGTTTGGTGTTATATGTTATATTGTTTTTGGAATATACAGTTTGGTTTTATACTTTGTATTGTATTTGTAACATACAGTTCAGTTTTATATATTGTATTGTATTTGGAACATACAGTTTTGTATTATATGCAGTATTGTGTTTGGAACATACAGCTTGGTTTTATATATTGTATTGAATTTTGAACATACAGTTTGGTGTTATATGTCATATTGTTTTTGGAATAAACAATTTGGTTTTATACTTTGTGTTGTATTTGGAACATAGAGTTCAATTTTATATATTGTATTGTATTTGGAACATCTTTTCATATAAATATGTGTCTGTGCCTACTATATTGTATTTGAGCCGTTTCTGCACATAAAAACACGGTGTTTAGATACTGTCCTTTATTTCTGATGTCTCTTTATAAAAAATGTTTTGTATATTGTATTGCATCTGGGACGTTTATTCACATAAAAATATGGTTTTTATACGTTGTATTTTCGACGTCTCTTCAGATAAAAGAATCAACATTGAAACTTCAAAAACTTTAATCATTGCGAAGTAGCCTAGTGTTTATTTCTGTACCAAGTGCAGAAGGTTAGAAATGAGAAATATCTCCCACTCCCCCAACATTCCCTTACGGTATAGATGATGACGTTACTTTTACTTTCTACTGACCGTTTATGTACACGTAAGTGCGCATGTGAAACTTTGTTTTCCTGCGTCCAGGCACTCTATCGAAGGCTTGAGAAAACAACACTTGGAAGGTAATGCCTACATATTAGACCAACATCAGTTCTAAAATTAGATCGAGCAAGCTAAAACGAAGACCGTTTAGGAAAATAAGGCATTGTATTTTTCACGTCATATATGAGTAAACAAAAGCAATATACAATACACCACAGGCCTACCGCGTGTCAGTGTAAAGCTATCAGGCAAGATATAATATCCGAACATTCAGACAACAAACGACAATGACTCTAAACCTCAACAGTTGGATTTCAACGTGTAAATGTTCGAATGCTGTGTCCTGTCTGATTGCTCGAGCATTCTTTAATGATTTGTGGCATAAAACGTAGAACACAGTACCAGTGCAACTGAAAATGGCATTTTCAACACAAATCGGAGACCATGGTCGTCGCTTTGCTTGGGAACCTCAGTAGAATTTTAGAAATATTCCGTTACATATTCATTAGTTCGACAAGTGTATTAAGGGCCTAAGCATTTTGGTCGACACATTTCCTCGGCAGGGTGAACGATCGTGAAAAGCTATTAGCAAAAAATGCAAGTAAGTTCCGTTAAGCAACAGTTTCGACGCTTAAAACGTAGACCATTTCAAATTTGGATTCAGTTACTGCCACACCGCTCCGAATAAACTTAATTTCTATATGAAATATTGCATCGAAACACAAAAAGTCTAATAACGTAAGCATAACAAATTATTCTAGCTTCTTCCACACGTCCCCGTTTTTTGTCCCAGCCGGGTGAGAGCACAATTTGCAACTTCAACACCTCCGATTCTCACCGGCCGCTCGAACGACAAAGTACGCTGACAAAGTGTTCGCGCACGTGCAGTGACCTGCAAGGGACCGCAATTCGATTACTGCCACGCTGTTTTTGTACTGTCGTCGCAAACATCTCCTAGTGCTTCGACGTCTTCTTTAACACCAACACACACCTCTCTGTTTCATTTCTGTCTTTACAGATATCGTCCGCTGTGTCCCACAACCAAGGCCTGGCTGCCACCAGAGATGTAAGTAATTCCATATCCAGCTCAAAATCACAGGACTCACGGCCAATCTCAGAATGACTTCACCCTTTGAGTCTTTACTGCAGCTGCGGTGGAAGGTGATCGCTCGGATTCAGCCGGCTAAACCCAGATTGTGTGTCCGTGTCCGTCTGTAACCAGCACCTGCACCACTGTGACACCAAGCTGCCGCCCGGCGACCGAGCACAGTATGGTAGCGGACAGTACCGGTTGCTAACCGGTGGGCGAACGGTCTCCAGACAGGGTTGTGCCAAGTGTCGTATGCTTCGTTGTGTGTTACTACTTTGTCCGGCGAGAGCAGAAACCGCCGGCCGGTCGGAAACTGGGACGTGTGAAAGAAGCGTAACGTGTCTCAGGCGATTCCATTCGAAAGACTTGTATATGGCCAACAGTCACATCTCATTGGGCCTCTCACGCTTGGTGTAAACTAGCTTCCTTCCAAAACAAAAACCTCTACCAGCCAGGTGGGGTGGGGATGGGGAGGAAGAACGTGATTTTACCCCATTCTTCGAACATCGTCTTCCTCAAGCAGTTCCTATAAACTCTATAAGGCTGAAAGGCGTCCAACTGTAGAGGCCAGCTGAAATGTGATGGCACACGTGCAGACACCAGATTTCGTCTTTCGGCGAAACGGACGAGTCCATTTAAATCGGGGGCGGGCGTCAGTTCAGTTGACTACTGGTAGCCGAGGTGTGCGCATCAGCGGTAGTGACGCCGGATACACAATGTCCAGAGAGAGTGTGAAGAGTACTGGCTACCCACTCCATTCGCCAGTTTGCCCTTCACTTCTCTTCCCGTGCGTCACCGTGTGCCATCACATTTCAACCGGAGTCTACAACAAATGTCATGAAGACACCAAACTCTGCCTACACAATCTGTTTCTATGGATCTGTAAAGTGCTGAGGCGTCGGATGATTTGGCTGTGTTCCGTCTGCTGTTTTGGAAAGAAATCTCGGCGTGGGAACCGTAAAAGGCGCCAAGTGGAAGCCGGGTGCCCTTTACGATTCGTCTCATGTAAGGCAGCATTACCATGCCTAGATTGGAAAGTCGGCCGTCCCACAATATAGAATATAGCTCAAGACTAAAACGAAGACGATTATTCTACGTTGTCCTCACTCAGAAATAAAACTTTCTCTCACAAACCAGGTTCTCTTTATCGGGTACAAATTCAGCATCGTTTAAAATGTCACTGCCATACAGTGTCGAATGAGACTGACACGGTCACCAATGGTGATTTTGTGGAGACTTCTGAAAATGCTGTGGTGGCCTATTAACTGATAAAACCTGAAGACACAACAAAGGATCTCAAGCAGGATCGCCAGAAACCCGAAACACGTCAAATAGACGGGTGAAATTGAAGCTGAAGGTAGACAGAAAATAACCCTCAGCTAGTTCTAAAATTGGCGCACGGAGCGTTCATAACTTATGCTTTAATCCAATAAAAATTGCTCAGCACATATGGAATTTAATTACATCATACTTCACCACTTATCTACCATAAAAGCGCAGGCATTAACTTGAAAAGTGCAAGAAATTCCGAGCGGAACTCATAAAGCCTTCTTTCCTGTTGCATGTATTGCCAGTCTTGCATTTCTACCAGGTCAACATCATCATCCATAAAGAACACCAACACCACACGTTCTGAGAAGTGTGATGAAATTACAAAGCACACATTAAACATGCTAAACTCATACAGACAAACAACTTGTTTTAGTGTAAAATATGACCATCAAACACCACTTACACAAATAAACAGGTTCTCTATATAGATATCATAAAGCTATTCCAGGTAAAAAAATACTTGCTTCATACAAATCTGCTCAACTTCTCATGGAATAACACAGCAATATCTGCCATCTGTTGGATCACATTCATTATGTTTTAATATACATGTAGCATTTTTCAGAACAAATAACTATGTCAACAGCCAACACTCGGCATCAGTAGAGATTCATTACTTGGATGCTTAATTTTGGTACATGGAGCTTCGTTTATTATTTTAACTGCTTGGCAGGTTACACTATCATTTCACTAACTATCTAACTAACTCCATGAAGCAGAGTTGTCCTTGAAAAGCTAGCAGCTAGTCAAGAAATTCCCCACATTTTAAGGAACACACACTTTCATTACCATTTTCAAAACAGCCTGCCAATTGTCCCTTTCCTCAGCCACATTAATTCAGTCTATTCTCTTTCTTTAAAATCCATTTCAATAATATCCTACCATCTACATCTAGGTCTTCCAAACGGCTTCTTTCCTTCAGATACCCCGCTCAAACTCGGAACGCACCTCTTCTCTCCCCTCTGTATGCTGAATGGCCCACCCATCTCATCCTCCTTAAATTTATCACTTGAAGAACGTATGGTGAGCAAAACACATCATGAAGCTCATCATATTGCAGTTTCTTCCAATCCCTTGTTATGTTAGGCTCAAATATCTCCCTCAGCACCCTATTTTCCAAAACCCTCAGCCTCTGTTCCTCCTTCAATGTAAGAGACCAGACTTCACGCCCATACAAAACAACATGCAAAAATATGGTTTTATATATATTCTAACATTTATACTTTTGGATGGTAAACTGGACAACAGAAGATTCTGGACCAAATGACAGTGTGCATTCCTGAATACAATCCACTCTTAACTTCTTCATGAACACAATTTTGATTTGTTAGTGTCACTCCAAATACTGAATTCGGCACACTTTCAAGGGCTTTATTACCTATCCTTATGTTGTGACTTTGTCCTGCATTCTGTTTAGGAGATATGAAAATGTACAGTAAAAGCTGTCACATATTGTAGAGGGTGAGTCAAAGAGTCCCATTAACTGGATATCAACTAAGAGGCCCATTACCCATTATGATGGGTGTTGGGTCTCTTTCCTGGGCATAAAGCAGCCAGGGCATAGTGTTGAACGACTACCCCATCTCGTGACGAGGTTAAAGAAAGAGTACAGCTATACCTCTACTCCCCCTTTGGGCCTTCATGGCCCATACTAGGTTAAACTTTACCTTTACCTCTACATTCCACTATTTGATGTTGATAACAGTGATATGCCTTAAGAAGGACTACTGTCAGTTACATCACCCTTTTACAGACAGGTACAGTAATATACTCCTAATACCGTTAATGCATTTCTTCCATATTCCAGATACATTTGATAAGTATTACATAACATGCCGCTCTACCTTCCACTTGAATCAAGAAGCCAGCTACATTGAAACAGTTGCAGGATCCGAGCCAAAAATTAATAAACTTAAACACAGAGTGAGAAAGATAATATTACACATCTGTACAGTGGCATAAGTGAATTTACAAAGAGTTACCAACCTACAACTACACTAATAAATAATCAGATGGGTGATCTGTGTGCAGATGCCCATAGTATTTTGAGTAAGTGGCAGCATCACACTTCTCAGTTACTGAAGGTACAGGGAGGTAATGGCATTAGGCAGACTGAAATGCTTGTGCACACAGTTGAGCCACCATGCTAAGCCTAGTGCCTTTGAGTGTGAGATGGCTACTGAAAAGGCAAAAAGATACAAATCACCAGGTAATTATCGAATTCCAGCATAATTGATTTAACTGAAATGAATGTACAAAATTACAAATAATAGTGGCCCGCCAGTACCTTGAGCTCTTCCTGACGCCTGTAAGCATGCAGCATCATCTGCTTGCGCTCCTCTTCACTGATCACTGGCTCTCTCCCAGGAGGACCTTGTCCCTGCTTCTGCAATTTCACTAACACTTTAGTTTTCTCATTGCGACCCAGATAAGAAGCCAGAGTTTTGCCACGACACATTTCTTTCCCCGAAAACCACATCTGTGCCTGGGTGACGTCTATAACCTGCAATTAAAGAAACTAACATTTAATTAAGGGTTGCATTATTTCACATTTTAGCACGCTGTTTTTAACACAAAAGGCTGCCATCAATGAAATTATAGCGATTAAGAACAACACACTGTCACTGCTATTATACAATGTCTCACTTTGAATGAAAAGGACCATTTTGATAAACTGTCCCATCCTGCAATGCTACACTCTCAATACTAAAGCAAAGCAGTGGTACAGAATCTTTCCTGGAAAGTCAATACATAATCTGCTGTTCAAAAAGTTCCCTGTCTATATAGAACCCAAAAGTTAACTGTAATTCATAAAATGCCATGATATTAATCCATCCTAAGCCAGTTTAATCCAGTCTATATATTCACATGTTATTACTGTTTTATTTCCACCTATATATGTGTTTATCATCTCTCTAGGGTAACAATACAATTTTTACAAGCAATAAGATATAGCAAACTGAAACACATAACCAGGGAACCAAAATTTCAGCATCATAGCAGGAAAAAGTTTTGTATAATTCAACAATTCCAGGACTTCTAATACTGAAGAGCAGTAACCAGATATGTTCTTAGCAGGGCTATGGTTTCAACAAATGGCATTAAAACTTGTGGTTGCCAATACCAGTTCAAGCAGTTACTACAGGATATCATATTCAATTCAAACGTTACTGAAGGTTTAATTCCTCATGTTGCAACAATGCACCTGATACATGCGCATGGTAGAGAGCAAAAGAATTACACCACAAGACTGCCTTAACCATTTCCACTCAGTTACACCCCTCTTTTGGCATTAAATATGGCTTTTTGGCCACACAGCATGTCACTCAAAGAAAGCCTGCATGGGTTAATGTTATATAATTCCCACATTAGTGAATCACAACATAATTAGGGAACAGTATTGAATCTTGTGTCATTTTTGGTCTTCATTTATGTGTGAACAGAACTGCATGTGGCAAATTTTCAAACGCTGCATACTGTTACACATGTACATGGCAACTATGTACACTTTTTTATCACACATTTCTCTTTTTGTATGTTTACTGACAAAATTTGGATGGTCTATGGATTAAAACCTGGTCCGAGTGAGATATCCGGCACTCCTCCAGCCCTGGGGCCCACCCAGTTTTCTGTAGAATAGGTACTGGCTTTCTTTCCAAGGGGGTAGAGCAGCTGGGGTGTAGCACTGACCACCCAACCCATCTAGTGTCAAGATCAAAAAAGAGTAAAGCTATACCTCTACTCCCTCTCTAGGCATTCATGGTCTGTCCTAGGGTGAACTTTACCTTTCACTGAACACTTGAAAGGGAGATGGTAAAGTAATGGGTCAGCCGGAGTTGTAATCCATTGTTGCTAGATTGCAAGATGAGTTGAAAACTGTAATATTAATGGTATAATATTAGACAGATGTAATATTAATGGTATAATAGCCAATTAGACCATTAATATTACAGTTTTCAACTCATCTTTCAATCTAGCAACAATGGATTACATAACTGATTTCTATACATGACAACACATCCAGATGATCATTGCCCTTATATTCAAGAACACTACAAGTTCAAAAAGCAAGACGAGGAATAGTTTCCAATTCAAGTGCATACTAAGCTAAACACAAAAATTATACAAGTATATATACATGCAGGACACCATATTAATGTATACAGACTTCATGAGCTTTTCCACTACATGTTTCATTTATTTTATTATATTTACATTACAGTGTCTTTTTACTTCAAAACGATCGAACATCCCCATGAAGTGTAGCAACACACTCCATCTATTAATTTTAATGTCAGCTCTTCGATTTTCAGTTTTTATTATTCTGGTATGTCCGTTGGGATCCTACTTTTTCTGTACTTCCTTCACCCAGCTTCCCTTCATCTAGCTTTAGAGATGAGCAGTGGTGGTTCATGGGACTTTCTTATGGCAGGGATGGAGCTAGGATTTGATGATTAATCGTCAAGCTTAATTTAATTTTGCATGCTATTTACATTTAAGCTCTGCTTAATCTCAGTCATGTTCATGAATGTTTATTGCAAAAAACTGATGACCTGAAAATACTGCACAGCATTCCTGTTCATGTTTATCTGAAACCTGTAACTACTAAAATTAAACATTCATAAATATGGCTTCAAAAACAGATGGGTAAAAATGGTTATCAAAATGTCTATGTTTGAAAATGTTAGGAAAGGTAAACAGACACACAAAGTCCACTGTGAAACACTCTCTGGGCTGCAATGCTTGCAGCCCACCCATTGACATTGTTGCTCAGCCTAGCTGTGCTGATGCAAATGCATGAGGTCTAGTTAAGGCACACCCCGATCACTTTTATGTAATTACAGCCTAATGCAAGTACTTGAATTTAAAATTATTGCATTCATATTCTTTCAAAGACAGTACACATCACCTAACAAAAACATTATTTATATATGTAGGCCTAGTTTAATTTTTCTAAAAATTTCTGGGAGGGCTGCAGGTCTGCCCTTATAGGCAAGCCACCCCTGGTAACAAGTCAATTTTGTGTACCCCATAAATCCAGTTCATGATCCTTCTTCATTAGTGATAAATGTGCTGCCCTTGGAGTCTGAAGGTTAACTGTCTGGTTACGCCATCTCATTGCAGTGTGTGTCAGTGAGAAAGGAAAACATATCCACTTAGGGGATAACTTCCTTTCACATTAAATCCCTCTTAAAAGTTGTGTTTGGCAAATTCCCTGCTGAAAGATTTACAAACAACTGCTACACTACTGTCAATGATAAGGGTTGGCTTGGGTCCGATAACACCTGGTAATTGAAGCAAGTAATGTAATACAACCCTGTGGCAATATGTGACAGCAATGCAAGCATAACAAACCCACTGTCTTTAACCACACTAATGGTTGGTGTTGTCTTCTTTACAAGCCTTGCACATACCAACAAACACAACAAACACTCTTACTTGTGGTAACTGTTAGGTGCGCACCTAACCTAACCTAACCTAACAGCAACTGCTTGAGTCCCACTCAGCATGTGATTCTTAAAAT
>Ga0123353_10012457_pt1 | contig 12092 bp, 13 predicted proteins | sample TergutLab28metaG_3_FD_92763 | JGI IMG/M metagenome (GOLD analysis project Ga0123353, IMG submission 92763) | Labiotermes labralis P3 segment gut microbial communities from Petit-Saut dam, French Guiana - Lab288 P3 | ecosystem: Host-associated > Arthropoda: Insects > Digestive system > Gut ... | reverse complement strand
GTTTACGCCGTACTTACGTAGAGGTTTTCAACAGAAATTATCCAGAATATTATATAACTAGCGAAATAGTGCAAGTGGAAGGATATCTCTCGCTAATTGATTGGGTTGGCATTGTCGTTGGCATACCCTTGTTGCCTGTTACGCTGCCTGCTCTTTTCATTATTGTCGGAGCTTTCTGGCCTGGTTTAATTTTACTTGATCTGTGGTTTCAAGTTTGGCTGCCTGCTCTCTGGGTGCTAGAATGGATTATACAATGAACAACAAATCCAAATTCACCGTAAAAATAAAACAAAGCCCACCTGTTGAAATAAAAATACGGGAGGGGTTCATCCGCCTGGACGCGTTTTTGAAGCTCGCAAACGCTGTGGAAAGCGGTGGGCACGCAAAGATTGAGATACAGGACGGCCGCGTGCGGGTGAATGGCGAACTGTGCACCCAACGTGGGAAAAAGCTAAAGCCCGGGGACGCGGTGCGGTTTTCCGGGGAGATGTACGTTGTGGCGGGGACTACAACATGATGTTATTTTTGCGGGCGGCGAGAATGTTTTTATGGTTCGGGCGGCAAGAATAGGGTTCTTGCGAAATAGGAGGATAAACGGCGCTGCAATGCAACGCCCTACGAGAGTTCCGCCAATGGCGGTTTCACTCTGAAATTGTGCGCAAATTACAGCGTTGGTGCATCCAAGCGCCATTGGCGTAATTCTTGTAGGGCTCAGCGTAGCTGGCACGACCGAAGGGAGCAACACGGGCCCGCCGTTATCGTATGTGGTAATTTTGCAAGAGTCCTAATATTTTTATGGTTCGGGCGGCAAGAATGCCGCCCCTACAGTCTCTACAGGAGTATAGCCTTTGCATATCTTATCCTTTCAACTGCAAAACTTCCGCAACATCGCCCGCGCAGAACTCGAACCCTGTGCGGGCGTGAATGTCGTTTTTGGCGATAACGGGCAGGGCAAAACCAGCCTGCTGGAAGGCCTGTGGCTTTTCACGGGATGCCGCAGCTTTCGATGCGCTGACGCGAGGGAAATGGTGATGGAGGGCTGTGATATGTCACGCTTATCTGTCAATTTTATCTCGAATGAGCGGGAGCAAAATGCTCAATTGGAAATTAACAAGAAGCGGCTGCTCAACCTCAATGGCTTTGCGCAGGAGAGCCCGCGGCGCATGCTTGGCGTATTCCCGGCAGTGGCATTTACGCCCGCGACGCTGTCCCTGGCGCAGGGGGGGCCTGGCGAGCGCCGCCGCTTCCTTGATGTTGCGCTGAGCATGCTGACGCCTGCATATGCTGTGCGGTTATCGAAATATTTAAAGGCGCTTGCGCAAAGAAATGCATTGCTAAGGCAGGCTGAACCGAGCCTGGAGCTGCTGGAAACCTGGGATGCCGCGCTGGCGCATCATGCGGCAAATATCACACAGGCGCGATTGCGTTACCTGAAACAACTGATTCCTGTGGCTGTTAACTATTATGAAGGTATTTCCGCCGGGCGGGAGGCGCTTGGCCTGGCAATTCAGCTGGGGCTTGAGGATTGTTCCGAAGAGGGATACATGCAAGCCTATGAGCGGGTGCGCCAAAGCGACATGCGCCGCCAAATAACGACCATTGGCCCGCACCGGGATGATTTGAATTTGAGCCTGAACGGACGATCGCTGAGAGATTTTGGGTCGCAGGGACAACAGCGCACGGCGGCGCTGGCGTTGAAGCTGGCAGAGGCCTCCGTGCTGCGCGAGGTGACCGGCGAATGCCCCGTTGCGTTGCTGGACGATGTGCTCAGCGAGCTGGACGCGCGCAGGCAAACAGACCTGCTGCGCTACTTGGAGGGCTGGCAGGTGTTCCTCACTTGCTGTGAGCCGAGCCATGCGCTGCATGGAAGCGCGGGGAGGGTGTTTTGCGTGAGGGATGGGGAGGTTTCTCAATAGCCACATAAGCAAAAGACGCAGGTTTTGGCCTGCGTCTTTGCTATTTACTTTACGGGCTTAAAAGCCCATTTCACGCAGTTCGACGATCATGTCGACGTAGAAATCAAGGATGCTGGAATAGCCGTCGCTGCTGTTTTCTAATAAATTTAAGCGCATCCTGCGGTAGTCGCCCAGGTCGGCGTGGGACACCCCACGGCGGCCGTTGCTGCGCACCACGCCGCGGTAATTGCCCCATTGCGACGATTCCACGGAAACCAGGCCGTCGTTGGGGCCGTCGAACCAGGAGACTACGACAAAAACGGGAGCGATGATGGGGTCGGACCACACGGTGGACATCCTGCCGGCCCAGCTTTGGTAGTACACGCCGGGGGCGTCGGGGTTGCTTTGGTTGAATTCAGCCATGTAGGCCGTGGTGAGGGACTCGCTGCCGTTGAAGAAATCGGGGTTGCGGTCGCCTTGCAGCCGGAAGGAAAGATTGACCGGCATGGCGATGACCCTGCGCAGCCAGGCAGGGAAATGCATATAGATGTCGACGGTTTTTGAGCCATGATGGGGTGTGCTGAGGGTGGTGAGGCTTGCGACTTTATCCTCCATGCCCAGCGAGGAGATCATATAGCGGGCTTCGATACCGCCCTTGGAATGGGCAATGATGTTGACACGTTCGGCGCCGGTGACAGCCAGCGCGCGGTTGACGCTGCGTTTGAGTATTTCGGCATTGCTTTCGATGCTGCCGAAGGCGTCCTGGCGGCCCATAAATACCCGCGCGCCGTGCAGCCGCAAAAACACGGGGATTCTGCCCCAGTAGCTTAAAAGGCCGTCGTCGCGGAAACCCGCGCCATGCGCGAGCACGATGGGGTATTTGGTGCTTAATAGTTTTTCACAGCCGGGGAGGAACGCCTGCGCCGTGTCTGCCCTGGCTGACGCCGGCATGCCTCCCATGGCTGTGAACAGCAGCACCGCCGACACTGCCGCGCACGTGATTTTGAATAGTCGTTTTTGCATGGATAGCCCCTCTTTCCCAGCTTAAATTGTCAAGCTTTATTGTAACTTGCCAAAGCTTAAAAGTCAACTGTAAATTGTTGCTGACCACGGATTGGCTGTTTATTACAGGTTAAAAACCCATTGCTTTGAGCTCGGCGGCCATGGCCACATAGAAATCCGTGATATCCGCATAATTGTTCCCGTTGTGGACGAGCGGGGTCCTTGACCTGCGGTAATCCACGGAGCTTGCGTGAGACAGCCCGTTGAGTTCGCCCCGATAGGTTCCCCATTGGGCGGATTCCACGGAAACCAGGCCGTCGTTGGGGCCGTCGTACCAGGAGACTGTGAGGAAGGGGGGCGACAGGAAGAAATCGCTGAAAACGTTGGTCATCTGCGCGGCATAGCTTTGGTAGTACACGCTGCGGGCGTTGGGGTTTTGCCGATTGAATTCGGCCATATAGGAGGGGGAAAAGCTCTGGATGCTTTCGTGGAAGAGCGGCAGGGTGTCGCCAAGCATGAAGTACCCGGCATTGACTGGCAGGGCGATCAGCCAGCGCAGAAACGAGGGCAGGCGCAGGTAGACGTCGATGGTGTTAGAGCCGTGGTGCGGCGTGCTGATGGTGGAGAGGCTCGCGACCTTTGAGGCCATACCCAGGGAGGAAATCATGTAGCGGGCCTCGACACCGCCACGGGAATGGGCGATGATATTGACTTGTTCCGCGCCGGTTTCCGCCAGGACACGGTCTACCCGGCGCTGGAGGAGCCTGGCGTTGTTTTCGATGCTGCCCCAGGCGTCCGTGCCGCCGTAGAACACCCGCGCGCCATTGGCCTCAAGCGCGCCGGGGATCCTGCCCCAGTAATTAATGAAAAAGAGGGTCATGTCGCGGAAGCCCGCGCCGTGCACGAGCACGATAGGATATTTTGTGGCTGCGGCTTGCGTTGCTGCCTGCGCGGTGGTAAGGTCCGCGAAGGCCGACAGCAGCATGGCTGCCGCCACGGTTGTGCAGAGGAGCTTGAGAAGTTTGTTTTTCATAGATGGTCCCCACTTTCGAGAATTGGTATATTACTTTGCGGCTTTTTCTAGGTTCTGCGGACGGCAGATTGCCGCCCCTACTGGTTTTTATAATGCGGGTGGCGAGAACGCCACCCCTACGGATGGGTACGCTATTCACGCCCCACATAAGGCCTGCCTTCGCTGTCCAGCAAAGGGGTGACGACCGCGTTAATATAACCAAAGCCATTGCCTGTAGTGATAATTAAATATTGCACACCGGTTTGTATGTCCTGATAAATTTCGTGGCAAACGTTGCCATTGTGATTACGTTGGATCAACTGCATACGCCGGGACCCAATATTTTTTCGGGAGCGCCTTTGAAAAGCGAAAATAGCCACAAACACGGCCAAAAGCATGAACGCTGGGAAAAAAATCGGAAACCAAATAAAGGAATCAAACATCACAATCCCTCTTTCTAACATCAAATAAACGCGCTTGCCTTGTGGCTAACATTTGATGTTCCTTTCGCAAAAGGCCGAAATAAACTATTGGATTTAAATCCTGCTTTTATGCGCGGGTGGCGAAAACGCCACCCCTACGGATATTACAAAACCAGGAGTTCAGCAGACCTTATATCACGCCATCGAGGGGCTCCCTGTATGCGGGAAGAAATTCTTGTAAAAAGCAATCGACTTCGGGCATTTGCATGCCCTGCAATATAAGCAGGGTGGATTCGCTGGCGGCGTTGAATTCGCAGTTGCAGGCCTTTTGCTCCTCGATGCACTTGATGAGGGCTGAAAGCTTGTCCGCCGCTTTTAAATAGGGCAGCAGCGGGGCATCTTGCTCGTTGGGCTGCAATAGGTTCGCATATGTACCGCGTAAATCCGCGGGCAAAAGCGACAGCAGAGAAGCGCAGGCGCTTTCCTCCACCTGACGGAAGGCGTCGCGCATTTGCGGGCTGTGGTATTTCACGGGGGTGGGCATGTCGCCGGTGAGAACCTCGGGCATGTCGTGGAACAGCGCTAGAGTGGCCGCGCGCTCGGCGGAAAGGGGTTCTTCCGCACAAAAGCGCGTGTTGCGCAGGGTGACGAGGCAGTGGGCGAGCACGGCGGTTTCGAGGCTGTGCTCGCTGATGGTTTCGCCGCTGGTGTTGCGCCGCAGCGCCCAGCGGGAGATGTATTTCATGCGGGACATGAGGGCAAAGAAGGTAGACATGGGGCCTCCTTGGGTTGGGTGTAGGGGTAGCGTTTTCGCCACCCGCCGCAAATGATTATGTTAATACGGGTGGCGAGAACGCCACCCCTACAGCTTGATATTAGCAAGCATCCACAATCGCCGCGAAGTCCGCCGCCTTGAGGCTTGCGCCGCCGATGAGGCCGCCGTCCACGTCCGGCTGGGCGAGGAGCTCCGCCGCGTTGGCCGCGTTCATCGAACCGCCGTATTGGATGACCACGCTGTCCGCCGCGCCCTGGCAATACAGCTCGGCAATGCAGTCGCGGATCCATTTGTTGGCTTCGTTGGCCTGGGCGGCTGTGGCGGTCAGGCCGGTGCCAATGGCCCACACGGGTTCATATGCGATGATGACGCGGTCGAGTTCCTTGTCGCTCACGCCTTCCAGGGCGATTTTTGTTTGCAGGCGCACGATTTCGTATGTGATGCCCTGCTGGCGCTCCTGCAATACTTCACCGACGCAGAGAATGACGGTCAGGCCTGCGTCGAGGGCTGCACGGGTACGGTCGCGCACGGTTTCGTTTGTGTCGCCGAAGAGCGTGCGGCGTTCGCTGTGGCCGATGATGACGTAGCCCACGCCGATATCTTTGAGCATTGCGGCGGAGACCTCGCCGGTGAACGCGCCGCTGGCGGCCCAGTGGCAGTTTTGCGCGCCGATTTTTAGATTTGTGCCTTCTGCCGCTGCCAAAGCCGCCGGAATATCAATATAAGGCACACATAGCACAACATCGCAGTTGGCGTTTTCGCACAGGGGTTTTAGTTCGCTGATGAGCGCCGTGGCTTCGGCGGGGAGCAGGTTCATTTTCCAGTTGCCCGCGATGGCGGGGCGGCGCAGTTGCTGATTCATGTGGCTTGTCCTTCTTTCGATGTGTTTATTATAATGATAATATTATAACAGGGATGGAGGGGGGTGTCAAGCGCGGTAAATGCATTTTTGGCGGCTTATGCAACACGGAAATCAATTTTCGAGAACCTGCAACCTGTAGGGGTTCGGCGCAGCCGACATGGCCAAAGCCTTGCAAACAAGGCTGCGGGGAGCGCTCGCCACCCGCGTACAAAAGCATAAACTAAATGTGAGTTTGGTGAGGTTTTTATGGAGCGGGTGGCGAGAACGCCACCCCTACAGGTTGTGCGTTACTAAAATTTTCATGAAAATTGATTTCCTTGGGCTTGTGCAAGAAGACGCTTGACATGATAGATGGATCGGGTTATAATATAAACTGTGAAAGGATGTGTACGTATGGATTCAATGCAACTGCTGGTGGAGCGTTCGAATAAGCGTGTGTATCGCCGGGGGGCCGACTGCGTCAAGCTCTTTGGAGAAGGTGCGAGTGCGGCGGATGTGCTGTCCGGCGCGATGAACCAGGCCCGCGCGCAGGAGGCCGGGCTGCCCGTGCCGCGCCTGCACGAAGTGGGCAAAATCGACGGAAAATGGGCGCACATTATGGATTATGTTGAAGGCGAGACCCTGGCGCAGCGCATGGAAGCCGAGCCGGAAAACCCCGCCTGGCTGGAGCTTTTTGTGCAATTGCAGATGCAGGTGCTGGATACGTATATGTCCAAACTGCAATGGCAGCGCGATAAATTCAGGCGCAAGATTGCCGCCAGCGGCCTGGACGCCACCACCCGCTATGAGCTGCTCACCCGCCTGGAGGATATGCCGCAGCAGCGTTTGAGCTGCCACGGGGACTTCATACCGTCGAATATTATTTTGCAGGCCGGGCGGGCGTATATCCTGGACTGGAACCAACTGACCACCGGCAATGCCGCCGCAGACGCCGCGAATACTTATATTTCGTTGGAAAAATATGACCAGCCCGAACTGGCGGCTGCATATTTAAAAACCTTCTGCGAGATGAGCGACACCGCAAGGCAGTACGTGCTCAAATGGGTGCCGATCGTCGCGGGTGCGGCGCTGGGGGATTGCCCGGAAGGAGACAGGGCGTTTTATGTGGGGAAGTGCGGGGGGCTTATTTAACATCCCCGGTCTAAAGTTCTGCGGGCGGCAAATTGCCGCCCCTGCAATGGAGCGTGATATTAATGGTAAAGGCTGCGGCTGAATTAGGCAAAGAAGAGGTATTTCATGACCCATCCATCCTGGACCGATTTTCACCCGGGCGAATGGTGCGAACGCATCAACGTCCGTGATTTCATCATGCGCAATTTTACGCCATGGTACGGCGACGAGTCGTTCCTCGCGCCGCCCGCAGCCGAAACCCTGCAGCTGTGGGACAAAACGAAAGCCCTTTTCGCGCAGGAACGCGAGGCCGGGGGCGTGCTGGGCATCGATACGGAGGTTATCTCGCAGGTGGACGCCTACGCGCCCGGTTATATAGACAAAGCGCTGGAGCTTGTTGTTGGCTTGCAGACGGGCGAGCCGCTCAAGCGGGCGATTATGCCATTTGGCGGTATCCGCATGGTGAAGAGCTCGCTCAAAGCGTATGGGAAAAAGTTCCCGCCGGAACTGGACGAGCTGTTTAAAATCCACAAGACCCACAACGACGGCGTGTTCGACGCTTATACCCCCGAAATGCTGGCCGCCCGCAAGAGCGGGGTGATCACGGGTTTGCCGGACGCCTACGGGCGTGGGCGTATCATCGGGGATTACCGCAGGGTTGCGCTGTATGGCGTGGATTTTCTCATTGAGCAAAAACAGAAAGCAAAAGACAATTGCAGGGCATTGATATACGACGAAACCGCCATACGCGCCCGGGAGGAAATCAGCGAGCAGATACGGGCATTGGAAGCCCTCAAGCGCATGGCGCAAAGCTATGGCTACGATATCTCGCAGCCCGCGGCGAACCTGCACGAAGCCATCCAGTGGCTGTATTTCGGCTATCTTGCGGCTATCAAGGACCAAAACGGCGCGGCCATGAGCCTGGGCCGGGTGTCGGTCTTTTTGGACGTATACGCCGTGCGGGACATCATGGCGGGCAAAATGGATGAATCCCAGGTGCAGGCTTTATTCGACCAGTTTGTGTTAAAGCTGCGCATGGTACGATTTTTACGCACGCCGCAGTACGACGCGCTGTTTTCCGGCGACCCGACCTGGGTGACGGAGTGCCTGGGCGGCATGTGCGCCGACGGGCGGCCGCTGGTGACGAAATCGAGCTATCGCTTCCTGCATTCGCTGACCAACCTGGGGCCGGCCCCCGAGCCGAACATGACCGTGCTGTGGAGCCCCGCCCTGCCGGAGAATTTCAAGCGCTACGCGGCGCGGCTTTCCCGCGAGACATCGAGCATCCAATACGAAAACGACGACCTGATGCGTGTGCAGTTCGGCGACGATTACGGCATTGCCTGCTGTGTGTCGCCCATGCGGCTGGGCAAGGCGATGCAATTTTTCGGTGCGCGGGCGAACCTTGCGAAAGCGCTGCTTTATGCCATCAATGGGGGACGGGACGAGCTTTCCGGCGAGCAGATCGGCCCGCCGCTGCAGCCCGTGCTTGGCGATGTGCTCGAATATGAGGAAGTGCGCGCGCGCTACGAGCAAATTTGCGAATGGCTTGGCGGGCTGTATGTCAATACGCTCAATGTCATCCACTACATGCATGATAAATATTGCTATGAATCTTTGCAAATGGCGCTGCACGACGAAGAAGTTTTGCGGACCATGGCCTGCGGCATGGCGGGCCTGAGCGTGGTAACGGACAGCTTTTCGGCGATCAAGCATGCCAAAGTGCGGCCTGTGCGCAATGAGTTGGGCCTGGCTGTTGATTTCAAAATCGAGGGCGCTTACCCCGCTTTCGGCAACCACGACCCACGCGCGGACGAAATTGCCCGGGAGCTTGTGCGGGGCTTTATGGCGCAGCTGCGCCGCCAGAAGACCTACCGCGGCGCAAAACCCACGATGTCGATTTTAACGATCACTTCGAATGTCGTTTACGGCAAGATGACCGGCCCCACCCCGGACGGCCGCCGCGCGGGCGAGCCCTTCGCCCCCGGCGCCAACCCCATGAGCGGCCGCGACGCCCTTGGGCCAGTGGCCTCCATGGCTTCGGTGGCGGGCCTGCCCTTCGAAGACAGCGAGGACGGCATTTCCTACACCTTCAGCATTATTCCCAAGGCGCTGGGCAAGAACGACGAACAGCGCGTGCAGAACCTTGTGCGCCTGCTGGACGGTTATTTCACCGAGGGCGGGCACCATGTGAACGTGAATGTGCTTGACCGCGAACAGCTTTTGGATGCCATGGAACGCCCGGAGGAGTACCCGCAGCTGACGATACGGGTATCGGGCTATGCGGTGAATTTCATCAAGCTGACCCGGGAACAGCAGATGGATGTGATCAACAGGACGTTCCATGCGTTTGTGTGATGGTAATTTTAAGTTCGTTATTGGTGTTCGTTCGGATGAAGAAGTCTACCGCATTGCGGCACAACGTAAGGACAATCTATGACTCAAACTACCGCGCGTATCTACCACACCGAAACCTTTGGCACCGTCGACGGCCCGGGGGTGCGTTTCGTTTTCTTTTTGCAGGGCTGCCCGCTGCGCTGCCTGTATTGCCACAACCCGGATTCCATCAACCCGGGCGGCGGCGCGGAATGGACCGCCGGACAAGCCGTGCGCGAAGTGCTGCGCTACCGCAGTTTTATCCAGGGGGTCACGTTTTCGGGCGGTGAACCCCTGATGCAGCCCGAATTCGTGCTGGAGGTGACGCAAAGGCTGAAAGCATTGGGCATTCATGTGGCCATTGACACCGCGGGCGTGCCGGACTTGCCCTCCTGCGCCGCCGCCATCGATGCCGCTGATTTGATGATCATTGATGTGAAAGCGGCATGGAAGGAGCTTTCCCGCAAGCTGACCGGGCGCTCGCCGGAACGCGCGTTCAACACCCTGGACTACTGCGAGCACACGGGCAAACGCGTGTGGGTGCGCCACGTGCTCATCCCCGGCTGGACGCTCAACAGCCGCCAGCTGGCCGCCCTGGCGCAAAAACTGCGGCCCTACCAGTGCATAGAGCTGATAGAGCTGCTGCCGTTCCACCAAATGGGCGTACATAAATGGGAGGGCGCAGGCATGGCATATCACTTGCAGGACACGCCATGCCCTACCTCCGAAGCTGTGGAGGAAGCGGCGGATTTGTTTGCGGACATGGGTTTTAGGGTACAGTGAATGCCATGTGAAAAACGAACAGTGAAAGATACAGTTGACTATATCGTTCGCATGGGATATAATAGCAACAAGATCGAACGAAAGGGGCTTTGGCATGTTTATTCCAATTGCAATATTGCCTGCCCCTAAAACACTGCGAAGATGCATCACTGGCCTGCTGTGCCAATGCCAGCGGGCCAGTGATATTGTTACATGTAACGATAAAGGCTACAAACTATCTCCTGTCCCTGCGCTTTCTCCCCAACGGCTTCTTGAACTGATTTATTCATGATGTATGAGGTACTGTAATGGACGAAATCCTGCATCGGCACGTCGATGATATCCCAGTGCAACACAAGTGCGATCACGAGGCTTACGAATACTATAAGCGAGCGCTATTGCCACGCGGACAGGCCGGGTGCGTGGCGGCGCTGTATGAAATCCCGCCGGGGAAGGCGGCTTACCCCTACCATTACCACATGAAGGACGAGGAGCTGTTTTATATCCTGGGCGGTGCCGGGACACTAAGAACGCCGCAGGGCGAGCGCCAAGTGAAAGCGGGCGACGTGCTGTTCTTCCCCGCGAATGAGCATGGCGCGCACAAGCTGACTAACACTGGCACAGAGCCGCTGATTTATTTGGACTTTGATATCGCTCACGACATTGATGTGTGCTTTTACCCGGATTCAGGCAAGATAGGCGTGTGGGGCATGGGAATCAATCAGGTTTATAAAACAGATGATACTGTAGGGTACTTTGAGGGAGAGTGACAGGCAAAGCCTGTAGGGCGGCAACCTGCCGCCCGCAACATCTGAAATAAAAGTTGCTTTTATTGCCCGGGCGGCAGGTTGCCGCCCCTGCATAGATAAAATACTCGGTGCGAAGGAGACCTTATGACTTGGAGCGAACTTGAAACGGCATGCCGCGCATGCATGCAATGCGAGCTGGGCGCAACCCGCACGAACCTGGTCTTCGGCGTGGGCAACCCGGAGGCGGAAGTGCTTTTCATCGGCGAGGGGCCCGGCGAGCAGGAGGACCTGAAGGGCGAGCCATTCGTGGGGCGTTCAGGGCAGCTGCTGGACAAGTACCTGGCGGCGATTGACCTGGACAGGTATAAAAATATTTATATCGCAAACATGGTCAAATGCCGCCCGCCCAACAACCGCGACCCTAAGCCGGAAGAAACCGACACCTGCCTGCAATGGCTTTCTGCGCAGGTAAAGCTCATGCAGCCCAAAATCATTGTCTGCCTCGGGCGCATTGCCGCGCAGCGAATCATAGGCAAAGAATTCAAAGTATCAAAAGAACACGGACAATTCTTCGAACACAACGGCATTCTGCGCATGGGTATGTACCACCCCGCGATGCTGCTGCGCAACCCCAACCTGAAGCCGGAGGCGCTGCAAGATTTTTTAACGCTGCGTGATAAGATACAAGATGTGTGTGAAAGAACATACTTGTAAATTACATAAAAGAGGAGAAGAAGCACATGAAAAAGACCTGTATCATCGAGACATCCGCCCGGCACCTGCATGTATCGCGAAAGGACCTGGACATCCTGTTCGGCGAAGGCCACGAACTGACCTGGAAGAAAGACTTGTCGCAGCCGGGGCAGTACGCCTGCGAGGAACGCGTGAAATTGATCGGCCCCCGCGGCGAATTCCCGGCGATTTCGATCCTTGGGCCCATCCGCCCGGACACCCAGGTGGAGCTTTCCGCCGCCGACGCGCGTTCGCTTGGCCTGGCCGCGCCCATACGCGAAAGCGGGCAGATCGCGCACAGCCCCGGCTGCAAGCTGGTGGGCCCCTGCGGCGAGGTGGACATCGCCGAGGGCGTGATTGTCGCCAAGCGGCATATTCATATGACCAGCGCGGAC
>Ga0123353_10012456_pt1 | contig 12093 bp, 5 predicted proteins | sample TergutLab28metaG_3_FD_92763 | JGI IMG/M metagenome (GOLD analysis project Ga0123353, IMG submission 92763) | Labiotermes labralis P3 segment gut microbial communities from Petit-Saut dam, French Guiana - Lab288 P3 | ecosystem: Host-associated > Arthropoda: Insects > Digestive system > Gut ... | reverse complement strand
TTCAAGAAAATCAAAAAACGACCATACCCATAAGGCATGGTCGTTTTCAAAAGGAGCATTCGGAACTTCCGAAGTTCTGACAAAAGAACGTTAGGTATCGGTCAACCGCGTTTATTCGATTGCCGCTTGTGTTTCCGCACATCTCCGGTGGAAAGAAGAGGGTTCTTTCCGACCGGTGATGTTATGCCGAAAGCGATTAACGGCTCTCGGTGGCGGTGTTCATGGATTCTTCATATTCTTCCTGAATAATGATGTGCGGTGTGACCATCATCATCATGCTTTGGGATTCGCGTCCCACAGCCGTGTTGGAGAACAACCGCTTCAGGTACGGAATCTTGTTGACCATCGGCACACCGTATTCCTTGCGGCCTTCGCTCATCCGTTTGATACCGCCCATGAGAATCGTGCCACCGTCGGGAACACTGACGGAGGTTTGAACGGAAAACATTGTGAAAATCGGTTGCTGAACCGTACTTCCCACACTGGTGTTACCGCCGCCGCCGGTTCCGCCACCGACACCTCCGCCGTCCCAAGAGAACGTTGAAACGGAATCACTGAGTGCTGTAAAAACCGGCGATAACTGCGTCAAGCGGACATAACGCCTGTCGCTACTGACCACCGCCTGCACGGTGAGAAACGTTCCTTCCGGGAAGTTTTCAATGACCGGCTGGTAGGCCACGGAAAAGTCCCCGACAACCGGGATGAGACTTGTCACAAAGTAACGATCCGTCTGATCACTGACCGAACCAAATTGGCCGTTCATAACGGTCACTTTCGGTGCCTGCAGGATATTACTCCGGCTGTCTCCCTGGGCTGCACTCAGGAAAAAGTACGTTTCAATGTCGCTCAGGATGGCAAATCCCAGCGAAGCACCCGCAGAAGGATCATACCCCCCGAAAGTCGGTACGGATAATCCGAAACTGTTCTGATTGGCGGAAACACTGAGATCGTTACTGAAGTTCGGTGGTTCCGTAGCGGCACTCCCGGACTTGAGGCCGGCAATCAAACTGCCTTTTTTGACCGCTTGGCTAAACGCGGTTTCAGTCGTGGCAGTATCTGTCCCAGTTGTGCCGGTGGTGTCTGTTTGCGTATTATCCAAATTGGCATACTTGCTTGCTTGGGAGTTGCGGAAACTGAAATCGAAGTCCATACCGATGGATTCGAAGAAGTTGTCCTGAATCGTGATGAAGCGGACTTCCACGTTGATCTGGATGTCGTTCATCTTGCGAAGCTGTTTGAGCAAGTCGGAAATCTTCTGGTGGTTTTCTTCCGTCTGGCGAATGATAAGCGTCAGAGTGTTGGAATAAAGCTGGAGCGTTGCTTCCCCTTGTTCGGTTGTATCAGTAGTACCATCCGGAGTGGTGGTAAGAGTACTGCCACCGCCTCCCCGTTGTCCACCGCCCATACCGCCTCCCCGCCAACTGTCGGGATCGATGGTTTCCATAATCAAATTGATGAGTTCACCCCAGTTGGCACCACCGCCTGCGGAACCCATATTGCCATTACCATAACCGTTTCCATACATGCCGTTGTTGCCACCATACATCCCGTAGTTGCCACCGTATCCACCGGGACGGTAACCGCTGTCGAGGGTTTGCGCAAGGATGTTGGACGGCATCTTGCTCATATCGGACTGATCGTTCACGGTATTGCGATACGAAACCGGTTGGATGGGAGCAACCATGGGGTTGGGATTGTTAACGCTGAAACCGGTGCTGCGTCCCAAAGCGATATTCATCGCCTCTTTGTAACGTTCCATTCCGGTTTTTGGGCGAATCATGGGTGTATTCTCATATTGCGTGACCAAGTCGCCGACGTAGTAAGCTTTGTACTTCAATTCCGCCCTGGCTCGCTTCGGAGTGGTGATGTACAATGCCTCGTTGCGTACCGTATAGGCAAGCCCGACCTGTCCCAGCATCATGTTCAAGGCACTCCGGAGTTTGACCTGGAAATTGGCGTTCAGTTCCACGGGAATGTCACTAGCCGTTCCACTGTTGGCATCCATAATCGCCTGGTCGTCGATCATGATGTTGATCTGCATTTGTCTGCTGAGTTCATCCATCACGGCGCGAAGCGGTTTCTTGCCGTTTGTCGTGAATGTGATCGGTTGTTCCAAAGCCTGGTAAATCAGCAATTCCGATTCCGACTGTTCGTCGCCGACCGCACCAATGTCGGTACGATTGTTCTTAATATCATCCCAGATTTTCTGTCCCGGTCCGACCATCAGTCGTGTGTCGCCGACGTTGGCAATGGACGACCGTAACTGGTCCGTAAACACTCCATAAATGCCCATTTCTTTCCGGCGGTTGAGTTCATTGGTCTCCTGAACGCGACCGGCCATCATGGACTGATACTCCATTTGAGCAACCAGTGGATGGTTCGGTGCAATGTCGCGGGCTTTCTCGGCGACAGCCGCCGCATCCACATAACGTTCCGCCCGATACAGTTTACCGTATTCGATGCTGTATTCGTTGATCTTCATCTCGACGTAGGATTGTTGTTGGCGTTCCTCGTTGAGAGCAGTATATGCAGCCGCATTGTTTTGAGCCAATTCAATCGCAGAACCATGCTTCATGCGAAAGTCTTCCATCTGCATCAGTTCGCGGTCAATCCGTATGATCTGGCTGCGCTTCATGTCGGGCGACATTTCCGACGCTTCCACCTTCGTTCGTACGTCCTGCAGATTGGAGATCGCTTCGTTCATTTTCGGAATCGGTTCCGACATCATCTGCTGCGACCGTGTAATCTGACGTTGCACTTCGGCGGCAAATTCGAATTCGGAAGCCTGGCGGGCCACGTCCGTTCCTGTGGCCGGGATTTGGCCGGTCAGCGTTGTGGTCGGGACATTGCCCGGTACGGTGTTCGGAATTGATGCCTGAACGGGAATGGTGCGGTTGGAATCCAAGCCCGCAGTATAAATCGTTTGCTGAATTCCTGGTCCCATGTTCGGGCTGACCTGGTTTCTCGCCCTGACAATGTCAAGCGTCAACCTGGTGGGATTGTCGCCGATCGTTTCAAATGCACTATCCGGCACATTTAAGGCTACCATCCGTGCGGCAATTTTTTCCGCTTCAGCAATTTGACCGGCTTGCAAAAGCTGACGTGCCCGTTGCAGGTCTGGCTGCATGTCTTGGGCCTGACGCAGAGTCGCCCCGGAAACGGGTGTCATGCTAATAGGATGCCCTTGGTTGTTTTGTGCCGCCATGAGAAACTTCTCGTCGGAAATTCTCCTCAACAAGGTTTGCGGATCGCGCTGCTCGTTGACCATTTCGATGCTGAAACCGACCTGCTGGCTCACGGCGTCACGAGCAAGTTTTTCGGCCATGTCAAAGTTTTTATAGCGAAAAAACCCTTCTGCCTGCCAAGTGAGATTTTCCGCCCTCAAACGGCGCACTTGTTCGGTGTTACCATAAGTTTTATGAGCAACAAGCCAATTCTTATGCCCGTCGATCAATGGTTTCACAAGAGCCGGTCGGTCATCGTTCGACGTACAGGGCGCGTTCAGATTGACCGCCTGTTGCCAGAGCTGTTCCGCCGTGACGACATCACCACCTGCCAACGAAGTTCGTGCGGCAATCATGAGGCGACTGTTCTCCTGCAGAAGTTGCACCGCATTGGCCGCCGGGACCGTCTGCTGCACGGTGGGAGCAGTACCTTGTATCATGGATGGATTGGGCATCGCATGTTGATTGGATACCGGAACCTGGGTGTTCGGTTGTGGGTAATTTTGGGCAAATGCCGACATGTTTTCAGACAAAAGCCCCACAGAGGCAACCGCCGTCGTGAGTCCCAACGCAACGGCAAGGAGGCCTGTCAGTTTTCTTCTTGTTGGTTTCAACGTAATACTCCTTTCGAGGCACGTTCTATTGTCACTTGTCAAAGTCGTTTGGATGACTGTTGATTTCTTCCTGGTCCGAAACATCGGATCCCCCCTTCTTCTCCTGATTTGATTCGTTCGTATATGGGAAAGATTATCTTTCCCAAAGCGATTAATCTTGTATGATGAAAATGATTTTTGAGAGAATAATTAAAATGGTTGATGATGAATGAACTGTTACGATAAAATACCAGGGTTTCCTCGATTAGTCGGGCGGTTTCCGTTTCTCACCCAACAAGATACCAATACCCGGGTCTCTGTTTCGCACTTTTTTCATCATTTTTTCTCTCCCAAAAATCGTTTTTCCCTTGATTGAAAGCACATTTTTCGTCGGACGGTTTTGACAAAACTACTATTTATTGCAATTTGTGCATTTTATCAAATCCGAAAAACACGCGCGAAAACTCTATGCGTCATTCTTAAACATCGAATTAGAGAGCAAATTTCGTGAGTAAAAAACCGTCACAATCGAAAGAAAGTGTATTTTTGCCAAAATCCAAACGATCAATCCGAGCGTTTTTTAAGAGAAATCTATCACAACCAGATTATTCGTTTTTATAGAAAACCTTATCGGAATAATCAGTCTCCAAAAATAAACCATAAAAACATGCACTAAAATCATTCGCTTGTTTGTTAATGGATTTCCTGTACATCGGCCTTCAATCGAAGGCATCTACGTTGTAGAATACTTGTGTACGATTTGCTCGATCTTTCACGGAATCGTACTTTCGTTACAACTATAATTTATTCCCCAAAAATGCCATCGCTTACCTCTTCTCAAAAGCATCGCGTGGCCCTGTGCATTACCGAGCTTCGCGTCGGTGGTGCCGAACGTGTGCTGGTCGAACTGGCGGCGCGGATTGATCGTTCGCGCTTTGAACCGTTTGTGTGTAGTATGAAGCCGCGACCGGAGGATGGGGAGGATTCTTTCGTAAAAAAATTGACTGAAGCCGGTATTCCCATTGAGTTTGCGAATATCGGATCACCATTGTCACTGCCATGTGGCCTGCTGCGACTGAAAAATGTATTCAAAAAGTATATGCCGCAGATATGCCAGTCGTTTTTGTTTCACGCGAACTTTTTTTCACGTTTGGCGGCGCGAACGGCGGGAGTACCGGTCGTGATTTCAGGTATTCGTGTTGCCGAAAAGGAGAAACAATGGCATCTCCACCTCGATCACATGACGCAATCGCTTGTTGACAAATGTGTTTGCGTCAGCAAAGGCGTTGCCGAGTTTACCATCCAAATGGGAAAAATTCCACAACGAAAAATCTGCGTCATACCAAACGGAATTGATACTGCGGAATATGAAAACGTTCAAAAATCCGACCTGACACAATTCGGCTGTTCACCTGGCACACATAAAGTCCTTGTCATTGGACGTTTACACCAACAAAAAGGAATCGACTGGCTTCTGCAAACTCTGCCCCACTGGCTTGAACTCCGCCAGAACTGCGAACTGCTCATCGTTGGTGATGGTCCCGAACGAAACATTTTGGAACAGGCTGTCACTCAACAACCCTGTAAGAATCGCGTTCATTTTTTTGGACATCGCCGTGATGTACCGGAACTGCTTGCAGCCTCTGATCTTTTGCTACTTCCCTCACGTTGGGAAGGTATGCCGAATGTCGTCATGCAAGCAATGGCCTCCGGATTGCCGGTCGTTGCCACCGAAGTTGAAGGTATTGAAGAATTGTTAGCACAACAATCAAATGCGTCTGGTAATTTGACAGCATTGCCGCAAACGTGCAAATTTGGCGATACTACGACATTTGCATCGAAAATCAACAATTTACTCGATGATGCTAAACTGCGACAAATAATTGGAATACATAACAAAGAAAAAATCCGCCAACATTTTAAAATAGAGCAAATGGTGGCGGATTATGAGGAACTCTGGTTGTCGGAAATTAACCACGCCACAAGGTGGCGTGGCTAACTTGAGCGAAAAAAAACACTTATTTTTCCTTAATCACAATATTGCGGTAGGCAACCGGGCCGTGATTTCCTTGTAGCATGAGCGGGCCTTTGGCGTGTTCTTTGCCGGTGACTCCGCCGCCGGTTGAACCGTTAGGTACTTCGACATTTTCCTGAACAACTTGTCCATTGAGTGTGATTTTCACGAATTTGGCGTTAGCAGTCTTATTACCTGTAGCATCGAATCGCGGAGCGACAAAATCAATGACGTATTTTTGCCATTTGCCCGGTTCCAATGCGGCGTTCACTTTCGGAGCGGCGGCACTGTAAATCGCCCCGACATCACCTTGTCCCATATTTCCTGTTTTGCCCCAATTGTCAGCAACTTGCACTTCATACTCGCCCATCAGATACACGCCGCTGTTGGAACCTTTCGACACCATAAACTCGATTTCCAAGACACAATCACCGAACGTTTGTTCGGTGTAAAGATCAACACCGCGATGATTTTCGTCCCGTCCCCAATTCGGGCCGGACAGGTTGATCAGAACGTTTGCCGTATCGCCTTCCCGGAAAGGCAGGCAAACCAGTGCCGCAGGATTATCGGCGGCAACTCCGGCCGTACCATGCGATGCGACCCAGAAATTCCGGTCATTGGGATTGGTCGCTTTCCAGCTGTTAAGGTTTTTGCCGTTGAACGGTTTGATTTCCGTTTGAGCGAAAACATTCATCGCAGTCAAAGCGATCACGACGGAAAGACAGCAGGTGAGAATCATTTTTTTCATACTATGGACCCTTGTTGTAAAGACTTTGTTGCTCTATAGTACAATATAGAGCTTTGAAAATTGGAAAGGCACTCAAACGATTCGAACTACCTTATCCCCAAGGTTTGAATTTAGCAGAGTCCAGTTGCCGTGTCAAGCTAAACAATTGAAGTTGTCAAAAAAGTGTTAAACCCTGCCATGCAGCGTATATTTTTGAATTGGGACATGCCGGTTCTGGAAACGGCGGCGGATTATCTTGTTCGGAGGTATTTTGTCAATGAACAAATCGACATGCGCAAGGTGTTGATCGTGGTCACCGGTGCACAGGCAAAGCGACGGCTTGAAGAACTGCTGCAATTCAAAGCCGCCGAACTCGACCCGGCGTGGTTTCCGCCGGAACGGATGACGACGATCGGGACGTTTCCCGAATTGTTGTACCCGCAGAAAAACCCGGCAGCAAGCGATCTGGTGCAACAACTCGCATGGTCAACCGCCTTCGACAAGTTGAGCCGCAGGAAACCGGACGCGATCAAGCGGTTGATTGCTCAGCCGCCGTCACGCAGCGATTGGCCGGGTCGATTGGCGTTGGGGAAGCTCATTGCACAATTGCATCTTGAGCTGGCGGCGGATCGTGTCGATTTCGGCGTTGTGGTCGAATATTGTCGCGCGAAGCAGTTGCCCGAAGAGGCTGAACGCTGGGATGTTCTGGCAGAATTGCAGACGATCTATTTGAGGGAATTGGACGCGGTCGAACTCTGGGACATTCAAACCGCCCGAGCTTATGCCCTGGAACACGACGAATGTGCGACGGATTGCGACATCATTCTCGTCGGCCTTTCCGATTTGAATCGGATGCAACGGGCGATTCTTGATGCCGTCGGCTCGCGGGTCACATCACTCGTATTTGCTCCGAAATCGTTGGAGGAATTGTTCGACGAACACGGTTGCGTCGATCCGGAGCGGTGGCATTCTCATCCGATCGACATCCCGGACGACATGATCGAACAAGCCGATACGCCCGCCCGACAGGCAACCGCCGTGTTGCATTGGCTACAACGGCTCAATGGACGCTACTCATCCCAAGACATTGTCATCGGCGTTCCGGACGAGTCGGTCGTGCCGTTTCTCACGCAGCAGTTGGGGCAAGTCGGTATTGTGCATCGCCTGCCCGCCGGAACGCCGGTGACGCGAACGACGGTTTATCTGTTGCTCGAAGCACTGGCCGATTATCTGCAATCGCGACGCTACGGTGACCTCCTCACCTTGTTGCGGCATCCTGATGTTGAGCAATATGTCAATGCGACAATAGGGGCTAGGGACGAGGGGCTAGGGGCTAGTATTTCTGGCTCCCTCGTCCCTCGCCCCTCGCCCCTCGTCCCTTCCTCCTGGCTTGTGGAGTTCGACACCTATTACTGCGATCACCTGCCGTTGGTGATCGACGGGAAATGGTTGCCGCGACCACGCCGGGAATCGGAAGACGACTCGGAGCTTGATGTGAGTGGTGTGGGGCGAGGGGTGAGGGACGAGGGGCGAGAATTGTCCGATGGAGAGCCATCATCGCAATCACCCGACCGCGAATATCATTTCGTCAAAGCGGTGTATGGTATTATTGAGAATCTCATTGCAACGTTGTTTGAGAGCTGCGTTGAACCGAATGATACCGACATAACGCAACGCCCCGCAAAATGGGTTGAATCCATCAAACGATTATTGACGCAATTGTATGGCACTCCCCCCTCGTCCCTCGTCCCTCGCCCCTCGCCCCTCGCCCCTCACATCATCGATAAATCGTTCGAGCAACTGGAGCAATTGTACGAGAAATTAAAAAACATCCCCGAATCACTGGCCCCGGTGATGACGGCGGCGGATATGCTGACGCTGTTGTTGCGAATGTGGGCGTCGGAACGTATTGCACCACTGACCAACGGCGATGAAATCGAGTTACTCGGCTGGCTTGAGATCCCGATGGACGACGCCCCGGCGATTGCAATCACGGGACTCAACGAGAATTTCGTGCCGTCATCGAAATCGGCGGACATGTTTCTGCCAGACGGAATGCGGCGCGAATTGCGACTCGAAGATAACATGCGGCGTTACGCTCGTGATGCTTACGCGCTTTCGGCGATCATGGCTTCAAGAGAGCGAGTCCATCTCATTTTCGGCAAACGAAGCGTCGAAGGCGACCCGCTCGTACCAAGCCGATTGTTGTTTGCAACGGACGAGCAGCACATCGCCGAACGTGTGCAGCGGTTCTTCACCGAACCTTCCTCAAATGCGACAAGGCCGTTATTTGCCGGTTCGCTTCGTGCGGGACGCGATCGTTCCGATTTCGATCCGAAAGAGCCGCCAAAAACTGTCTATCCGTTCGACCGCATTCGCGTGACCGAATTTCGCGATTACATGCAATGCCCCTTTCGTTATTACCTCAAACATCGGTTGCGGCTTGACATCACGGATGATACCGCCGAAGAACTTGACGGCGGCGCGTTCGGTGATCTCGCCCACCGCGTTTTGAAACTGTTCGGGCGGAGCAAGATCAAGGATTCTCAAGACGCCGAACAGATTGCCGAATATCTCAGTCGGCAGCTTGATGTGATGGTTTCCGACGTGTATGGCAAGGCGTTTCGCCCGGTCATCGACGTGCAGGTCGAGCAATTGCGACTCCGGCTTAATGCGTTCGCCGTCGCCCAGGCCAAACGTGCCGCCGAAGGTTTCGAAATATTTCACGTCGAATATTCACCCCAAACACCGGACGGGAGTACGCTGGTCGATGTTGATGGCCGACCGATCAAAATCAGGGGACGCATCGACCGTGTTGATTACGATCACAATTCGGGCAAGTACGTTTTGCTCGACTACAAAACCGCCGCCACCGGAGAAACTCCCGAAAAAACGCACCGTAAGCAAGGTGAATGGACCGATCTGCAACTGCCGCTTTATGAGTGGATTTTTTCAGAAAATAATGACATTGAATCGGACATCGAAGTCGGTTATGTTTCGCTTCCGAAAGACGTGACGAAAACCGGCTTTTTGATCGCTGATTGGCATCACCAGGATTTTGAAACCGCCCGCGATACAGCCAAAGAAGTCATCCGCAATATCCGCCGCGAAGTCTTCTGGCCGCCCGCCAAACCCGCACCGAAATTCTCGGAAATGTACTCCGCCATCTGCAACGACCGGCAAATCCGACTTTCCGATGATGATGAGAACGGCAATGGTGAAGATTAGTTCTGCCGCAAATCAAGACATACCATTGACGTCGAATCACGTAAAATCATGATTCCACCGGCGAATGCGATGGGTCCCCAGGAATCCACGCCCGGCAGCACTTTGTGGTGGGCTATGTAACGAAACTCGTTGTTGACGTACTCGTAAACATGCAGTACGCCGTCGTCGTCAACAATCCAAAACGCATTGTCCGCGTACAAATACGGGCCGAGCCCGAAACGTGCCTCTTTTCCGCTCGTGGCCTTGATCTCCGGTAGCCGATCAACATCCGCCGCGACCAATTCGGTGCGCAACGCCCCGGCGTCTTTGGGTTGAATCACAAACAACGTGCCATCAATCAGTAGCGGCGTTTGCTGTTCCGAAGCCGGGCCTTTGTTCGGCTTCCACTCGTTTTCAATCACGGCCTCGAACGAACCGTTTTTCTCATTAACCCTTAATAGCGAGGAACCGGCGGCATAACCCGCCGTCAGAAAAAGTCGGTTGTCGCCGATTTTGAGCGGTGTCGGTGCCCAAACCGCAGGCTTCCACGTTCTGCATTGCCACAACAATTGCCCGCCGTGGTCGCTCGAAACGATACCACCGATGCCTGCGTAAACATACTGTTTGCGTCCCAACAGCTCGGTTGCCAGCACGGAAGCGTGCGACATTTTGAGGCCGTCTTGGTTGGGCAGCTCCCAAATGGCTTCGCCGGTTTTCAAATCCAGTGCCGTCATCAGCACCGTTTCGCCGCCGATGCCGAGAATCACTTTGCCATCGTCGATTAACGGACATTGCCCGGCGTACCATTGCGGTACTTCGCATTGATATTCACGCACCAGGTCGCGAGTCCACAGCAGATCGCCGCTCGTCGCATCAACCGCCATGACTTGCGCCGCCGGTCCGAAGGTCACGATCACATTGTCGGAGAACGCCGGAACGGTGCGCGATTTGCCGTGGTTGCGGCGGATCGGATTGGCGTAACTCCGCCGCCAGATTTCTTCGCCGGTGAGAAGCTCGAAACATCGCAACGCATCGGCTTCTTCTTCTTCGAGGTAATCGAGAATATACGCACGACCGTTTGCGATGATCGCTCCGGCGTAACCTTCGCCGAGCGTTTGCCGCCAAAGTATTTTCGGGCCACCCGGTACTCCGGTCGGCGATTCTTTGTCCCACTGCTTGACGAGTTGAACATCGTCCTTTGGCAGATTATCGCGAAATGTTCCGCGAAAACACGGCCAGCTTGCATCAAACGCAATGGGATCGGGATCGTTACGAAACCGATGAAAGGTCGCACCGATTTCTGTGACCGTTTGCTTGACGACACGGGCTTCGGAGTTGTCGCGCTGCTCCGACGCATACTCGACTGTCCGGGTCGATTCATATTGCAAATAATTCCAGCCCGCCGCACACGCGGTCACGACGGTGAGGATTTTTAATATTGACAACAAAAGATGGTGCATTTGAAGTTATCGCGGTGACGTGTCCCGGTTGGATGGAATTTGTAATTTTCCGTAGTCGTTTACCACTTGAGCACAGCCCCCGTATCGGCACTGCTGGCGAGGGCGGTGTATTTGCCGAGGTAGCCGGTCGTGAATCGCGGCGGCGGGGCGACGAACGATTTTTTACGCTCTGCGAGTTCCGCATCAGAAAGTTTGACGTTCAACTTGCCTGCGAGAATGTCGATTTCGATGATGTCGCCGTCTTTCAGCAGTGCGATCGGGCCGCCTGCCGCCGCTTCCGGGCTGACGTGACCGATGCTCGCCCCCGCCGTTCCACCGGAAAAACGCCCGTCGGTAATCAACGCGACCGAATCGTCGAGCTTAACGCCCTTGATCGCCGTCGTCGGGGCAAGCATCTCCTGCATCCCTGGTCCGCCTTTCGGACCCTCGTAACGCACGACGACGACATCACCCGCCTTGACCTTCCCGCCGACGATCCCGTCGTAGGCTTCCGGTTCCGACTCGAACACGACCGCCGGGCCGGTGTGCTTGAGCATCTGCGGTAGCACGCCCGCCGTCTTGACGACCGACCCGTTCGGTGCGAGGTTGCCGTACAAAATCGACAGCCCACCGGTTTGCGAGTACGCCTTGTCGCAACTGCGTATGCAATCCAAGGGATCAAACGACAGCTTGAGATATGCCGTTTTCTTAACAGTCGGTTCGACGCTCATGCCGACGATATTCCGCTTGCCCGTCGCGGTCACGGCGTACATCGCGTCGGCCTCGGGCAACATTTTACCGCCACGCAGGTCGTAATCGTCGATGTTGCCACCGAGCGTCTTACCGGTCACGGTGCTCACCGAATCAACGAGCAAGCCCGGCTTGCCTC
>Ga0123353_10012455_pt1 | contig 12093 bp, 14 predicted proteins | sample TergutLab28metaG_3_FD_92763 | JGI IMG/M metagenome (GOLD analysis project Ga0123353, IMG submission 92763) | Labiotermes labralis P3 segment gut microbial communities from Petit-Saut dam, French Guiana - Lab288 P3 | ecosystem: Host-associated > Arthropoda: Insects > Digestive system > Gut ... | reverse complement strand
GCAGCGCGTCCGGCGCGACCACGTGCAATATGACGTGTGGGAGGCGCGGGGGAAATTGAAAACCACCGAGGGGAATGTCGTTCACTATGGCTTCATCGAAAAAGCCATTGAGGACTTGGGGGCTCTGTACAACATCCGCGAGATTGCCTATGACGATTGGAACGCCACCCACATGATCCAGAATCTCGAAGGGCTGGGCTTCCGGGTGGTGCCCTTCGGGTAATACATCACTGTTATGTCACGCCTGATTAGTTCGTGTTTTGCTTGATATTACAGGGTTTACGGCAATCGCACGTCTAGGATTATCGAGGCAAAACAAGCGACATTTGGAGGATACAAACGACAAATAAGCGTCAAAAATTAGCCCTTTCCTGGGTTCATTTCTGACGCTTTTTCCGTTATTCGCCGCCTGTTCCCGTGGAGCCTCCGAGCTTCAATTCAAGGGCCTGCATCGCCTTGACCTTGCTTGCCGCGAACACGTGGGCGTATAGGTCCTGCGTTATGCCCGTCGTCGCGTGGCCCAACTGTTCGCTTACGACCTTAGCCGGAACGTCCGAGTTAATCAGCAGGCTTGCCGTCGTGTGGCGCAGGCTGTGCAGGTGTATTCCGTCGGGTAATTCAAGCTGCTTTGCTAACTTCATAAACTGACTATACAAGATTTTTTCGCCGTAATACCCGCCCTTTTCCCCTATGAACACCATATCGGGGTATTTCCAGCCGTCGCCCATGATAACGCGCTGTTCGTCCTGTCTTGCCTTATGCTCTTTCAGCAGGCCCACCAGGGAAGCCGGTATCGGTATGTACCTTTCGCTTGCCGCTGTTTTCGGCGTTTGGAGCGTGTACGCGCTTTCGCCCTTGTTCGGGCAGTATACCAGGTTCAAACACACGTTTATTATTCCTTTATCCAGGTCCACGTTTTCCCATTTCAGGCCCGTTAATTCGCCGCCGCGCATGCCCGTGAAAACAAGCGTGGTTATCATCACCTTGAATTGGAAATCGCAGCTTTCGAGCGCGGCCAGCAGCGCCGCCGCCTGCTGTTCGTCCAGGAACGCGCCCGCCCTGCCCTGCACGGTTATCGGCGTGGTTTTGCTCACGGGGTTGCGCGTCATTATCTCTTTGCGAACAGCCGCCGAAAATATGGACGAAAGCGACTTGCGGCAGCGGTGTATCGTCGCCGGGGATAATGTCTTGTCGTGTTCGTCTATGATGAATAAATCATCGAATTTCTTGCCTAGGAATTTCGCTATCTTTTCGCAGGTGTCCCGTTCGGCGGTGTAACCCTTTGAGAGCCGCCAAGGAACTTGTGAACCTGATACCCCCGCTGTTACCAGCTTCTTTTTGTTGCCGTCGAGGGCGTTTACATCCTTCAGCCTGTAGTACACCTTCAGCCGCCCGCCTGCCCGCATTTCCGAAAAGAAGTTATCCAACAGTTGCGGGGTTATGTTTTTCAGCTTTATGTGTCCGAGCGCGGGCATTACGTATGCGTTCAAAAATGACAGCTCATTTACGCGGACGCTTTCTTTCAAAACGGACGGCGCGACGACCTCAAAATACCATCCGAGCAATTCCGAAAACGTGCGGTTTTCGTCAAGCGATATGTGCCCCCGGATTTTGTTTTCCCACAGCACGGCGTATTCCCGCGCCAGCTTTTCGGCCTTGCCCGCGCTCACGTCGGCGGGCGGGGTGTAGGTTGTAAACTTGCGTATTTGCTTGCCCTCAATGTCATAGCCAAGCGATACCGATATTGTGAACGTGTCGCCCCGCTTGCGTATGCTTGCCATTTATTCATCCCCCTTTATTTCATGAAGATATTCGCGCTGTTGCAATAATGCCTTTATGGTGTAGTCCACCGCCTTGCCCATGCTATCATTGAGCGGCTGCACGTTATCGGGCGGCAGCAGCAGGCCGGATAGCATCGCGAGAAACGCGCCCTTGCTTTCAAGGTCCAGCGCGTGGTAGGCAAACAATATATCGCTGTCCGCCCCGCCGAACGCCTCATACTCCGCCAGCAGCGGGTCAATTTCCGCCCGGTCCATCGAGCCGCCGAAACGCGCCAGCATGTTATTGTCACGCAGGAACGCGGCGCTTTTCTCTACGCGCTCAACCTCTTTCCGCTGTAGTTCGGCGGGCATGAGCTTTTCGAGGATAGCCCGCGAAAAATTCAGGGCTATTTGTTCCTCATAAGTGCGCTCATAAGCCGCCTTGCCGGAAATCCTCACTATTTCCTCATAGGTATATTTCCTGCTCAACAGGTCCAGCGGGGAAACGTCCAGCACCTCACACAGCCTTGCGAGAACCTCAACGGAGGGCTGTACTTTTCCGTTCTCCCAATTCGTCAACGACGTGGGGGCGCAGTCCAGCAGGGCCGCGACATCCGATTGCTTCATGCCTTTGCGCGTCCGGGCCGCGCGGAGCTTTTCGCCTAGTGTTTCCATACGTTCATCAATGCCCCTTTCATTTGTATAACAACATTATAACACAATCCGTCTGCGTTGTCAACATAAATATCACCGCAATGCGATTTATTTTTTATGTTGACAACTCAATCAGAATGTGCTATAATGATGCTAGCTGAATCGCAATGAGGAAGCACCGCCCCCACGTGGTCTAAACGGCCTTTCGGGGGAGGGTAAACAAAGGGGGTGGTCTAGCAAAATGCCGAGGGACCGCAAAGCAGTAGAAGCAAGGAAAAAGCAAGCGAGGCAAGAGGAACAAATCAGCAGGCGCAACGAATACGGGTTCATGGACAGCACAGCCTACGAAGCACTAAGAGCCATCACGCGAGAAGAAGAACAGAAAAAACGAGCCGCACACGGTGAACGTGGGCGGCAATTTTAATGGAAAGAAGGGCGGCACACATGAACGAACAAAAGAAAATCCTGACCATCCGGCAGACAGTGGAGGAATTCGGCGTGGCGGAATATGCCCTGCGGCGCTGGGTGAAGCAAAAGCAGTTCCCCGTATTCCAAAGCGGCAACCGGGTATACATCAATCGGCGCATCTTTGAAACCTTCCTGGACGAGGGCGGCGCGAAATACGAGGCCCCCGACCCGGCCCGGTTCATCGGCTTTGGGGCGCGGCGGTAACGCCACCGGCCCAACCCAAAAGAAAGGGGGACCGCATGAAAGCAATCACTCTTTACTACAGCGCTAACCAGCGCGGCAACCCGCAGAACAAAAAATACAGCAGTATGTTATACGTGAACAGCCCGGACGTGTTGCGCCGGGCGGTGGAGCGGGACCATGTGACAGCCCGCTACCGCAACGACTACCGCAGCAAGGAAAATTTCATGGAGGCCGACTGCCTGTCCATGGACTGCGACAATACCCACAGCGACGACCCCGCCGCCTGGAAATATCCCCACCACGTCCAGCAGGCTTTCCCCGGCGCGGCGTTCTGGGTGTGTTACTCACGCAACCATATGCGGCCCAAAGACGGCAAGACGGCCCGGCCCAAATTCCATGTATATTTCCCCATCGAGCGCGTGACGGACCCCAAGGCATATGCGGGCATGAAACAGGCGGCGCGGGCTGTATTCCCGGAATTCGACGCGGCGGCGGTGGACGCGGCCCGGTTCTTTTTCGGGGTGGACGGCCCCAAGGTGGAATATATGGAGGGCGAAAAGCTATTGAGCGATATACTACAGGTTATCCCGCAGGGGCAGCGCAACGATACCATGCACCGCGAGGCCGTCCGCCTGCTGAAACGGCACGGCGATACCCCGCAGGCCCGGCAGGAATACGACGCGCAGGCGGCGCGGTGTGTGCCTCCTATGGACGGGCAAGAGCTTGAAAGGGCCTGGCAATCGGCCCTGCGGTTCTTTCATGGGACCGTGGAGCCTAGCCCGGGGTATGTTCCCCCGGGGGAATTCAGCGCGGCCCCGGGGCTGCATCCCGCCGACTATTCCGACGTGGGGCAGGCGGCGGTATTGGCAAAAGAGCACGGCGACCGCCTGCGGTATTCCGAGGCCACGGGCTGGCTGTGCTACAGCGGCGCGGTGTGGGAGGAAAGCGCAATCAAGGCGCAGGGCCTGGCGCAGGAATTGACCGGGCGGCAGCTTGCGCAGGCCCGGCAGGGGTGCGCCGCCGCTCTGGGCGACAAGGAGGCCGAGAAAGCCGCCAAGGAGTATTTCGCCCACGTTATGCGGCACAGAGAGAGCCACAAAGTCGCGGCGGCGCTCACGGCGGCAAGGCCCGCCCTGGAAATCGCCGTGGACGCGCTGGACGCGGACGGGTTCAAGCTAAACACCCCCGGCGGCACGGTGGACCTTATGAGCGGCGCTATCCGGCCCCACGACCCAAAGGACTATTGCACACGTATAACAGCCGTCGCGCCGGGGGAGCTGGGCGCGGACCTGTGGGCCGACTTCCTGCGGGTTGTCACCTGCGGGGACCGGGACCTTGCGGGCTACCTGCAAATCATCGCGGGGCAGGCGGCTATCGGAAAGGTGTTTGTCGAAAACCTTGTCATTGCCCACGGTGGAGGGCACAACGGCAAGTCTACCCTGTTCAACGTCCTGGCAAAGGTGCTGGGCGGCTACAGCGGGAGCCTATCAGCCGAAACCCTCACGACGAATTGCAGGAAAAACAAGTCCCCCGAGTATGCCGAACTGCGGGGCAAGCGCCTTGTCATTGCCGCCGAACTGGAAGAGGGGCAGCGGCTGGACACCGCCATTGTCAAGAAGCTGTGCAGCACCGACCGCATACAGGCCGAAAAGAAGTACAAGGACCCGTTCAGCTTTGAGCCGTCCCATACAACGGTATTGTATACTAACCACCTGCCCAAGGTGGGCACGACGGACGCGGGCACCTGGCGCAGGCTGCAAGTGATACCCTTCAATGCCAAAATAGAGGGCGGCGGCGAAATCAAGAACTACGCGGAATATCTCTTTGAACACGCGGGGCCTGCTATCCTGCAATGGGTGATTGACGGCGCGGCAAGGTTCATCCGGGCGGGCTACAAGGTGGAGCCGCCGCAGGCGGTCCGGGCAGCGGTTGAGCAGTACAGGGAGGCCAACGACTGGCTGCAAATCTTCATCGACGAAAAGTGCGAAACCGGGCCGGGGCTATCGGCCAACAGCGGCACCCTATACGGTATTTACAAGAAACATTGCGAGGACACCGGAGCGCACAGGCGGGGGACATCCGACTTTAAGGCGGCATTGGAGGGGGCGGGCTACCGCTTCCAAAAGACCAAAGCCTGCAATAAATTTTTCGGGCTACGGACCATCGAGGCGGACTATCTCAGCTAAAAGGTGGAGGCTGTGGAGGCATTTTACATAACTTTGTATAAATGAAAATGCACCTCTATAGGGAGTTTTAGTACACAGCCTCCACAGCCTCCACCCTTGAGGTGGAAAGCCTTGACGCATAAGGTTTTCAGAGTTTACGACACCCCCCGGCCTGACCCTGATGTAAGCCTAACTTACACCGAGGGAGGGGCTTACTTTTCCTCTCCACGAAAAAAACAAAATTGAGGTGATACAGTGGGAATATTCACGAGAAAACCAAAGCAGGCCGACCCCCAGGGTGTAACCCTTGAAATCCGCAGCGGGTTCACGGCCTTTTCGGGCACGGCCTATGGCAACGCGCAATTCCGCGCCGCCGTGGACGCTATCGCCCGCCATGCCGCCAAGCTCAAGGCCCACAGCCCCAACCCCCGCCTGGAACACCTGCTGGCCGTGGAGCCTAACGCATACATGTGTGCTTATGACCTGTTGTACAAGACCGCCACGGCCTACTACAGCACAAACAATGCTTTTGTGTTAATCAACCGGGGCGCTGGCGGGCCGGACGCGTTCTATCCCCTGACCCCGCAAAGCGTGGAGTTTATCAGCGGGCCGGGCGGGCTGTACGTCAAGATGCTGTTCCAGGACGGCAGGCAGGCCACGTTCGACTACGGCGACATCATCCACCTGCGGCGGCATTTCAGCGGTAACAATGACCTGCTGGGCAGCGATAACGCGCCCCTGTTTCCCCTGCTGGAAACCGCCGACACCCTGCAACAGGGCATCGGGGCCGCGACAAAAAACGGCGTGAACATCCGGGGCGTTCTCAAATTCACGTCGCTAGTCAACCCCGAACAGGTGAAGAAAGAAAAAGAGCTTTTCGTCCGGGACTATTTCAGCCTGTCCAATTCCGGCGGCGTGGCCGCAACGGACCAACGCTTTGACTTTGTGCCCACCAACGCGCAGCCCTACAGCGTTCCCGTGGAAACCGTGGAGGCCGTCAACCGGCAAATTCTTGACTACCTGGGCATATCCGCCGACATCGTTCGGGGCAGCTACAGCGAGGACGCATTCAGCGCATTTTATGAATCCACCGTGGAGCCGTTCGCCTTGCTGCTGTCCCTGGAATGCACCCGCAAATGCGGCGTTGACATTGCTTTCACGGCGGAACGCCTGGAATTTTCGAGCGCGAAAACAAGAATTAGCCTGCTGCATGAGCTTCTACCCTGCGGCATTGTGACTATTAACGAGGCCCGCCGCCTGCTGGCACTGCCCGAAGTGGAGGGCGGCGAACGCCGCCTGCAAAGCCTGAATTACGTGGACGCGACACACGCGAATCAATATCAAGAAGTGGAGGGAAAACAAGATGAACCGCAGAGCATTTGAAATCCGCGCCCGCCCCGACGCGCCCCTTGCCCTGGAGGGCCTGGCCGTCGTATTCAATCAGCCCGCCGCCATGAACGGCCACACCGAGCGCATAGCGCCGCAGGCCCTGGACGGCGTGGACCTGGCGGGCATCGCCCTGTTGTGCAACCATGACGCGCGGGGCATCCCCCTAGCCCGATCCCCCGGCACCCTTTCGCTGGAAATCGCCCCGGCGGGCCTAGAAATGCGGGCCGAGCTTCCCGACACCGAACAGGGCCGGGCGGTCCATGAGGCCGTGAAGCGCGGCGACCTGTCCCAAATGTCCTTTGCGTTCGACGTGGCGGCGCAGGAATTCGACGAAGCCACACAGACCCGGACCATCACCGCAATCAGCAAAATCTATGAAATCAGCATCGTAAATTTCGCGGCATACCCGCAAACAAAAATTGAGGCGAGAGCCAAGGAGGAAAACCACATGAGCTTTGACCCCATCGCGGTCACCCTGACCCCCGGCACCGGCGCAGCCGACCCCCACGCGGCCCCGGAATACCGCAGCGCGTTCTACAAAACCCTGCTGGGCAAAACCCTGACCGAGCCGGAAACCGCCGCCTACCGCCTGGCGCAGGCCGAAAAACGCGCCGACAGCTTCAACACCCTGTCCAACAGCGCCGCCGTCCTGCCCGAACAGACGCTAAACGAAGTCATTTCGCAGGCGAGGCCGCAGGGCGGGCTATTCAACGAAATCCGCCTGTTTTCCGTCCCCGCCAACCTTGCAATCCCCGTCGCCACCCCCGGCGACCCCGCAGCCTGGCACGTCGAGGGCGACAACGTCCCCCGCGTCAACGTCACCACCGCAAGCGTGAAGTTTTCCGCCTTTGAGCTTATCAAGGTGCTTTCCCTGTCCGCCGCCGCGCAGCGTATGACGATTGCCGCGTTTGAAAGCTACATCGTTCGCGAATTGTCCGCCTGCATCACCGAGGCCGTCAACGCGGCCATTGTCACCGGCACGGGCGCAGGGCAGCCCCTGGGTCTGCTTCCCGGCGTCACCTGGAACAGCGCCAACAGCGTCACCGCCGCCGCCCTGACCGCCGATCACCTGCTTGCCGCCATCACCCTTTTGCCTGCGGGCTACGCGGGCGGGGCCAAATTCGCCATGAGCAACGCCACCCTGTTCGGGCAGGTGTACCCCCTGAAAACCACCGTGGGCGACTTCATTTTTATGGCCGACCCGCAGGCGGGCGGCGTCCGGCGGCTGTTCGGCTTTCCCATCGTCACCGACGACAACCTACCCGCCGGCACTATCCTGTTCGGCAATTTCAATTACTACGGCGCGAACATCCCGGCGGGCGTGGCGATTGAGTGCAGCCGGGAAAGCGGGTTCGCGTCCGGCCTGATTGACTACCGCGCCCTGTGCATCGCCGACGGCAAGCCCATTTTGCCCGGCGCGTTCGTCAAAATCGAGGTGACGGCATGAGGCCGTTCTGGATTTTCGACCTGGGCGAGGCTTACGACATCCTGCGGCTGGACCGTGACGGCGCGGCCAACGATGAAACCGTGATTGCTTTGGTGGAGGCTGTCCCGCCCTTCCTGGAAGCCTCCACCGGCTACCGGCCCGACCCGCGCCGGGGCTATAGCCCCCTTGCGAAAACGGCGGCGCGGTTCATCCTGCAACAGTGGTATTACGGCGAGAACGCGGACGCGGCCAAGCTCCAGCGCGTGATTGACAGCCTGCTAAAGGCGTTGTCCTGCGAAAGGCGGTGAGTGTATGCCGGGCGCGGCCCGTGACTTTTACCAGGGCAAAGCGTGGCGGCGGCTGTCCAAGGCGTTCATGCTGTCCAGATATTATATCTGCGAACGGTGCGGACGGCCCGCCGAAATCTGCCACCATAAGACCCACATCACCCCGGCGAATATCCACGACCTGGCCATAACGATAAACCCCGCCAACCTGGAAGCCCTGTGCCTGCAATGCCACAATACGGAGCATTTCGGGCACGGCGGGGCTGTCGTGCCGGGCCTGGCGTTTGACGAAAGCGGCGACCTTATCTTGAAAGGGGGAAAGCAAAATGAAGTACACGACCCTTGCCCGGCAGGTCCCGGAGGAACGGCGCAAGCTGGCTGTTGACCTGGCCCGGCAATTGGACTTTCTCACGGCGGAGCTTGCGGCCTACCGGGCGGCGCAGGATAAAAAGGCGTATGCAACGGCCCTGCGGCTGTTCCTGCCCACGCAAAAGCAATTCCTGAAGCTCCTGCCCGCCCCGGACGCGGCCCCCGTTGACGCCCTGGCCGACTTCATACAGGAGGGGGCGGCGCTGTGAACTGCATTTTGCAATACAACGATGCTTTGCGGCGGGGAGAAATCCCCGCCTGCAAGCGCGTGAAAGCGGTGTATGCGCGGCTGGCCGCCGAAGCTGACCCGAATTCAATTCGTGACAGCCGTTATATTTTCGATGAAGCAAGGGCCAACCGTCCCATTGCGTTCATAGAGCGCTTTTGCAGGCATTCCAAGGGCGAATGGGCCGGGCAACCCGTCCGCCTGGAACTGTTTCAAAAGGCGTTTATCCAGGCCCTGTTCGGCTTTGTGGACCCGGCAACCGGCCTGCGGCGTTACCGGGAGGCGTTCTTTTTAGTCGGGCGCAAAAATGGAAAGTCAACGCTGCTTGCGGGCCTGGCGCTGTATATGCTTGTGGCCGATAACGAGGGCGGGGCCGAGGTGTTTTCAACGGCGACAAAGTACGCGCAGGCGCGGCTACTTTTTGATGAAGCGCACAACATGGTAAAACTGTCCCCCGACCTGGCCCGGCACATGAAAAAGCGCAAGACCGACCTATATTTTACACCCACCATGTCAAAAATGCAAGCCCTTTCGCGGAATTCTGACAGCCTGGACGGCCTCAACGCGCATTTTGTTATCATGGACGAATTGCACGGCGTGAAGGACCGCAATTTGTATGAGGTTATGCGGCAATCGCAGAGCGCCCGCCGCCAACCCCTGCTTGTGATGATAACCACGGCGGGCACCGTGCGGGAATGTATCTTTGACGATATGTATAACCACGCTTGCGCCGTCGCGGACGGCGTTGTGGAGGATGCAACATTCCTGCCCCTGCTGTATGAGCTTGACGAGCGCGGCGAATGGACGGACCCCGCCGCGTGGATGAAAGCCAATCCCGCCCTGGGCAGCGTCAAAAAGATTGACGATTTGACCGCAAAAGTGGAACGCGCCAAGCAGAACCCCAACGAGCTTTCCGGGGTGCTGTGCAAGGAATTCAACATCCGCGAAACCGTCAAAACGGCGTGGCTTTCGTTCCAGGATATTGACAATGCGGGCACGTTCGACCTGGAAGAATTCAGGGGTGCATACTGCATCGGCGGCGTGGATTTGTCTATCACAACAGATTTGACTTGTGCAAGCCTGTTATTCATGCGCCGAGGGGAGGATGCAAAATATATCCATCAAATGTATTGGCTACCCGCCGACAGCCTGCAAGAGCGCGTCAAGATTGATAAAATCCCCTATGACAAGTGGATGCAGCGCGGGTTTTTGCGGCTGTGCCCGGGGAATGCAATTAACTATTCGGACGTGACAGCCTGGTTTGTTGATACCTGCAAGGAATATGACCTGTTTCCGGCGTGGGTGTATTATGACAGCTACAGCGCCCGGTATTTCGTCGAGGAAATGCAGGCGCAGGGGTTCAATATGGTGCGGTGCATCCAGGGAGCCAAGACGCTTTCCCTGCCCATGCAGATGCTGGGGGCCGACCTGCGGGCGCACAAAGTCATATACAATAACAACCCCGTGCTGAAATGGTGCTTGACGAATACAGGCATTCAGACGGACCGCAACGGGAATATTGTGCCGATAAAAAACCAGTCGCCGCGCCAACGGATTGACGGCACGGCGGCGCTGCTGGATTGCTATGTGGGGTTATATGAGCATTACAACGAATTCAGGGAGGCGATATGATGAAACTGAAAGACAAGCAAATTGAGATTCTGCGGGTAACGCACACCAAAGACACGGACGGGTTCGCCACGGAAACCTACGAGCCGATACACCGGGGCAGGCTGTGGGCCTATTTCCGCCACCTTTCCGGGCAGGAGATTCATGCAAGCGGGGCCACGTTCGAGCGCGAACAGGTGCTGTTTGCGATTAACTGGCGGCGGGATGTTACATGCCGGGACGTGGTGCGGTTCGGCGGGCGGCTGTATGATATTCAGAGGGTGGACGGGTTCGAGGGGTATAGGGAGGATTTAACGATTTACTGTGCCGGGAGAGAGCCGTAACTCCTGCCCGGATTCTATGCTAACCCCGGATAAGTAATCAGGAAATAAAGCCAAATAATAGGGGCGACAGGAATCGCTATGCCATAAGTCGCAGCGCATACAGCGACAGTTGCAAATAGCGGTCCAGTTAGCCAACGATCCCTAAAAGCCTCCCAACGGGTTGCCTCTCTTTCCGCCAACACAGTAACCGTGACACCCTGCGTAACAAACACAGCCGAATCAACAACGTTGCCGGAGCCATCTTTTTCAACGGCAGTAATTGTGCAGGCATACTCTTTGGACTGTTCCGCATAGGGCGCGCCAGACGGGGCGTTAGGATAACCACAATCACCGGCAGAACATTTGAATACTGGTTCTGTCGCATCTTCCATCTTGTAGGAATATGGACGACCTCTTATCACTTGCCCCCATTGATATGTCACCTCTGCCCCTGCTGGGATATTTACTTCAACGCTGAGTGTAAAAGCCGTACCGAAGGGAACGGTTAATGCCTCTGTAGACTGCGTGATGATGTAGAAATCATCCCAGTTGACAGCCGCCAGTGCAGGCACAGCCCCCACAACCATCAGGCCCGCCAACAGGCAAACCGCCAGAAAAACCGAAAATATGTGCTTCATGACCTCTCTCCTTTTCTATGAGTTGCTGTTTATTAGTCGTTTCACCTCTGGCTTGTCCTCGTTTCAATCCCTGAAAATTTCACAAGTTTAGTTTATCACAAAACGCGGTTTAAGTCAAGCTCTAGTTACTATTACAGAGTATCGTCTATTCAAATCAAACGACAAATAAGCGTCAAATAGAAAAATATAGAGCCGTTATTCCTTATATATCAAGGAATAACGGCTTGTATTGTGTTCCCCTTCGGCCAGGGCTTTAAGTCCATGTCGCCGCCCAGCAAGGAGCTCATGCGCCTAACCCTGGACGGCAAAATCGCCCACGGCGGCCACCCGGTGCTGCGCTGGATGATGGACAACATTTTTGTGCGCACCGACCCTGCCGGGAATATAAAGCCCGACAAGGAGAAATCCAGCGAGAAGATTGACGGCGCGGTCGCGCTCATTATGGCCCTTGACCGGGCGCAGCGCGGCGGGGCCGGGCCGGGCGAGAGCGTGTATTCCAAGAGCGGGAGGGGGTTGTTGATATTATGAGGCTGTTCGGAAGGAGAGCCCGCGATAAACCCAAGAACGACCTGGGCGGCGGCGTCACTTATACCCTGG
>Ga0123353_10012454_pt1 | contig 12093 bp, 11 predicted proteins | sample TergutLab28metaG_3_FD_92763 | JGI IMG/M metagenome (GOLD analysis project Ga0123353, IMG submission 92763) | Labiotermes labralis P3 segment gut microbial communities from Petit-Saut dam, French Guiana - Lab288 P3 | ecosystem: Host-associated > Arthropoda: Insects > Digestive system > Gut ... | reverse complement strand
TTCTAACACTAGCCCCAGCAGCGGCAGAGGCACAGATTTTTATTGACCATCAGGCAGCCGCGTGATACTATCAATTTAGAATATTTTATAGAATCATTCTAGTGTTTACCCTATAGAACACTACCTAGGCGCCTGTCACATCATAAACCCATCAACTAGTTCTTCCTGCCCAAGATATGGATTTAGGTTTCATTAAGCAGCGGAAAAATACGAAGATAGGAGGTATGATCTGTGGAAAAGACAACAATAACGCTACAAATGGATAAGAGTGCAGTTTCTTTGATCGATGGTTACAATTGCGTAAACTGTGGTAAATGCGAGGATTTTTGCCCGGTTGCAGCAATTGAAGAGCGTCAAAAAGAGGTGTGCCATTTGTGCCCCGATTGCACGGAGAGAAAGGCACTTACCGTGCAGCAAGTGTACGACCTACGTTTGGAGTCCTGTACACTAGAGTGCCCGCTTGGCATAAGCCCGCAAGGATACATCGGGCTCACCAAGGCGGACAAGCTCAAGGAAGCTTACAACCTCGTAGCAGAAAAAAATCCCTTGCCAACCATTTGCGGTTACATCTGCCATCGTCCCTGCGAAAAGGTCTGCAAGCGCGGAACCTTGGTTGACGAACCACTGCAAATCCGTGCGCTCAAACGTTACTTGGGCGAGACATTTATTGACCTGCCGCTCACTCCCTACCCAGAAATTCACGATCTGCACATTGCCATCATAGGAGCTGGACCAGCAGGCCTTACAGCTGCTCACGGACTGGCTCAAAAAGGATACAAGGTCACCGTGTTTGATCAGGCTGGCGAGGCCGGCGGCATGCTCATCCGAGGCATACCTGACTTTAGACTGGATAAAGAGTTGGCCTGCCTAGAAATCCTCAAGCTTGAAGAAGCCGGTGTAAATTTTGAGTTTGGGTACAAAGTTTCCCCATCCAACATTGAAGGCATGCTCAAAAAGTATGACAAAATTATCGTAGCCACCGGTGCCCAGGTACCCAAAACCCTGCCAATTGAGGGCTGGCGAGGCCAAAACAGATTCTTTGCAATGAACCTGATGGAAAAAGTAAACGCCGGTTTTGGTGTCAAGCTCTCTGGGAGCGTCGTGATAATAGGCGGCGGAAGCGTAGCTATGGACACCGCAAGAGCGGCGCTCAGACTAGGCGCAGAGCAAGTCACAGTGATATGCCTCGAAAGCGGTGAGGATATTCCTGCACATAACTGGGAAATTGAGGAAGCAAAAGAAGAGGGAGTTGCCCTCATTGAAGGCGTTTCACCTCTGCGCTTTTTGGGTGATGTCTCAAAACTGGAAGGCGTTGAGTACGCAGAGATCAAAAACCTTGATCTCAAAACCCTCAAATTTGACTTGGTTGCAGGCTCAGAGTCAAAACTGGCTGCGGACTATGTAATCGTAGCCACCGGCCAGAGGTCAGATCATGAATGGAAGGATGTTAAGGGCGTTATTTTTGCAGGCGACATCCTGGGCGGCGAGTGCTCGGTCATCGATGCAATGGCATCTGGCAGGGCCGCTGCAATAGCCATTGATAACGAACTGATGGGCAGAGACTACCTTGACTTTGAAGTGGACCGAGAAATTGGCCTTGGTGAGCGCAAGTACAAGGTGTATCCGGCCAAGAAGCTTGAGCTGCAATTTGAAGGACTTAACACAATCGACCCAGCCAGCCGTATAGAATCCTTTGAAGTTGTAGAAATTGGACTCGATGACGACGAGGCCATCCTAGAAACCGAGCGTTGCCTGGGATGCGGTTATCGTTATGTTGATGCCGAAACATGCCTAGGCTGCGGCGTATGCTTAAAGGTATGCCCCAAGGGCGATGTTGTCTCAATGGTTGCAGTGCCTAAGCAGGGAAAGGAGGGCAGTTAACATGAGAAAGCATCAAGTTGTGATAGTTGGAGGCGGCGTTGGCGGTTCGTCTACGGCATTGCATATGGCTCGCGCCGGCTTAGACGTCCTTATGGTTGAAAAAGACAATTTTCCCAGAGACAAGCCGTGTGGCGACGGTATAGTGCAAAGTGTTCACCCTCTCCTGGACTCTATGGGCATTTTGGACGATTTGGTAAAGAACGGCTACCAGTGCACGGGAACAATCTTCAGTGACCCCAATCAAAACATGTACACCTACCATTATGAGGAGGGCGCCTTTGCGCTGGCAATTCCCAGGTTTATTGGCGATGACATCATGAACAAGGCCGCCGTTAACTCGGGCATTGACTACCTAGAAAACTTTGAGGCAACCAAGGTGCTCTTTGAGCGCGGCCAGGCCGTGGGTGTCCGCGGAATCTATAATGGCGTGGTAGTTGAACTTGAAGCGGATCTTGTAGTTTTGGCCGATGGCGGGCATTCGATGCTCGCGCGCCAGTGCGGCTTTTTTGAGGAAAACCCCGATTACGTTTTCTATGGAATCCGCGGATACTTTGAGGGCATACGCGGCCTCTCGGACGTTATTGAGTTTCATTACCCACACGAGATGTTTATGCCGGCAGGCTACACGTGGATCTTCCCCCTGGGCAAAACCAAGGGCAACGTGGGCGTTTTCATTACCGAGACCGCTCTCAACAATACCGGAATGACGATAGAGGAGCTTCTCTGGTGGTGGCGCGACACCACAGAAATCGGTGGCCTAAGGCTAGGCGAGGCAACGCAAATCGGCGACATCAAGGGATGGAGGCTTCCTTCGGGCAAGCACCAGCCTATCCACGGCGCCGGAGTTTTGGCAGTTGGTGACTGTGCCAACATGATTGAGCCATTGTTTGGCGGTGGGTACCCGCACGCGGTAACCGCAGGAGTTTGTGCGGCAAAAGTTGCACGCGAAGCAGTTGATGCCAACGATTTCTCAAAGGAGTTTTTGGGCAAATACGTGGAGTATGTCAACGAAGCTCTTGGCAGCGGTTATGCAATCCAAGAATTACTGCGCAAGCAGGTCTTTGGCACAACAAAAGACATTCAGGAGCTGATTGACTTTAGCATTGAAAAGTTTGAAGGCAAACGACTTTCTGGTGGAGACGCAATGGCGATCTTCTTAAAAGAAAGACGTGACTTCAAAGGCGCAACAAAGAGCGCGTACAGTAAGTAAACTTATTGTAGAAGGAGCTTTTCAGCAGAAATGCGAGCAGTAAGCAGTAAGCAGCGGAAGGAGCCCCACCGGCTCCTTCCGTTTTTATTCAACGATGAAGGTCTTCAGGGTGCGCGGCAGCATGCTCTGGGCTTGTTCCGTTAGGCTGAAAGACCCGTTGAACAAAATCCACTCAAAAATCAGGCCACGACAAAAGGTAAAGAGGTACTCACAAGCCTTTCTGGCAGAAATACTTTGGTCAAAGGTGCCATGCTCCTGCGCCAGGGAAATATAGCTGGTCAGGTGCTCATAAACAAGCAGGTTTTTATACGTGAGATCCTCGGTCAGATACACGCGGTCAAACAAACCGTACACATACTTCGTAAGACCCACGCCAAGGTTTTCCCAAGCGGCGGCATATCCAATGAGGTACTCATATATGACGTCGTAGGGGTGCTTGACCTTTTCTTCTCTATTGTTTTGGAGCAACTCCACCTGGCTCATCTGAACGCCCAGCTGCATCAAGATAGCTTCTTTATTACGATAATAGTGGTAGATGGAGCCTGTGCTCATGCCCGTAGCTTTGCTGATATCTGCGATTGTTGTTTCTGCATACCCATACGTTGAAAAAAGTTCTATTGCCTTGTCATAGATATGTTGCTTCTTCAACTGCCTCTCAAGGTCTCGCTTGGTCTGGGCTTTGGCAGAAAAAGGCTCTGGTTCTGTGGTTTTCATAAACACATTCTATCAAAACGTCCCGCATGTGTCTGGCGCCTGTTTCCGTCCGCAAGTAACATCTCTAAACATAAGTTACTTTTCACTGCCATATTAGGTACAATATCCAATTGCTAACTTTTGGAGGATCATTGAATACACAATTGAAGAGACGCCTGTTTGTTGTATCGGGTGTTATTGTGGTGGTAATCATACTGGTGCTGGCCATCGTGTCCGGAACAGCAGGATATCAAAGCGTCACCGTAGCCCAGGCGCTGGAGCAAGAAAACCGCAACACCAGAGTCCAGGTTTCTGGACAGGTAGTTACCGACTCATACACAGTTCAGGGAACCACCCTGACCTTCTCGATTTTTGACCCGGACGGCAGCCCCACCGACCACCTCAAGGTAGTATACGAGGGAGGCGTCTCCGCCACATTTGGCAACGGCGTCACGGCAATCTGCACGGGGCTCATCAATGAGCAAGGTGTGCTGGAGTGCACAACGCTCGTCACCAAATGCCCCTCAAAGTATGAAACCGCGGCCGATGCCCTCACGGTGTCGCAGCTGCAAGGCTACGGCACAACCGTAGAAGGCAAACCGCTCAAGATAACCGGCGTAGTTAAGCCGGGCAGCCTCGGTTCCATCGAGGCAAACGAGCGGCTCATCCTGCTGGACGAGGTGTCCAGAGCCGAAATTCCCATTGTCTTCACCGGCGCCCTGCCTGACTCAATCAAAGACAACTCAGTGCTGGTCATCACCGGCGCCCTCAACCACAGTGGGCAATTTGAAGCAACTGACATAGCCCTGAGAGAGGATTAAGCAGCATGGAAGTCGCAGAAGTCACATCCAGCACAGAAGTTGGATATCTGGAATCATTTGCCCGCATGCTAGAGGCAATCTTTACTACATTTCCCAGCATGGTATCTCTTGGCTGGCTCTCCTTGGCCTTGGCCCTGATAGCCTCGCTCGGATCGATTTTCTGCCTGTTTTTGGCAACCCGCAAAACCCTGAACCAAGGCAGAGCCCTTAACACAAAGGCGCAAGATTCCCTGCCCCTTGAGCAAATCCAATTTGCCGGGCTTGTGCTGGTTTGGGCAGCCACCGCGGCGCTCACCATCTGCTGCGTAATCCTCGTGATAGCCTTCTTCAACGGAGACAACTCCATCTCCTACGTGGCAAAGTACCGCAGCCACAACGCCTCAAGCCTCGCGCCGCTCTTTAAATTCTCGGGCCTTTGGGCCGGCAGAGGCGGCTCGCTGCTGTTTTGGGCCTGGCTCATTGGAGTCTTTAGCTCAATCGTTGCCTTTAGAACATGGCGCAGCACATCGCCGAGCGCTAAAATCAGCGATTCGCTCAACCTGCTCTCAGGCGCAAAGAGCATAGGAGGCGAGGAGAAAAGCCCCGCCAAAAACAGGGCTCTCGACTCCGCCGCCATTGCCATAACGCAATGCGTGCTGCTCATCTTCATCGTTATATTGGTGTTTGATGAGGCAAACATGCCCTTTATCCCCATTGACCCCAGGCTCCTTGACTTTGCGGGCAACCTCACCGGCAATGCTGCCCTGTGGGGCATGAACGCCCTGCTGGAGCACTGGGCTATGGCCTTCCATCCGCCCACGCTGTTTGTGGGTTACGCGGGTCTCACCATTCCGTTTGCGTACGCCATTGCCGCGCTCGTGGTGAATGACCCGTCAAAAACCTGGGTCAACAGAGCCCACCGTTACACGCTGTTTTCGTGGCTGTTCCTCGGCATTGGCATTGGCATCGGCGCAGTTTGGGCCTACGTGGTACTTGGCTGGGGCGGTTACTGGGGCTGGGATCCGGTAGAAAACGCCAGCCTGCTCTCATGGGGCGCGGGCGTGGCCCTCGTCCACACCATGACCATCTACAAGCAGCGCGGCACCATGAAGCGCTGGGCAATAATGCTGGCATGCCTCACCTTTGCCTTTGTTATCGTGGGCACCTTCATAACCCGCTCAGGCATTGTGGAGAGCGTGCACGCCTTTGAGGAGAACCAGCTCGCCATGCTCCTCTTTGGCATTTTGATACTCGTGCCGATGATTGTGGGCACCGTGATGCTCATAATCCGCAGGAACACCTTCAAAGACGCGCCCACCCACGAAGGCGAAGCCGAAAGCTTTATGAGCAAGGACGTGGCGTACTACCTCAACAACGTTGTCATGGTGGTGTGCATGCTGTTTCTCATGTACATGACGCTGTCCTCGGCGCTGCCCTCCTGGCTGCCGTTTGGCGGCCAAGCGCTCAAGGCTCCCGCGTTTGATGCCATCGCACGGCCCATCGGCGTGCTGTATGTCTTTGTTTTGGCCGCGTGCCCGCTACTCGCCTGGCGCAAAACCAGCTTCAAGAGCTTCTTCAAGCAAGCCTGGATGCCGGCAATCTTTGCGGGCGTGCTCTTTGTGCTGCTGCTTTTCTACTACGTTGACACCCTGCTGCCCACCTATATGCATATCCTTGCAGCCAACGACAAAAACTCGCAAATCCTCATGGAATCCGGGCCGTTCTTCTACTACGCCCTGCTCACGCTCCTGGGCTTTTTGGCGGCGAGCCTGCTCTTTTTCAACGCGCTCGTTATGCTGGTGCGCGCCATCAAAAAACGCAACCTGCGCGTGCAGACCATCGGCGGCTTTTTGGCGCACATGTCCATCGGCATCCTGATGATTGGCCTCATCGGCTCGTCGATGTATAGTTACGAGAAAATCGGCGAGATTGCCGGCCCCAATCAGCCTCCCGCCGGCATGCACGGCCACGGCCACGCGGCAAGTCAAGCCGAAGAAACCTTCAAGATCAAGAACTACGAGCTCAAGTATGTGTCGAGAAACATGATGATGTCGCCCAACGGCAACGACGTGCATTACACCATCATCCTTGCAGTTGAAAAAGACGGCGTGCCAATCGGCCAGGTTAAGCCACAGATACAATACGTGCAGTCCACCGGTCAGCAGATGCTGCACGCCGGCATCATCTCCTTCCCCACGGAAGACCTCTTTGTGGTGTACTGGGGCGACAGCGAATTTGGTGAAATATCGCTCGACGTGCGTGTAAACCCCCTGATACTCTTTGTATGGATAGGCTTTGGCCTGCTCATGGTAGGCACCGCAATAGCCGCCCTTGGCAGGCGCGATAAGAGAAAAGCATCTGAAAAAGTATCTGAAAGCCCAAAGAAAGTGTTAACCCGCTCATCTGAGGCGATACACAGCTAATGGCAACAAAAGCAGTACCGGCAATAAAGTGCACTGATCTCACCAAGGTCTTTGGCCAGCGCAAGGCCTTGGACAAGGCAAGCTTTGAGCTGCCCCAAGGTGCCTTTCTCTCAATCTTCGGCCCCAACGGCGCCGGTAAAACAACGCTGCTGCGCATCCTCTCAACACTGGCGCGCCCCAGCAGCGGCAAGGCGCAGGTACTCGGCCACGACCTCATAGAAAAGCCGGGGGATATCCGCGCCTACATTGGCCTCATCTCACACAAACCCTTGCTCTACCTTGACCTCACCGCAGAAGAAAACCTGCTCCTCACTGCCAAACTCTACGGCGTAGAAAACCCCGAGCAGCGCGTAAGCGAGCTCCTCGCCACCGTGGAACTCACCTCACGCCGGCACGACATTGTGCGAACCTTCTCCCGCGGCATGACCCAACGCGTCTCAATCGCCCGCGCCCTGGTGCACAGCCCCCAGGTAATCTTCCTCGACGAGCCCTACTCCGGCCTCGACCCCCACGCCGTCCGCATCTTCGACGACCTCCTCCAAAAAATCCGCCTCCAAGGTGTGGAACAGAGGGACGGGGTTGGTGTGGAACAGGGGGACGGGGTTGGTGTACCACTTTTTGCCGAGGCAAAAAGTGGTACACCAACCCCGTCCCCCTGTTCCACACCAACCCCGTCCCCCTGTTCCACACCAACCCCGTCCCTCTGTTCCACACCAACCCCTCGAACCTTCTGCATGGTCAGCCACGACATGCAAAAAGGTCTCGCCCTCGCCACCCACCTCCTCCTCCTTGAACGCGGCAAAGTAGTCCTCTTTGCCGAAAAGGACCAGGTAGACCCCGAGGAGTTCGTCCACCTCTACCACAAAAGCGTAGGCATGGGGGTGGCCTGATGAGCAAGAAAAACGACGCTCAACAAATGAGCGCAACATACAAAAAACCCTCCACCTTTCAACACTACAAAATCCTCCTTGGCAAGGACCTCCGCCGCGAGTTTCGCACGCGCGAAATGCTCACCTCAATGGGTATCTACACTGTGCTTGTGCTCGTCATCTTCGGCATCGCCCTCATGCAGGCGCCCGAAAAGGTAGACATCCTCCAAATGGCCGGCGGCCTCTTCTGGGCAATCATCGTATTCACCTCACTGCTGGGCCTCAACCGCTCATTTTCCTACGAAAAAGAGGACGGTGCCCTCGAAGGTATCCTCCTTGTTCCGCTCGACCGCTCGGTAATCTTCCTCTCAAAACTCACCGCAAACCTCCTCTTCTTACTCATAGTAGAGATAATTGCCATGCCGCTGTTCTACATCTTCTTCCTCAGCGGCCTGCCCATGCACCCCACGCTGCCGTGGGCGCTGCTACCCCTGCTCGTTGGCACCATCGGCATCGCCGGCGTGGGCACCCTGCTCGCCACCATCACCATAAACACCCGCGGCAAAGACGTGCTGCTCGCGCTCCTCTTTGTGCCGCTCATTGTGCCGCTGCTGTACGCCTGCGTCTCGGCCACCACACTCGCCATCACCGGCAGCCCCACCCTCATGGACGCATACGTACCCGCACTCGCCCTCGCAATCGGGTATGATGTCATCATGATTTTGGTTTCTTGGGTGCTCTACGACTTCGTAGTATCTGCGTAAGAAGGAAGGTATATGAGTAACAAAACTAGCAAGCTTGACGCACTAGCCCTGCCGTTTTTAATAATCGGAGGAGTGCTCATCATCTTTGCCTTTGTGTTCAACTTCACCGTAACACCAATGGCACTCGGCGACATAGAAGTCCCCGAACCCGCAATGATCGGCGGCAAAATCGTCACCACCACGCTGCTGCTCTCACAAAAGATCTTCTTCTACCACATGCCGGTAGCGGTGATTAGCATGGTAGCGCTGGCCTTCACAGCAGCCTACGGCATCATGTTCCTCAGAACCCGCAACACCAAATACGACATCCGCGCCCAAACGGCCACCGAAATGTCGCTGGTGTTTGTCTCGATGACTATGGTCTCCGGCGTAGCCTGGACCCGACACGACTGGGGAGCCTGGTGGGTCTGGGAGCCACGCCTCATCACCTACCTCATCCTCATGCTCATGGTTATTGCGTACTTTATCTTACGCACCGCCGTGAGCGACCCCGAGCGCCGCGCCACCTACAGCTCAGTCTTTGGCATCATCGTTGCGGTCAACGCACCCATCAGCTTCATGATCACCCGCCTGGTGCCTTCCACGCACCCGGTGGTCTTCCGCTCAGACTCCGGCTTACCGCCGCTCATGCTCATCCCCCTGCTCCTCACCATCCTGGGCTTTAGCCTAATCGCCTTCGCTCTCTTCCGGCAACGCGTACGCGCACGCCAAATGGAAGAACAAGTTGAATCCCTAAAACTACGTCTCGATGACCTGAGAGGATAAATCATGGACCCCATCCTGGAAGTAATTTACTCAACCGTACTCTCCTCAGCCCCCTACCTAATCGCCGCCTACGCCCTCATGTGGGCCGTAATGCTCATCTACATCATCTACTCAAACCGCAGCCTCAGCAACACCGAAAAGCAACTCTCCGCCCTAGAAGAAGCCATCACCCAACTAGAAAGCAAGGCCTAACCCCCGCCCCAAGCTCAAGGCGTGCAAACACTAGCATCGCAACAAGCAAACCTGCTAAACTACCATCGCGATGCCCGCTGTAGTGGTCGGGCGCACCTTAAAGTTTGGAGACGCTAGAGCTATCTCTGGCGTCTCTTTTTTCTCTCGGCGAACCCGCCGCCTCACCCTCAACCCAAACTCTATTACTGCAGTAAGCAGGGGTTGCTTATTGTTTACAAAGGGAGTATATTGATTAATACTATTAGTGAAAGGAGTTGCAATGTATGGCACAGAGCCATTCTTGGGAAAAGAGGAAATAAAGAAGAGCCTGCTCGATTTCGACGAAATGTCTGGGGAGCTGCTAGAAAAGGGCGACCCAAAGCCAAAAGTGGTTATTGTTGGAGGCGGAGCGTTTATTCTAAATGATAAGACACCAAGAATGACGTGCGACATAGACGTTTTATGTCCACCGAGTATGCTCAGTGGGATTCTTGACATAAATAACATGAATCAAAGGGTGAATGCATATATTGATTCTTTTCCTTATAACTTTGAAGACAGATTAATCAAAGTGGATTTGGGTGATACGAATTGTGAGTACTATACTCCGTCGCTCGAAGATTTAGTTGTGAGCAAACTATACGGACTACGACCAAATGACATGAGTGATTTAACAAGCAAGGAGACTTTAGAGAGTATAAATTGGGAGTTGTTGGATTACTTGGTGTTTGACAGAGATGAGGTATTTGCAAATGCATTGTCTGGTCACTAATACCGTCTATTTTTAAACAGCTATGTAGATTATAAAAAGGAGTACTGCAATGAGGCCTATGACGCTGGAAGGCTATCTCAAAAGGTATCTGAGGTATCTCAGTGGGAGCACGGGGAGCCGTATAAAAGGCCTCTTGAAGGTGATGCTTAATAGCGAACCAAGGCTGGCAGAGCCACTACTGACTTACGCTTATTTACAAGGCCAGCAAAACTCCCTGGTGGAGATGGTAGAAAACGAAATACCTGACTGCAAAAAGACATTCGGCCCCAACACAGCTGAGTATTATTACAAAGAGTACAAGCAGCTGGTGAGCAGCTATCAAACAAAAGAGGAACTGCTGGTGGCGCTTGCGGAAGGCGCCGCGGACGTGCCAGTTAGGTACCTCAAGGTTTATGAGAGCTTTGTCAACACAAGAGACAGATACAAGAATTCCAGAAAATACAGTGAGCTAGCTCATCAAAGAATTCTGGAGCTGCAGAAGGAAAAAGGTATTAGCAACTATAGAATCTACACGGATCTGAAGCTAAATCCAGGCAATATCAATAGTTATCTCAAACATGGGGATGCTACTAAAGTTAGTAGGGATGTTGCCAGAAGAATCAAGGTGTATTTAGAGAAAGCCGAACCAAAAGTTGCCTAGCCTCATATAACTTTACTAGCTCAAACCTGACTCGTAAAACATACAAACTGCGGGCTAAACACAAGGGGTCAGAGGTTCCGTGTCCCTCCCCTATCATCACGTCTGACTACGTGGTGCAAGCACCGCTACGCTCAGTGCAAGCTCGGAGCGTAGCGTAGCGAAACCGAAGGATCCAGCCCAAAGGTGCTCACCGTTCGCAAACACAAGGTGGGCAGAGGCTCAGCAAAAGGGATGAGGCTGACATCCTAGTCAGTCACGGGGGGTGGGGCCCTTTAGGGCGGGGGGCAGCGCCCCCCGTTATTGCCCTTCTTTTATTTGTATCCCGAGGGGGTCTGGGGGGCGGGGAAGCCCCCCAGGGCTTGAACCTGTGTGTGATGAGCAGATTTGCTTAACTATCGAGACAGGGGGACGGTTCTTACGTCTCCGAGACAGAAGAACCGCCCCTGTCTCCAAAGGCAAATTCAAGATTTTAGTGCCAAGTTTTGCTAAGAATTTCCACTTGTGCGCGATTTTACAACCTGAAAACAGCAGAAACTCGTTGTTTTTGCCATTTTTAAGTCCGCGTGAGGGTCAACTAGGTTAAATAGTGCCCTTTTGCCGCGCACAAGTGGAAATTCTTAGCAAAACTTGCTATCAAAATCTTGATTCAAGTACTTCCTGAAAAGCCCTTGCGCTAACAGAGAAGAAGGCGGCTTCGCCGCCCAAAGGGTGTCGCACGCTTGCGCGTGCGCGCGGCGGAATATTAATGTTCCGCCGCTTGCCTTTAAGGGGCGCGCTTTGCGCGCGGCACTACTGTGAGTCTTCCGTGCCAGACTTACCGCAAGATTACTTGCGCTGGCGGTGGCATTGTACGTTCGCCATCAATGTCTAATGACAGTTTGACGAGTGGGACGTCAGGGCTGTATTATGTGCGACAGAAGGACACTGAGTGTGATTGGGGAAGTAATGCAACAGGGGACGTGTAACAGGGGAGCTTGTGACAAAGTCGATAAGAGGGAGTCGCTGACTGGATCCTTCGGCTACGCGCTGCGCGCTTCGCTCAGGATGACAGACGGGTTTGGAACAGAGGGACGGGGTTGGTTTGGAACAGAGGGACGGGGTTGGT
>Ga0123353_10012453_pt1 | contig 12093 bp, 13 predicted proteins | sample TergutLab28metaG_3_FD_92763 | JGI IMG/M metagenome (GOLD analysis project Ga0123353, IMG submission 92763) | Labiotermes labralis P3 segment gut microbial communities from Petit-Saut dam, French Guiana - Lab288 P3 | ecosystem: Host-associated > Arthropoda: Insects > Digestive system > Gut ... | reverse complement strand
TTCGGGAGTAAAAAAGTGCGCGCTGCCGTCGATATGCGAGTTGAATTTGACCCCCTCGTCGCTGATTTTGCGGAGGTTCGACAGCGAAAACACCTGAAACCCACCGCTGTCGGTCAGTATCGGCCTGTCCCACCCCATGAATTTGTGTAGCCCCCCCGCGCTTTTGATTATGTCGTGCCCCGGCCGCAAATACAGGTGGTAGGTGTTGGACAGGATTATTTCCGCCCCTAAATCTTTGAGTTCGGCGGGCGAGAGCGCCTTGACGGTCGCCTTTGTCCCCACAGGCATAAAAACGGGGGTATTTATCTCCCCGTGCGGCGTCACAAAAACGCCCGTCCTCGCCCCGGACTGCTTGCACACATGATTAATTTTGAAATCGAATTTTTTCATAGTGTATAACCCGCTGACAAGCCAAAAAGTTACAAAATCAACATCGCATCGCCGAAGCTGAAAAACCTGTACCTATTTTCTATCGCGTGAGCATACAAAGCCAGCGTTTCTTCCCTTGAAATAAATGCGGAAACAAGCATCAGGAGGGTGGACTGTGGCAGGTGGAAGTTGGTTATCAGTCCGTCCACCGCTCTGAATTTGTATGGCGGGTAGATAAAAATATTCGTTTCGCCCGCAAACGGTTTTACAAAGCCGCATTCGTCCGCCGCGCTCTCCAGCGCCCTGACCGAGGTGGTACCCACGGCGATTACCCTGCGCCCCTCCCGCTTTGCCACGTTGATTTTTTGCGCCGCCGTTTCGCCCAAAACAAAATATTCGGAGTGCATTTTGTGGCTTTCAATCGCGTCCGTTTTGACCGGCATAAACGTGCCCAATCCCACGTTGAGGCAAACGCGGGCAAACTCCACGCCCTTTTCCTCTAACCTTTGCAACAGCGCGGGAGTGAAGTGCAGCCCCGCCGTGGGAGCCGCGCTGCTCCCCTCGTGCTTGGCGTAAACCGTCTGATACCTGTCTCTGTCTTTCAGTTTTTCGCGGATATAAGGCGGCAGCGGCATCTCGCCGATGGAGTGCAAAATGTCCTCAAAAATCCCGTCGAATTTAAAGCGTACAAGACGCCCGCCGTCCTCTAAAACCTCCAAAATTGTCGCGCTAAGACGGGGCGAAAATACAACCTCCGCGCCCTTTTGCAGTCTTTTGGCGGGCTTACAAATTATCTCCCAATCGGTCAGATTAATTCTCTTACTCAGCAAAAATTCGACCTTCGCCCCCGTGTCCTTGACCCCGAACAGCCGCGCGGGCAAAACCTTCGTGTCGTTGACCACCAACAAATCGCCTTTCCCCAGAATTTCGCCCAAATTATAAAACCGCTTGTCAAAAATCCCCTGCCTATGTCTGACATAGTATAGTAATTTGGCGTTATCGCGCGGCTCTATAGGCGTCTGCGCAATCAATTCCTCCGGCAATTCATAATAAAAATCGGTCGTTTTCAACATTTTTTTCAGTCTTTATTCTATTGATAAAACAAACTGACGAGGTAGGCAAAAGCACATTCCGCACCCCCCTTGGATGTATAAAAAAGCAATTTCGACGGTAACACAAACACTCGGCGGCATGAATGTGTTATTGGGCTGCAAAGCAAGCTAAGAACCCGCAAAACCTTCGTCTGCCATTTACCGCAGTATGCCGCCAGTCCGTAAAACTCCGTCGCCCGCCTCGCCCACAATCGGCGCGCCGGGGGCGCCAAAGCCTTACGAATACCGCCAGTCCGCTAAACACTTTCTCCCGCTCCCCCGTCCTCGCCAAATATGCTCTTTAAACTCTCCGGCACACAGAGCCCCAAATGCTTGTACGCCCCCGCCATAACCACCCTACCCCGCGGAGTACGCGAAATAAAGCCCAACTGCAATAAGTAAGGCTCGATAACGTCCTCGATAGTGACCGCCTCCTCGCCTATCGACGCGGCAACGGTCTCCACCCCCACCGGCCCGCCGCCGTATTTTTTTATCATGGTTTCTAACATACGACGGTCGGTAAAATCCAGCCCCAAATCGTCGATTTCCATCAAATCAAGCGCCTTTTGGGCAATGGGCAACTGAATATCCCCGCCGCCCAAAACCACGGCGAAATCCCTCACGCGCTTTAACAGCCGGTTGGCAATGCGCGGCGTCCCACGGCTTCTTGCGGCAATTTCGCGGCCGGCGTCCTCGGCGATAGCGATGTTCAAAATTTTTGCCGACCTTTTTACAATCTGCGCCAACTCCTTGGGCGTGTATAGTTCAAGCCGGAAAATCACCCCGAATCGGTCCCGCAAAGGCCCCGTAAGCATCCCCGCCCGCGTCGTCGCCCCAATCAAGGTGAAGGGCTTTAAATTCAGCCGCATACTGCGCGCGCTGGGACCCTTGCCGATGATAATGTCAAGGGCAAAATCCTCCATTACGGGGTACAAAACCTCTTCGACCGCACGATTTAACCTATGAATTTCGTCCAAAAACAGCACGTCGCTCTCGCCGATATTGGTTATAATCGCCGCCAAATCCCCGACGCGTTCTATCGCGGGACCGGAACTTATCCTTATAGAAACCCCCAACTCGTTGGCGATAATATGCGACAAAGTAGTCTTGCCTAAGCCCGGCGGACCGTACAAAAGGACATGGTCAAGCGGCTCCCCGCGCATTTTTGCTGCCTCGATAAAGACCTTCAGGTTGCTTTTCAGCTTGTCCTGCCCGATATATTCGTCAAGCGTTTTTGGGCGCAGCGTAACCTCGCCCTCGTCCGCACCGCTTTTGTCCGCCGCGACGAATCTTTCTTCCATGCCGTGTCGTCCTCCTTAGTGAAATACCACTCGGATAATGCTCAATGCGCAATGTTCAATGCGCAATTTCGGTCGCGTTTTTTTTGAGCGTATTAAGGCTTATGTTCAAGGCACATTACTTAAATATGACCTTCATTGAGCATTGCGCATTTAGCATTGAGCATTTTAATATTGTTACTTCGTCCTCTTTAACGCCGCAATCACTATCTCTTCCACGCTCGTTCTGTCGCCAGCCCCCGCATTCGTCACCGCCGCCGTCGCCTCCTGCTTGCTAAAGCCCATACTCATAAGCGCAAGAACGGCGTCCTCGCTTACCTTAGACGCCGCCACGCCTCCCGCAAGCCCGATACTACCAAATTCTTTCGCCAAATTATCCTTTAATTCAAGCACTAATCTCTCTGCGGTCTTTTTGCCCACACCCTTAATACCGGTTAGGCGCGTAAAATCCCCGCCCGCGATTACGGCCGCCAGCTCGTCCACGCCAATACCACTCAAAATCGCAACCGCCATTTTTGGTCCTATCCCGCTCACCGTGAGTAATCGGGAAAACATCGCCTTTTCCTGCTTGCTGTAAAATCCGAACAAGGACACGCCGTCCTCGCGCACCGACAAAAACGTGTAAATATGCGCCTCACTCCCCATTTTCAGCTTCGCGGTGGTGTTGGCGGACACTACGAGGCCGTACCCTATCCCGTTTGTCTCGACAGTAACGTGGTTTTCACCTATTTCTACAACCTTGCCTTTGATGTAGTCTATCATGCTTGTGTTCCTTTGACGTGTTTTTTATTATTCCGGACACCCGAACCCCCCCGCCCCCTGACCACCCCGCCCCGTATCGGGGAAGTGTTCGTGGGGCACCCCTCCGAGGGAGGGGAATGGAAGCATTCGCGGCTTCGCTACAAAATATAAGGCCGTGCCATGAAGCGTTTGGGGCCTTGCTTCGTAAGCCAGTGGGTATATTTGCTTAACGATCCGCCCTCATCAAGAGGGGGGAATTTTCGCCGTCCCTAATTCAACACCCGTTGCTTATACTCGGCGGTGTTCCCGTGACAAATCGCAACCGCCAGAGCATCGGCGGCGTCGTCGGGCTTGGGCTCGGTTTTAAGCCCCAAAATAGCCTTCACCATGTACTGAACCTGCTTTTTTTCCGCCGTCCCCGTGCCTGTCAGCGCCATTTTCACCTGCAAAGGCGTGTATTCGTACAACAATCCGCAATGCTTAATCGCCGCAAGCAAAATCACCCCCCGCGCCTGCGCCACCTTGATTCCCGTGGTGATATTGGTGTTAAAAAACAACTCCTCCACCGCGATACAATTAGGCTTATACTCTTTTATGAGTTTTACCAGAGCCTCGTCAAGCATGGCAAGCCGCACGGGCACGCTCTCCTCCTTGGGCGTGTTTATCGCGCCGGAGTGTATATGCGTAAACCCGCCGCGCTCGTCCTTATCCACTATCCCGAACCCGATTATCGCGTATCCGGGGTCGATACCTAAGATTCGCATGATGTACCTCTTTAGTCAATATAACCTTTTTAATGCTCAATGCGCAATGTTCAATGCGCAATGAAGGTCGAATTACTTTGAGTGAACCAATACTTAATATTCATGGCACTTTACTTAAAATTATCCTTCATTGAGCATTGAACATTGCGCATTGCGCATTATTTTTCGTCCTCCCCACACTCCAAAACATATTTGTTCAAATGCAATCTCCCCTGCACTTCCTTGCTCTTATTCGTCCCCAGCACCCTGTCGGCGTTTTCATAAATTTTGTCCAACAGCTTATTTTCATAAAAACTGTAATACTTGTCCCCGCAAAAAATCAAATGGTCTAATAAATCCTTCCCAAGCGGCGACAAAATATGCCCGATCGAGCGCGTCATATGTATGTCTTCGTTTGAAGGAATCAAATTCCCTCCCGGATGGTTGTGCGCCAACACGATTTTTAGCGCCTGCGAGCGGCTAATCTTTGCTACAATCGTATTAATATCTACAGTGGTGATGTTGGCAACCCCTTTGGACAAAAGGTCTATCGAAATAATCCTGTCGTTGACGTCCAGCATCATCATGTAAAAGCACTCATAATTCTTACCTAAAAAGTAGGGGCGCAAAATTTCTACCGTCTCGTTAACCTTGGTGACTGCGTCCTTGCGCCGCACGCGGGAAATCTCCGCCCTTTTGACCACGCCGATAAGATTGGGCAAAAAGTGTGCCGCGCCTTGGGTCATATTTTTTATTTGGAATAATTCGTCCGGATTTGCACTCAGCACCCCGTATAAAGACCCGAAAACCTCAATCAAGTCATGCGCGATAGGGTTTGTGTCCTTGCGCGGAATAACAAAACTTAGCACGTATTCCAGCGTCTCGAAGTCGGAAAAGGTCTCCCACTCCGGGTCCTTATCGATGGACTGGCGTAGTCTTTCCCTGTGCCCCTCGTGCATTGCCGCCTGCTTTTCGCACAATATTTTTTTGCCGTCTTTTGACATAGTATTTTCACTCCTTTTTCAATGCTCAATGCTCAATGAATGTCGAGTCTTTTTCAGCGTATCAATGCTTAATCTTTAGGGCACATTTCTTAAATATATCCTTCATTGCGCATTGAGCATTATTCCCCTTCTTCCTCAGGCAGCTGTGCGTTATGAAAAACCTGCTGTACGTCGTCGTTGTCGTCAAGGGCATCTAACATTTTCTGTACCTTAATCGCCGCTTCGCCATCAAGCGCAATCCATGTGGCGGGGATTTTGTTTGTTTCCGCATTTAGTACGTTATAGCCCGCGTCGGTCAGCCCCGCTTTTACGGCGTCCAACTTACCCGCAGCAGCGACGATCTCGAAATACCCGTCCTCTACGGAAAAATCGTCCGCGCCGCACTCGACCGCCGCCATCATAGCCTCATCCTCGTCCACCCCAACTGCCTTTTCCACCTCTATCAGAGCGCGGCTTTCAAAAAGGTAGGAAACGCAGCCCGTGGTGCCCATCGCGCCGCCCGCCTTGTCGAAAATATGCCGAACCTCGCCCGCCGTGCGGTTTTTGTTGTCGGTCAGGCATTCCACGATAACGGCGGTGCCAAAGGGCCCATACCCCTCGTATATTATCGCCTCGTAATTAATTGACCCCAATTCCCCCGCCGCCTTTTTTATGCTGCGCGCGATGTTATCGGACGGCATATTGTTGGTTTTTGCCTTGTTTACGGCGTCTCTTAAGCGCGGATTCATAGCGGGGTCGCTGCCGCCGTTCTTAACCGCGACGGCTATTTCCCGCCCTATTTTTGTGAAAATCTTGCCGCGCTGGGCGTCCGTCTTGCCCTTTTGCCGCTTGATTGTCGCCCATTTGCTGTGTCCGGACATAAATGGTCTCCCTTTCATGATAGGTTTGTGGGTCCTTACTTTTTTCTCTTCTTTAATAAACAAAGAAAAAAAAGTAACAAAAAAGAAAGAAAACTTTAGCCTTTTATACTGTATCCTGATTTTTTATGTCATTTCTAACGCGAAGCGAAGAATCTATTCCGTTTTTTTTATATGGTTGAGGTCATTCGCCTTGCTTAGGATGACGCTAAAGGGACTCAGGATAATGTATGAAGCATAAAGCTGTACATTAAGATTGCTGCCGCTACCGCCGCGTTGAGCGATTCTACCTTTTGCATGGGAATACTGACGACTTTGTCGCATTGTTGCATAATATCGGGCGAAATACCCTCAGCCTCGCCGCCGATTACCAAACACAACTTTTGGGGCGGATTAAATTGATACATATTTTCCCCGCCCATATCCGCGGCGTAGATTTGAAACCCGTTTTGCCTCAATTTATCAAACACTTCCGCACCGCCGTGCGCAAAATCGCACAAAAGCGCCGCACCCATGCCCGCCCGCACGACCTTGGGCGAATAAACGTCGGCGCAATTATCCAAAATCACGCGATAACCCGCTGCCGCAGCCGTGCGCAGTATGGCGCCCAAATTCCCCGGGTCTCGAATCCTGTCCAAATACAAGTATCGCCCGCCGCTCTCTTCCTCAGCAGCAACCCCGTCAAGGTCAAACTCTTTCTTTTGAGCAAAAACGGCGACAATCTCCTGTGGACTGTCCGTATCGCACAATTTTTTCATCAGCGTTCCAGGGACGATATAAACCCTTTCGTCCAAAAACCGCTCCGTCGCCCCCGCATTCAAAGCCGCCACACAAAACTTGTCCCGCTGCCTTTCGGTAACAAAAATGCTTTTGAAGGTAGAGAAATCATGCTTCAACAGGCCGGTGACAACACGAAAACCCTCCGCCAAAAATTCGCCGCTCTCCTCGCGATGCTTCTTATTCTTAAGGGCGCACGCATGCTTGATTAGTTTGTTGTCCAAGGATATTATCTGCATAACTTTTATCAAATCTATTAGAAGTTTGTTCAACCGGATTGGAGAACGACCATTGGTCGCCCATATGCTTGGTATAATCCGATATTCATGATTTTAATGCGTCCGCAATGGTATCAACGCGCCCGTAGGGACGGGCACTGCCCGTCCGCTTAATTGAATAAATCACTTTGGTATTTTAAAAATCGCCGGAATTTGCCCAAAAACGGCAAAACCGGCGACCTGTTGGTTTTTGGTTATAACCCTATTCCGCCTTTCGCGCTCTCGGCAAGGGCGGAGAAGGCGCGCGGATCGTTTACCGCGATGTCGGCTAAGCTTTTGCGGTTAAGCTCGATACCCGACTGCTTCAAACCGTGCATAAACCTGCTGTACGATAATCCGTTAAGCCTTGCCGCCGCATTGATTCTGGCAATCCACAATTTACGGAAGTCCCGCTTGCGAAGGCGACGACCGATAAATGCGTACATTTGAGACTTCATTACCGCCTGTCTTGCAATACGGTACGACCTTGACTTCGAGCCGAAATAGCCCTTCGACAGCCTCATTATCTTCCTGCGTTTTTTAACGGCGTTTACCGCTCTTTTAATTCTCATTTTATTTTCCTCCTTAATCTTTGTTCCCTTGAAAGAACAGTCGCGGCATATTTACAGTCCGGTGGACTGTAAACGACAACAGTCGCTTAGCCCATATATGCCGATGAATGTTTTTTCAAGCCTTATTTTTGTATAAGTGATCTCATAGTCGCCGCTTGTTTTTCAGACGCTAAGTATGCGTTTTGCCTTAAGTCCCGCTGACGTTTAGCGGCCTTTTTGGTCAAAATATGGTTGCGGTTGTTTCTTCTGATTTTCACCTTGCCGGTCGCGGTCACCCGAAAACGCTTTTTGGCGCCGCTGTGGCTTCTCATTTTAGGCATCTTAAATTTTACCTCCAATTTATTTTAAGTAATGTTTCTTCAATATAGGCTACCTTACGGTGATATTTATTTATAACGATGCTAATTCTTTTTCGCGTCCTTTTTGGGTGCGAGTATCATGGTCAAATAATTGCTTTCCCGCGACGGTTTGACTTCGACGACGCAGACTTCGGCAAGCTGCGCGCAAAAATCCTCCATTTTCCGCATTCCTATATTCGCGTGAGCCTGCTGCCGGCCGCGCATACGCAAAGACACCTTAACCCTGTCGCCGCCCTCTAAAAACTTTGTGGCGTGCTTGATTTTGGTATTGACGTCGCCCTCGTCGATAGTCATGGACAGGCGGATTTCTTTCAGTTCGACCGTTTTTTGATTCTTGCGCATTTCCTTTTCGCGCTTGCTTGAATCGAACTTAAACTTGCCGTAGTCCATGATTTTGCACACGGGCGGAACGGCGGTAGGGCTGATTTTTACAAGGTCGAGATTCTTTTGGACAGCGACAAGATAGGCATCGCGCGCGCTCATAATGCCAAGCTGCGCCCCGTCCGAGTCCAAAAGCCGCACCTGAGCGTCCCTTATGCGCTCGTTGATTTCCGTTGCTTTGTTAATGGTCGACACCTCCCTAAAAATAAAAAAACGAGAAAAAATAGATTTCCCGTCTTCGCGTCAAGCACAAGTAATTAGCTATAAAACCGGCGACCGAACGGACAAAAAACACCCGTCGGTGAGATAAAATCTACTTCTGTGCCATTATAATAGAGAATTGGATTAAATGTCAATCATTTATGACGCAAAAATCGACTGTTTTGTGATAATTTGCGATTATTTTATTATGGCGCGAGGATTTTTATTTTGATTTACGTGCGATAATAGGGCACAATAAAATAAGTCGACGGCGGAACGAAAAAATTCGCCGTGATCTAAAGAGTGAAAATGTTTATTTATTAGCCTTATTCACAGACCCGCCGCGGCACACATAGCGGCATCTGTTTCCACCCCACAAAACAAGTTTTATGGGGACCCCGGGTCTAAAACCATAACCGAAAGAAGCAAGTTTTTCTGTGACGGCTTTATCCTCAAAAATTTGCTTGCTGTCTGACCGCGTCTGATTTTCGGAACAGGGCTAATGATCAGTGGTCAATGACGGTATTTTAATCTCGAAGTTGACCGATCCTCTCCCCTCTATCCTCTACCCTAAAAAACAAAACCCGCTTACGACCAAAAACGGTCTTAAGCGGGTTTAACGACAAGGCGCTTATATTTTGTAATCCGAAAAAATCGTGCCCCTTAACGGCTAAACTTTTTCTGCAAAATCGCATTCCTTGATAATCTTATTATGCGCCGCGCCCTGTTGTTTATGCTTAAATTCGGCAGGTAACTTTTTGTTATTATAAATAACATCATTTGCCGATAATCTGCCGGAAAGTTCCTCCAATTCCGTCTCCGTCAATGTCATTTTGACCCGCAAATCCTCGCCCGTTATCAAAAACCGCGTGTAATGCCCGCCGCTTAGCATTCGTGACAGCTTTAAGACGGTTGAATCCTTGTCCACCATTATTTCCCTCACCGCTAAACCGCGCTTGAGCCTTTCGCCGGTATACGCCATAGAATACAGCCTTTGGTAATACGAATTTTTGTCGGGGATTATACTGGAAACAAGCATAAAAACGGCGGCGACGGCAAAGCTGAAATTGATTTTGTAGAAGAGCGAGAGCACGAAAAACCCTGTCAGTATGGTAGCAAATACAAATCCTGTTATCCGCACCGCCTTGTATGCCTTATTTCGCGGTTTTTTCGCCGACAGTGCCGCCAAAAAAATCCGCCCGCCGTCAAGCGGAAACACGGGCAAAAGGTTGAAAATAGCGGTAAAAACGTTTGCCGTGACGAATAATTCGGTGATGTAATAGCTGGAAGGGATAAGCCACCAAAGCGCGACCGCGGGAATAGCCAGCAAGAGATTGAAAGCGGGTCCCGCCGCGGCGATAATAATCTCGTCCCGCCGCTTGATATTCTCAAACCCGCCCGAAAGCTGCGCCCCGTAAGGCATAAGTTTGAATCCGTGCAAAACGTACCCAAGCCTGTTTGCCGCCTCCGCATGCGCCAGTTCGTGCAGAACGACAACGGCGGTATAGACAAGGATTTCGTACCCCTGACCAAAGACAAGCATTGCCGCCGCCATAACGACATAAAGAGGGGACACTCTAAGGGTGAAACGCTTGCCCTGCTTTTTCGCTTTGCCTGTTTTATCGGCTTTGCGCGTCGCCGTTTTGCCTTTTTTGACGACTTTTAGCGTAACCCTTTTGTCGATTTTTATGTCCGCCTCCGCTGTCGATTTATCGACTTTGCCGGTTTTTATCGTAGCCGTTTCGTCCATTTTTTCGCCTATTATCCCGTCTGTTTCTGCGGATTGCAATGTTTTTAGCGAATTTTGCGGCTCTTTTCGGCAGAATTTTGATATTATATGGCGATTTTCAACCATTGTGTCAGCCATTGTCAAAAAGACCGACGACTAATTCGCTTGTCGCATCCTTGGAAAGCTCGTCCTTGATAAAGCTACCCGCCGTGGTAAATGCCTCCGACGAAGTGAACTTCCCCAATAGACAAATCCCTAGTAAAAGAGTGCAAAAAACGTACCTGGCGACGGCAAAAACCGGCCTGCTTTTGCTTTTTGGCTTTCTGGAGCTTCTCGCCATGCCGCCCATGCCCATGCCCGCAACTATCTTTTCGATTTGCCGCGGTTGTGCAACCATCTCGCACGAATAATCGATTGAAAGCACATCCGCCCTGCTAACTCCCTCAAATTTATCCATACTTATCTTTATGCGTACAAGAATTAAAATATTTCCTTTTGCGTCTTTGTATCGTGTGGATTTGCGTCGAATTATTTGCAAGCACATTCGTTGTATATTTAATATGGCCTGCCAAAAAAACAAATTATGGAATAAGAAAAGAAATAAGAGTAAGAAAAAGGGTTATAAGAGGGAGAGTCAGCCTTTAATCAGTGCAAAGAGGAATATTTGGCGGGGCTACGCCAAAATAGCGTTGTAAACGAAGAAATAACGCCGATTATCGAAGAAATAGCGCAAAAAGACATAGAAAAAGACGAGGACTACCCGTCTTTGACCATTCCATCGTTATATAGTGATGGATTAGCTGGCGCCTCAGGTGTGATTCGAACACACGACATTCCGGTTAACAGCCGGACGCTCTAACCACTGAGCCACTGAGGCAAAAAGTACACAACATTAACTACAATCAAACTTTAACCAAACTACTTCTCGGCAAAGCCCTTAGCGCCGTATTATTATAACTCAACTTTGTTTATTTTGCAAGAGATTTGCGCCTCTTTTTGAAATTTTGTTACTTTATTTCCACCCGATTCCCGCCCGTCGAAAAAAATCCAAAAAAATTATAAAAATTAATGTAAAAAACGCTTGACAAATATATAAATGTGTTGTATTCTATTGCACAATTCGCGTCGGCATTTGCCGGCAAAGGAGCCCGCTCTTGATTAACCGTTTTAATTCTTTCGCTATGACGATGCACATGCCTATGTCTATGACGATGCGCATGCCTTTGTCAACGCAAAAAATTTCGGTTAATTTAAGGAGAGGCTTTTATGAATACGGTTATTCGGCTTACCAACTTAAGCAAAACATTTATAGATACAAATAACAACGTTCACGCCGTAAACGGCGTTGATTTATCCGTCAATTTTGGCGAAATATTCGGGATAATAGGCAGCAGCGGAGCGGGGAAAAGTACCCTTCTCCGCTGTATTAATTTTTTGGAAATCCCTACGCAAGGAAGCGTTATTTTTGACGGTTCCGATTTAGGCAGCTTAAAACACAAGAAATTGCGGCAGGCGAGGCGGGAAATCGGCATGATTTTCCAAAGCTTCAACCTTTTAAAACAAAGAACGGTCTTTAAAAACGTCCTCCTGCCCTTTGAAATTAACCGCTTTAAGGGTACGACCCGCCAAAAAGCACACGAAAAGGTTCTTGGGCTTTTAGAGCTTGTGGGCCTTAGCGACAAGCTAAACGCCTACCCCGCCCAACTCAGCGGCG
>Ga0123353_10012452_pt1 | contig 12093 bp, 7 predicted proteins | sample TergutLab28metaG_3_FD_92763 | JGI IMG/M metagenome (GOLD analysis project Ga0123353, IMG submission 92763) | Labiotermes labralis P3 segment gut microbial communities from Petit-Saut dam, French Guiana - Lab288 P3 | ecosystem: Host-associated > Arthropoda: Insects > Digestive system > Gut ... | reverse complement strand
GTTTCGCCCTGTGACCCTGTGGCGCCGACGTTTAAGAAGATGACGCCCTCAAGTTCTTTTATAAGCGCGTCCCTGTCCATGCCTGTCAATCCGGACATATACTCTAAATCCACACAGGCTTTCTCTGACACTGATAATGCAAGCGCCTCGCTTGCCGTATCTACGCGGGTGACGGGGACGTGCGGGCGGATAGTGCGTTTATTGAAGATATCCGCCTTGCGCTCCAGGTCGCCGTTCTCGTCAAGAACCTCCAGCGAACACAACAGGCAATAGGCGCTGTCCTGCGCGAACGCCATGCTGTTGCCGCGTGAGTTGATGAGGCCGTATTTCTTAGCAAAGCTGTCATAAAGGCGGTTCAGTTTTCCTTGCTCCGCCCGTATGTCGGCGTCGGGGTAGCCGTCGGCCTGGTACATTATGAGCGTGCGTGTGCATTCCCGAAGTTCGATCAAGCTCCTGACACGGTTCTGGGCTGTGACTGCCATCTGGACGGGGATCATCCGGCTGTCCTGCCGGTAATATATCTGGTCGGCTATAATGGCATAGCTGAAATTGCGCACGTTAGGGTCGGCGGGTATAGAGTTGTCTTCCCCCGGTTCGTCATCGCCGCGCTCATATTCGACGTACTCTGCGTGTATGTTGATGATGGCTTCGGCAAGCTGCTCTGACAGGTCGGAGTCCGGGAACGGTACGCAAGCCAGGCTGTTCTCGTTCCCGTACATCCTGCCTCCGCTGTCGTTTGACATAGTTCCCAGAATCATTTCAGGATGTTCAGTAAAATACGAGTTGACAGGAAAACCTTCGGTTTCCAGCTTCCCAAGATGTACCCAATCAGGGTCGATGTCGATGATCCGGTCGCGCTTTTGCAAAAATATGATATCTGTTGTGACTTCAGTCCCGGCATTAGCTTTGAACGCCGTATTGGGGAGCCGTATCGCGCCGAGCAAGTCCGCCCGCTGCGCGATGTATCGGCGTATGGAGGGGTCTTTCTTGTCAAGCGTGAATCTGCTTGTCACGAACGCCACTACGCCGCCTGGCCTGACCTTATCAAGCGTCTTTGCAAAGAAGTAATCGTGGATATGGAATTTGTGTTTATCGTAACGCTTGTCAAGCACCCCGTAACCGCCAAACGGAACGTTGCCGATGGCAAGGTCAAAAAAAGCGTCAGGCAGTTCTGTTTTCTCATAGCCCTGAATCGCAATCGAATTCTTCTGGTAGAGTTGCCGGGCTATCCGCCCGGTCACGCTGTCCAGTTCTACGCCGTAAAACTTGCTCCCACTCATGCTTTCAGGCACAAGCCCAAAGAAGTTGCCGATACCGCAGGACGGCTCCAGCACGTTCCCTGTCCTGAAGCCAATGTTTTCAACAGCTTTGAAAATCGCCTTGATAACAACAGGGCTTGTATAGTACGCATTGAGGGTAGTCGCCCTCGCGCTGGTGTATTCGTCAGGAGTCAACAGTGAACTGAGTTCAAGGTATTCATTCGCCCATGAAGTGTTATCCGGGTCAAACGCCTGCTGTAATCCGCCCCAGCCGACATAACGCGCTAATACCGACTGTTCCTCCGGGGTAGCGAAACGATCTTCTCTTTCTACGGTTTGCAGGGTGCGGAGGGCCTCCACATTGTTCCTGTATTTAGCTTTTTGACCACCAGCGACGAGGTCATCATCGGTGCTCCTGTAGTTATGGCGGTCGACCATCGGGATTTCCGGGTGCGGGTCAAATGCCTGCGTCCTACTCCGGGATTTCTGTTTTTCCCATGAGGGTACGAGTGCCAGTGCTTCAGGCTGCGAGGCGATTTGCGTCAGGTCAGTGTCTGTCTCTGTCGCTTCGCCCCTGTCGATGTTCTCCAATATGGGTTCTGTCGGCTCTGGTTGGCTGGGGTCGTACAACCTAACAAAATCCAGTTTTTCACTTCGAAATATCGGGAATCCCGCGCTGCCCTCAAAGGTAACGTCCCGTAGGCTGACGTTTCCCCGAGCCAAATCAACAGTATCAACGACGAAGGAGCGCCCTTGTATCTCATAGCGGTCGCCGCGTTTCGGAGTATACGGTTCTTGCTCCGGTTCGGGTTCTTCGGTCAGGTACTCGTTTTCGAAATAATCAATGAATTCGGCAAAGCCGCCCCTGCCGACATTGTTGCGGAAATCCTCAACATCCACGGAGATCAGTTCATCTGAAACGGTAAAACCGCGCAATAATAGTTCTTCTCGTATCATGCCGTCAAGCGGCGGGCGTCTGAACCAATCACGGGCTTTGGCGTCTTCTTCGTTCCTGTCTAAGCTGCTTCGCCCGTCAGCAACGTCCTGATATGTGCGGTCTAAGATATCCTCTATCAGCCACTCACGGAAATGAGGTAGCTTAAGGGCTTCTGACAAACCGGGATAATCATCCGACCCAGCCGCGATATCTACAAAGCTGCTTACGGCTTCTTCGGCTTCAAACGCCTGAGTCTCCGAATCACGCAAGAATGAGTTCAGTTTACCTTGCATGATTTCATCGACCAGCTTTGGAAGATACTTTCTGTATATAGTACGTGGTGTATCGATTACTGCTTCTGTTGCAGGCTCACCCGGTTCCTGTACAGCGGTCTTTATAAGCCCGTCGTTCAAATGGTTCTCCCGCAGCTTGCGGTCAAACTCATCGCGCGGCAGTTCAAGTGTGAACAACGGAGCGTTCACGTCAAAAAGCACGACACGGGTTTCGTCAATGGCGCTGATCTCATATTCTTCAATTCCGAGGTAGACGGTTACGCCTAAATGCAAGTCGTACTCAGCATCTATGCCTTCGCCGCGCTCAGAAATATCGCGCGCTGTCGGCTGGTTCTTCAACGCGGGGCGTCCCTGTGGCTGTTCTTTAGGTTTTCCAACCGTGAATAACGAGAAAGTACCAGCATGATAGGCAGTCAGGTCATCAAATGCTTTCCGCAATGATTGATAGTTGCGTCCAGAATCGGCGGTGTTATCTATAACAGACGCCATCTGCGTGAGGATCTCAGCGACGCGCCCCGGTTCATCTAGCTGTGGCCGTATCCCCTCGATGGCGTCGTTGTAACTGGCTGCATAAGGGTATGGGCGCAGCACATCTTCCGGCTGGTTATAGAAGAATGTATATATTTCCTGCGCTAACACTCCCCTTTCATACTCAGGGATGAAGTTTCGTTCCCACTGGCTAACATAGCGGTCTTCCGCAATAAGCTCGTCTATCCGCTTTGCAACCTTCGGCCACGGCAGGGTAACCTTGTCGTAGGGCATACGGTTATTCTCGCGGCTGAACACTATGCCTTTGGTGTCGTGGTTTTCGCTGAATCCAGTCCGGCTGTTACCGCCCCAACCGTACTCATTTTTGAGAAAGTCAACTTTTTCTTTGTCGGAACGTCCCTGCAGGAAGTATGAGTAGATGCGGAACTTACCATGATGGACGTTGCCTCCGCCGACAATGACCTGATCAACTTCGTCCTGAGTGATGAATCCGGGACGCGCGGCAGAAACGGTTTCGTCGGTTGTGAATATGAGCGGCTCGCGTTGCAGATCGTCCAGCCCGACAAGCAAATCCTTAAGATTGCTGTGAGAGTTGCGGAAACGGAGCAATGAGTTATCCTGCTCAACGGCTACGGCAAACTCAAGGAAGCCGTCATGGATTTTCCGGCGCTCCTCCGGCTGCTTCAGCAGTTCCGCGATCCGCGCAGATTCTTCAGGGAAACTGGTGTTGCGGAGTTCCATGTCCAGGAACGTGAATTCTACCCCGTCGGCGCGGTCGCGGTGCAAAAACCAAATCGTTTCCGCCAGTGCCCTATATTCCTGCCCGTCTATCTTGTCCAGTTCGCTTTGAGGCATGTATCTTCCTGAATCCAGCAGTTCCCGTACCCGGAGGGCTGCCTGCTCCCAAGTGACGATTGTGGCGTCTGCAGTGCGGACGGTATCGCCCGCAGCTATGTGGATCCCGCTTCCGTCAAACCAAACGGATACACGGTTGCCGTCGAGGATGAAACCTTTACCGCCAATGCGGTACTCCTGCTGCAAGAAAACTTCGTTGTCAATAATACCGCGATTTCTTTTGAGATATGCCGCGATGCGGAGCGGGCTGTTAGCCCTGTTGCCACCACTGGTCAATACCGCGTCGATAACTTGCTGCGAAACGAAAAAAGCGGAGGGCTTTTCCTCCGCTTCGCCTAGTATAGAAAGCTGTTTATCGTATGTGGGTAGAGGTTTTATGCGTACACCAGGTCCTCCAGCACCGTCTCCTCCGCCGCCGACCGGATGTTGTTCATCATGCCCACCCATTTCATCTGGTCGCTGGCTTTCAGTTGCTCCGTTACGCCCCCCATCGCCGCCATCATCGATGTGATGATCTCCACCCTCTCGATCGCCGTCTGTTCGATATCCATCAGGTGCAAGTTGAGCAAACCCGCCGTCAGGAGGTTCAAATAGTAGACGCGACGGTGCTGCATCAGGTAGCGCTTTCGGAGCAGTGCGTACTTGCCAAGGGTCACGGGCGGTTCCTCCGGGACGGTCAAGTTCGGCACCAGGTAATCGCCCTCCATCCGGTATGTCAATGTCTCTGTCATGGTCGGCACCCCTTTCACTTTTCTTTGTTTCGGTTATAGTATGCGCCGGAGTCTCCGGCAATGCAAATGTACGATCCCGGCGCTTTTCCTGCCTTTGCAATTCTTGTACGGTAGCAGCTATCTCGCGCAGGCACATCTCCGATACATCGCTTGCAGCGAGGCCGAGGGGATTGATGGTGCTTTTCGTGTTGAACTGGAACAGATGACGGAAATCCTCATTGTCGAAATACTCATCAGCATCTATGCCGCAACGGGACAGCAGCATATATGCTACGCTGTTTTGGAGGGTCGCGCGGTATTCGACTTCGACATTGAACTCGTCATGCTCCGCTAACAAGCTGTCCTCGCGGGAATACATAAGGTCGCGGAGGTAATCCGCCATGTTGTCCTCAACAGCGTTCTGCGCCGCCGAAATGAGGGCTGCGGCTAATGAAGAATCGTCGTCTAAGTCGCCAAACGAGTTGCTGAGTCCCTCAATTACATCGGATTCATATTCCGGTTTCATCTGCCATAACGGGACAGGCCGCTCAGATTGGCTCCCGTGGGTGTCGGATATATCAAAATAATGCTTCAGCCTGTAATTCCCGTGGTGTTCGTCATCGAAGACTGCGATGCCTTTAGCGCCTTTATTTACCCAGCGACCGAACTGTGTATTCCATTTTTCGATTTCAAGCACAGCGGTAGCGTCGGGGCGTTGTGCGTATATAAGGGCCTGCTCGTCAAACCGGCATTTATAGTTTAAACATGCAGAGCGCAGGAATGCCATCCACTCGGCTGGGCTGCTCGTCGCCTTGCCCAGGGCGATCTCGTACAGGCCGAGGATGAACTGATATTTTGTTGCCATCGGCCGCTCCTCCTTCGTAATCCTTATCGCTCATAGCTTTTTGGCGATTTAGTTATGGGCGGTCTTGTTATAGGCGGGTATTTTTCCATGAATTCTTTCATGCTCTGACAATCTCCTGCGCTATAGTTAATGTCTCTTGGCTTAATTCTCAAAAACCCGTCATGGCGTAACGATATTTCTTCATTAGTGATCAGCGTCCCCCAGTGGTTTGCCAAAACAAAACGCTCGAGCTCGACGGCGTTGCCTCTGCAGTTGTCATCATGGCGGACATCGTAGGCATTGTAGCCGCTTGGGACAGTATTGCGGTCGATCCGCAGACATGTAAATAATGCGGGTTTATTTAGGATGGTCACCTCATCAAAGTATTCGGTCATTGCGTCAAAAGGTATTGACATTATTATCATCTCCTATCTCACACGGCTGCGCTCTGTCAGCCTGCGGTCTTTTTCTGACGAAAGGTTCTCCCGTTCATTGTTTGCGCGCCTGCGCAGGTCATTTATCGCTTTATTCCGGTCAGTAAGATAATGGCCGAGATCATAGCCCTGGCGTCCATCGCAACGCTGCCATGTGACGTATGGCGAGGGGGCTTTCGGGTTCTCGCCCAGCACAAATAGCGTTTTACCCACCTGCACCCGTTCGGTGATAGTGTAGCCGCCGACCTTTTCGGTCTCAGCCGGTGCCGGGGCGCTAAGTTCCCTAATAGCCTGAAAGAAGTCGATCTGGTCCCTCGCCCACTTCGGTATTTCCTTTACCCTGCCCAGGACCTGATGCCGCTCGAATCTTGCTTGTTGACCGTCGTTTATGTGATAGCAAAAGACGCTGTTGCTGCGCGGATTGGCCCTGGCGCCGCCACCGTGGGTCACAAAGACGAGTTGGGCGTCACCACGCCGGTATTCCGGGCGTAGCGCCGACGCTTTTATAGCCACTATTTCCCCTGTGATATCAACACCGTTATCATTTGGGTAGCATTGCTCGGCGGTGATAGGACTTGCCTGAAAATCTGCACACTCGATATCATTTCTTATCTCAGCAATCTGGCGCGTGACGCTTTCAACGAATCTGTCCATTATTGCCAGATAATTGGAACTGCAGACTATCCGGTCATATTGGCCTATGATCTCATATCCACTGTACTCGGCTTTCATATAGAACTGACCATCCGGGTCTGCCATGTTTTCGGCTATCAACACCTCGCGGCTTCCGATGTGGATAGCATACTTGACCTCGTAGCCTGTGTCCGCAATCATGCGTTTATCGTTATTCTCGCTCATTTCTAAACCCTCTCATTTCACAATGTATTTGTTGGCAGCCCTGCCGCCGTCGCTGTGGTAGGTCGGTATGATACTGATTGCCCCGGCTCGCTCTAACCGGCGCAGGTTGCGCCTGACTGCGCTCTTGGACAAGCGCAGCGCATCGCATATTCTTCTTTGTGGGATAACTATTTCGCCGTATTCGCCGGCAATCTCGTTGAGCATGAGATATAGAAGTTTCCCGGTCACTGTGGTCTTGACCATGCCACAGATTTTATACTTGGACAGTTCATTCATCGGAGTGCCCCCTTTCAATAAAAATAAAGACGGCGCAGCCGTCCTATGTATGGGAGTTACGTTTACAATATATATATGGTATACTGACAGTCAGTGGCTGACAGAAAGAAGTCTATTGAATCGAATAGCCTGATAAGCTAAAGGCGGTTGACGTTATGTGGAAGTGTCCGAAGTGCGGCAAAGAGTTCAAGAACACGAACCAAACCCATTACTGCGGAAACTCCGCGAACATCGACGATTACATAGCTGCCCAATCTGAGGATGTGCAACAAATCCTTGTCAAAATCCGAGAAACCATCAGTGCCGCAGCGCCCGACGCGATTGAAAAAATATCTTATCAAATGCCGACATTTTGGAAAGGCGAGAATCTGATCCATTTTGCCGCTTTCAAGAATCATATCGGGATTTACCCAGGTGCGTTGGAAAATCTCCCTACCGACCTGGTAGAACGCCTTGCCGAATATAAGGCATCAAAGGGTGCAATACAGTTGCCTCTCGACAAGCCTATTGATTATGAATTGATAGCGGACATAGCGCGATGGCGCGTGATGAGCGCCGGAGGGAGTAAACCTGTTTTACTGGAGAGGAGTGACACTGATGGATAATCCAACCGGGAATCAGTCTTTCAATGCAGGAGATATTGCTGCGTCTTTTACTGATGTGATAAAAATCATTGAGACTTCACGAGACGCCGCGTTCCGCAAAGTGAATGAGGAATTGATTCATATGTACTGGCGTGTCGGCGAATATCTGAGCGAAGCCATGAAAGATAGCAAATATGGAGATGGTTACATTCAGAACCTTGCGGATTTCTTCGCAGACAACTACCCTGAAATCAAAGGGTTCAACAGCCGCGGGTTGTATCGCATGAGGCAATTTTACGAGATTTATTCAGGAACAGAGATTGTGTCATCACTGATGACACAATTGAGCTGGACAAGCCATTTGAAGTTAATGTCAGCCTGTAAAACAACAGAAGAACGCCGCTTTTATATTGACTTGGCAATAAAGGAACGCTATTCAGTGCGGGAACTGGAACGGCAGATCGACAGTGGCTATTATGAACGGTATAGGCTTTCTACCGCAGCGCCCCCGGCAGTATTAGCCGAAACATACGAAAAAACACGCAATGTCTTCCGTGACAATTATGTTCTTGAATTTCTTGATGTCGAGGAGCCGATAGATGAAAAAGACCTACGAAAGTCAATTGTACGTAATTTGAAGAACTTCATTCTGGAGATCGGCAAGGATTTTACATTCGTGGGCGAAGAGTACCGTATTCAAGTAGGGAAACATGACTACTATTTAGACTTGCTGTTTTACCAAAGGGAACTATCTTGCCTGGTTGCGTTTGAACTGAAGATTGGCGAATTTCAAGCCGAGTATATCGGGAAAATGGGCCTCTACCTTGAAGCGTTGGACCGGGATATAAAGAAGCAAAACGAGAACCCGAGCGTAGGAGTTATCCTCTGCGCGTCCAAAGATGACGAAGTCGTCGAATATGCTTTAAGCCGAAGTTTGTCGCCTGCGATGGTTTCTGAGTATACATTGAAGTTGATAGACAAGCGGCTGCTTCAAAGAAAACTGAAAGAGTATATTGAACTGTCAGAAACCAGTGTCAGTTGAGATTTTGCCGACGTTGTCGGCCTTATCTTTTCTTAACTTATTGATTAACACGATAATCAATTCCTTTCCTAATTCTTTTTTTATTTCTATTAAAACTAGCTCAAAAGCAATATTTCGCGATAATATCATTACGATGCTTTTGCTGCATGATGGCGGTGTGCGGTGAGCCTATACGGGCGACACCTATATTCTCCGGAGTACGGTAGTTTCGAGATAATTGAGATTCCGTTTCCATATTCCTTTCATAATTGAGGAGTCGACACATTGCTAAAAAACGATGTGTTGATGAATAGAACGCTCAAAAAAGGGAGAAATTTACGAAACATTTTCACTAAAAATGAACAAAACGAATTCACACTCACTAAGCTGAATGTGTTGACAAATGAGTGTATTGATGCTACTATTAATCACAAATTCGTAGTTATCAGGCTCAAAAACAACATAAAGAAAGAGGTGAGTTCCATGCCAGTCGCATTAACAGGTCAAACTGCCGTTGCTCGATCACTTCCTAATACAACCCCAGCAACGAGAAGCGCAAGCATTAACTCTTCGTATCTATTTTACTCTAACAATCCAGAATATGTTTATCTTGCAGATTGTGCAGATTCTGGACGTTTTCTTTATCGGGATACTGTAACAGGAGCGGGACAGATATATACATGGCACAACAACAAGACAGGAAGTACCCTAGGGTATGCTATGAAAAGAATCACTTTCTTAGTTTCATTCTTCCTTGTTATCACTTGGTCTTCCAGTGCATTTGCAGCGCCACAAACAATTTCTGTTAAGATTGCAAATTTCCCAGTGACACTTAACGGTGTTCCAGTAGGCAATAGTTATTTGGATTGGTTTTCTGAGTTTAACGATTACGGGTGGAAAATGTATTCTCAATATCCCTTGCTGGTCTATAAGGATATTACCTATTTCCCAATGACTTGGTACTATGGTAATCTTTTGAACCTGAGTACATCTTGGTCGCAGGAGACAGGCCTGGTAATTGGTCAGGGTGATCCAGGCCAGTGGAAGGATTTTCGATATGATTCCCGTAACAATAAAAACAATAGCAATCAAACCGCAGCGATTGTCAACTCGAAAGTCACGGTTAATGGTAAACCTATTGATAACTCAAAAGAACCATATCCTCTTTTGCTTTTCCGTGATGTAACCTATTTTCCGCTGACATGGCGATTCGCTGTAACAGAGTTCGGCTGGAGATATTCATATACCAACGCAGATGGCTTAATAATCGATGCCGACAACGCAGTATTTTATAATAAATACGTTTTCGATAATCCTCACAATTCACTCAGACTTGACTACGTCTTTTATGATACCTACATTAAGGAGGATTTAAAGATATGGATTGAATACAGAGCAGAAAATCATGTCATGCAGTGCGGAAAAATGTTCATATCTCAAAACGGTAAAGTTGCCCAAGTAGGACATAACGAACTTGACCGTTTTGGCACTCAAGACCCTAATGAAGAAATTGGCCGTTTCCGGGTTGAAGGCGATTGGGTATATACGTGGTATTCAGACTACAGGCAAGACGATATTTCAAAGAGGACGTTTGTTCCTGCCCGTGTAAATATTATGACAAAAGCGTTTGAGATAATCAATTGAAGAAAAAGCAAGTTGCTTTTTCTCAAACTGAATACAAAGTCCCCTCAGAATATCACGGAGCTGATATGCTGAGGGGATATTCGTTGCACAAAAAAGGTTGGAGGTCAAAGGTAAGCGGTGAATACAAAAGTGTGCTTACATATTTCCTGCACGACACACCGAAGACGCGTTTTCCGCAACCATCAACTATTGGTGCTAATTAGGCAGATTATTTTGGCGGCAACATTGCCGCCCCGTTGCCATACTTAAATCGAATGTCCATTTAATTCCAATCTAAGGTTCACGAACCCATCGCCGGTATCCGCAAGGACGACAGTAGCATCGTATTTTCTGCTTGTTTTTTCGGAGTGCAGACCTGTCAGTGCAACGCGGCCATCCTTGAGCAACACGGCGACTCTTGTCGGCTAATGTTTTCAGAATCATAATCCTGTGATAGTCGCCAGCCCCATGTCGCCGCCTTGACGCAAGAACCTTGTACGGCTTGAATTTCAGTTGACTGATGCCTTCATACCGGGAGCCTTCGATACAATCAGCTTCCAGAAAAAACACTTCCTTTAGCCGAAGCCCCGTGTTTGTAAATATGTCATACAGCAATTTGTGGATGTGCGGCATTTCCTCCGAATGCTTGTTTATTTGCTCAATGACATCCTCCGGTATTACAGGCGTCGTTTTGTAGTATTCGTGAATGTTCCTAAACGAAAAGGCGGCAAAAGGGTCTAAATGTGGTCGCGGGGCCTTAATGCCGCCATCGCGCCAATAACCCATCAAGTATGCTATGACGCGCCTGACGCCTTTCATTGCTTTCGCAATATAATCCTGTGACAATTTATCGCCATTCCTTTTTCTATACGTCTTTTCAAGATACATTAACAGGGCTTTAGCGTCAGTGTCCGCTATGTCGGCAAAATATCTGATCTGTGGATTTATTTCGGCTAAGGCGTTTAACGCTACATATTGGCTGCTAAAACTTGTCGGATTGACCTTCCCTGTACGTTCAAACATGTATTGATGAAAATACTTCAACTCGTAACGCAGGGACTGGCATTTTACTAATGAGAAATCCAAAGTCTTCTGCCGCAATGTATCTCCATAACGCTCGTACAATACCCAAATGTCGCTGCGGACATTGATTTGAAGATGGTTTTCCTCAATAAACAAACGCTGCTGTATCTCCTGTTCTTTCACTACGATTTCCCTAAACAATGATTGAAAATCACTGTCGAGTTGTGACAAATGCCTTTTTGCATGAAATATGCCGCCAATAAGGATGCGGCAAGATATTTGCTGCCTTTGCTTTGTGATCGTTCCCGCCATATCAGTTAAGTAGCGCTCCAGCGAGGGCTTATCTTCCATCAGATAATTGACGACTCGCCATGCCGTGGCCTCTTTTGTAACACTGGCCAGACTGCTGTTGCTTTCCATTGCATCGTGTATTTTTTGGCGCTGCTTTTCATCAAGTGGTACGTTGTAGTTTTTAATCACAATCGCCACCCCCTTGATGAAGCTTGTCCATAACGGCCTTAGCGATTATCTGGTTGTTATGATCGCGGTAATGGTCGATAGAATCAAGGCTTCGCCACCCAAAACTCTCCATGATGATGGCGTCAGTTATATTTTCTTCGGGATGGAGCGCCTGCCGTTCTAAAAATTCCATCACTTTTGTGCTTCTGCCATTGTGGGTGCGGATTTTGCTCTCATCGAATCCCGCGCGTTTCGCACATTTTTTCAGGATTTTCAAATAGTTGTGGTAGCTCAGTGGCTTGCCCTGCTCCTTGCCACTATTCAGGTTTATGAACAGATACTGACTTATTCTATTGCTCTCAGTTTCGGCAACCGCCCGCTCAGTCTGGATGTAACTGTTGATGATGTTGCACGTCTTTAGCGGCAAC
>Ga0123353_10012451_pt1 | contig 12093 bp, 10 predicted proteins | sample TergutLab28metaG_3_FD_92763 | JGI IMG/M metagenome (GOLD analysis project Ga0123353, IMG submission 92763) | Labiotermes labralis P3 segment gut microbial communities from Petit-Saut dam, French Guiana - Lab288 P3 | ecosystem: Host-associated > Arthropoda: Insects > Digestive system > Gut ... | reverse complement strand
CGACAGTGCCTATAACCGACAGTGCCTACAACCGACAGTGCCTACAACCGACAGTGCCTATAACCGACAGTGCCTATAACCGACAGTGCCTACAACCGACAGTGCCTACAATCGACAGTGCCTATAACCGACAGTGCCTACAACCGACAGTGCCTACAACCGACAGTGCCTACAACCGATAGTGCCTATAACCGACAGTGCCTACAACCGACAGTGCCTACAATCGACAGTGCCTACAACCGACAGTGCCTATAGCCGGCAGTGCCTACAACCGACAGTGCCTATAACCGACAGTGCCTACAACCGACAGTGCATATAGCCGACAGTGCCTATAACCGCTTGTTATATACGTTTTCTCACACATGCCGTTTCCTTTTGACTGAAGCATCACGTTACGAGCGCAGTTCCCTTCCATCGACCCTTTTGAGTGTGTCACGTATCCGCAGTTCCTTTCGAGGGCGCTGTGTTTTCAGCCCCCCACTTCTGAGTGTCAATAACTTCATACCTTTCAGAAACTGGAGATAGAGAAATAAAAAGCGGATCTAAGAGCAAAGGTAAGCCGGAAATAAAGATAAAAGGAAGAAGAAATCTAGAAAAACTTGTTCTTTAGTGGTGCAGTCGAAAGTTATAAATAGGTGGAGGGAATACTGGCCACATGTCTTGAGCGTAAAGACGGCCAAAATACGCCTTTTTTCTGTAACGAAAATGCAAGAGGATGTTATTTCATCATCTGAAGATGATTGCGTTGCTGCTAGGAGTTCGCTAACCATTCCAAGAAGCGATTACGGAAGATCACACGCAAACACACACACACACACACACACATACAAACACACACAAAGCAGGTTATTAAAACCGATTACATTTCCTCGTTATGGAGATATATGTACATTCGAACTTCCATTTCTGTCAAAGTATATCCCAATCAACTGACGCGTCTTCTGAGGTAATGTTAAAGGTCACGAAGGTACTAAACACAGTCGGTTCAATCAGTTCTACAATGAGGCAGTGAGACTTCGCGTTCTAGCCAGAAGTATATTAAAAATAACAGGGCTTATGTTAGAGTTAATCGCGTGATAGCTACCAGGCGCATGCGAAGTTAGCGTTAAACAAACAGCCTTCACGTAGCTGTCAATCACGCTCTAGTTACTCCACATTAAAGAAACACGCGTAGTAGCAGAAGTGACTGTGTGTGCAAACTGGAAGGCGCGGGCATTCACTGACGGCTTGTGTGGCCTCAACTTCGCCAGAGGCCATGGCTTATTTATAATATAGACTGTTGCTACTGGTGTCAGGTGGCTCCCATCTGGCAGTTGGTGTAATGGGAAGCTAAAGAGAGATGAGCAAAGGAAGGCTGTAACAGCAGCGACTGAAGACACCGGTGATTCAGGAGAATAACGCACATTGGGGAATACGGTCTTGTCCCTTTCAGTTACGTTCTGGCTTTCGCCCTACATCTGTGGAAGAGCGCTGAAAATCTTTAGAGTGGCCGAGTAGTGTAAGACATTAACAGTCTGTTCGAATGTTCGTCTTGTTGAAGGCAGCTTCTACTGCCCTATTGCACTGCTATCGCCTGTAACAATTGACGACACAAGCGCCGTTCAAGTTCTGAACCAAATTCTTCCCCGCTTCTGCGAAATTTGTGTCGAAATTCTCAGTTTTTTGGTGTGGTAGGTTAGCGCTTGGTTGTGTCGGCTGTTAGTTACATAATTGTGTGGTCGGCTGGAGCTGGAATCTGGAAATTATTGCGAATTTTTCAATTACTAAAGCGCTATTGTGTGTCAGTCTCAGTGCGAAGACGCGTGAACTGTAACACCTGCATGTTACATTGGCCTTCCCTGTAGACGTTTCTTATCCCTCGGAAGGGTGACGATTATAAAGCTGAACACTGTTTCTGATCGGCAGAGCTGTAGCCAATACTGCTTTGTTTTTTACATGATCGGTCCAACTTATCTCTCCATCCTTCTCCAACAGAACATTTCAAAACTTCTATGATATTTTTGATCAGTTTTCCGAAGTAACAGGTTTTCAGCACGGCACAAGGTTATGCTCAGATGCCTTCTACCAGTATTTGAAGCAAGCGCTCATTTCTTCATCTATGTCGAGCTCATTCTGATATTATTCGCAGCATCCCAGTTTTATCCTGATAAGTGAGCATCAAAGAAATCTCGCCCCAATTTAACCAAACGACCATCTGCATCATTCACACGTTGTGGAAGGCACTTTCTTCACGCTGTGTGTAACTTGACTGTGCAAAGGGTGGGACAATGCGGAACAATAGGAAAGTTTTTTTTACTGGCTTATGTAGGCCTACGTATATAAATAATTGTGTCTTGAAAAGCAAATGTATTGCATGCGCAAGTATTAAAACCAGCAACACCACAACTTTGATTATGACGTACAGCTATGCGTATTTAACTGTACCTTGGAACAGGTGCTGCTTGACTGCACTTGAATTTTTAGGGAGAAGCTTGAAAACCCAGTGACTACTTGCATGCTACACGTACCAACCTGCGTCCATTTGTTTGGTGAAGGAAACGATTTTATACAGTTTCGTACAAGCGACGACATGGATGAAACTGCACCTCTCTCTTTACGGTTTTGTTCCTGTCTGAAATTCCCAAGGCCACGAAGTGTTTTTATATACAGACATGACAGAATGGTGGAGTTTCGGTAGATGAAGGTATCAGTACCCATGGTGAACGTTTTAACAAGTTTGTTGGGAAGCGTAAATGTCTGAGAGACAGTTGGGCGTTGACGGTTGGGAATTCCGAACTCCGTTTGTTTCAGTCTCTGAGGGAACAGAGAAAGAACGAGAGGAAAAAAGTAACGAGAACAGTAGAAAAGAACAGAAAGTTACGAAGTAAGAAAGACATGACGGAAAGTAAGGAAGAAAGAAAGAGAAAGAGAGTACAGAGCAAAGCAAAAAAGCAACAAAGAACAGGAATTCACAAATTTCGATGTTTCCGGGGTTGAAAGTTGCAATGGGCGAGATTAAAATAAAGAAAAATAAAGGCGTCTTAAGCGAGATTCGAAATCGTTTACCCCGACGTAGGCTAGACTTGCTCTAGCTCTATCAAGGTTCACTCAGTATAAACCGTTCCTTTAAACGCTGCACTCGCTTTGGTCGGCATCGGCAAGCGATCAATATCACGCAGATGCTCAACATCAGCTTAAGCCTTCGTTTTTAACAACCACGCAGCGATGCTTGCGTAAGCGTGATGCGGCACGCACAAGTCAAAGCTATGGTTTTGAAGGGTCGCGCTCATGCGTGTCACTCCGTGACACTGCGCTGATGCCGCTGCGTTGTGCGGCTGCGGCATCCGATCCTTGACTTCTGCGTGACGACGCAGAAGTCTTGTGACAACAGGCAGGAAGAATTGTTTCTTGTTCACGGCAATTGTGTTTTTGTATACCATGAGCTGTAAGGAGGAATTTCATGAAAATTTAATAGACTGTGCACGCAGGTTGTCCATAATATACGACCTAAACAAGAAGTCGTACGAGGTTAAGATTGCGACGGATAACGCTTGGAAAATGATCGCGACAGCTCTGGAACGTGACGGTAAGTTCAGTGTATAATATTTTGTAATTTTTTATACTGTTTTAATATTCAAAATATTAGCAACACATAAAAGCAAACTATAGTTCACACTAGTAACATTTACACTAGTTAAAGTTTTTAATCTGAAGGTTGTTTGGCCGTGCAGCTTCATCATGAAATAAAGTGAAATGCCAAATTGACGCAACTAGGTAATTTATTTATGTTTCCTTAGCTCGACATGTTTCGGGCGCATACGCCCATCATCAGGAACATTAGATGTTAAGTTGCAGCATACGGTTTTCTGCACCCGGTTTGTAGATGGGTGGTGGTCCTGGGAGCCGCTGCGTAGGTCGTGTGTACGGTTTGGATGGTGCACGGCACCATCCGCACCGTACACACGACCATATGCTGCAACTCATCATCTAATGCTTCTGATGATGGGAGTATGCGTCCGAAACATGTTGAGCTAAGGAAACATCAATAAATTACCTTGTTGCATCAAGTTGGCATTTCACATTATTTAAAGTTTTTACTTTTCTCTTTTTTTCCAATTAACTCTTTCTACACGAGCTAACTGCCAAGCCACTTGCCCTTCCCGACTACAGAAATACTTTCGAAATTTGTTCCCGACTTTACATACTGCAAAGTCAGCATTTCCTTTTCTTCTGGGCAATGGTTGTATATTACGTGGAAGATCCATGCCATTGGATGGTGTCTCATCACGAGAAGATGAAGAGCGTTCGTCTCTTAAGAAATTATAAACTGTGCAAGCCGCCAAAACGATAAGTACAGTACTGCCCGGATCCACAGCTATAGGTCTAAAAAAGATCCCGAAGTAATGGCAGGAATACCAAAGGCATTTTCGTATGTTCTTCTAGCAAGACAATGTCGGTAGTTGTAGATAGCCTTGTCTGTATCTGCTTTTGCTTGGTCATGAAGATACGGTCTCATCAATATAGTTGCCAGCTTGAAAGCCTCGTCTCCCAAAATTACGTAACGTAAAACTGTCTGTGTTCCTGGAAAAGGTCCTGTTGGCGGGAATTTAATAGCTTTGAAAAATTATTCCCAAGAGGTGACTTAGCAAATATCCCAGCATCTCCCTCTCTTCCATAAGAACCGACATCATCTGCCAAAAATTTGTACTTATGAACAACCAGAGCGAGCATAACGATAGAATAGAAGTCCTTGTAGTTGAAATAACGTGACTCAGAGTTACCTGGGCAAATTATTCTTATGTGTTCACCATCGATTGAGCCACAGCAATGACGGAAGTGCCACTTTCTACAGTATTCTTCCGTCGTTTGCTTTAGTGTTTCCTCATGACGTTCCGGAATAGCCACTTTTTGTAGCCTTTCACAGAGTGCAATGAGAGTATGTCGAACAATAACACTTATCCAGCTGCGGTGGATTCGACACTGAAAGGCTAAAGATCTGTACGACTCCCCAGTATCCAGAAATCTGTAATTACAATTAAAAAATAGTCATAGTTGTCCCAGTGGCCAGGACTAATAATACAAATGTTTGTAATTACAACACTAATAATAATGCCTTTGAAAAAAGAGGACTTTGCAGCATTTAGGTATTTTCTTCCAATCTTTACAGTTGACGAGTGCAAAACATGTCGGCGAACTGTACGGGACTCAATTTTTTTTTAAAAAACCAAGAAAACGACAGGATCTGCTGCAACAGTACAAAAAAAAATACAGCAGAGCTAATCTGAAAATCTGAATAACTGCCTGCAGGACAGACGGTAATTTATAATGCAAATTATATTGACTTCCGTATTTGGTGAAAATGTTAATTATTTCAAAGAATTATGTTGCTTCAGGTCACGAGGTACTATTAGACAAATATAAGACACAGCTGTCCGCAAACAACAACGACAGTTTTGATCATGGTTCAATAAATGAAGATGGACAGGGAAAAACTAAAGATGAAGATGCCGAAGAAGTAGTTGAATATTGCATCACTTAAAGAACATGAATCCCGCGATGATTGCAGTTTGAGGCAAAATCTGCAAAGTGAAAACAATGGCAGTGAGGGATAAGAAAAGAAAAGACGTAAAGTCGTCAGCCAGAAGAAAAACTTCTGGCTGACATTTTCCGTGGGCGTGACGAACGATTGCAAATTCTTAAAAGAATGGCAAAAAAAAAAAACAAAAAAAGCAGAATCTCGTAATCCTGTTTTTACTTTCTTCAAAAGTATGGCACAAACTGTTACGCAGTTCCATCCCAGTATAATTGCAGAAACACGAGTGAAAATTTGTCAGCTGGTTGTGCAAATGGAAACGAAAGCTCTACATGAGCAAAACCAGGCGAGAGCTTCGGGTTTTCCTTTTCACAATTTTTCTTTTTCTTCATTTGATTACCAAGTGCCCTGTTATTCCTGTCACCGTAATGTTCCGCCAGCACCCTGCCAGTCATTTGCTCAAATTTTGTCCACTCCAAGCCCAACAACTGATTCATGTAGCCACGTGTCTCATTCAGAACCAACACCAACGCCAACACCTCCTCAGAATGGAAAGGAAGGGAGAAGCAGTGTAAATGACGAATTTGACCCCTACACTTCCAGCTTTGCTGATGAGTTCAAGTTCAGGTGATTGGTATATTACATTTTTGGGTTATGGTTATTACTGATTGTATAAGTATAATTAATAAAACTATGTTAAATATCGTTGCTTGTTTGCCTACGCACCTTAGCGTAAGAAACAGCTTTTGTTCAGCTGAAATCGGTGTCTGCCATCGATTGCAGCTTCGAGTTTTATGTCTTCTTTTATTTCTGTCAAGATTAAATTGAAATTTTCCCAGAAACTCTGAAAAATTCCCTGAATTTAATCTCACTGTCCATCAGATACCTTCCTATCAAAGTGGAGTAGCATCCTTCATCTTTTCTTACCATGAAAATGTCCGTTGCACCCTCATTCATACAGTAAATCAGTAAATCATCATCTTCCTCGTCTTCAAGTATTATGGCAGGTATGAGCGCTTCCATGTTCATTCTGCTAACAGCTAACGCAGTGATTACCTACAGCAACAAACCTGAGCATGTTATCGTAGACAGCTCAAGTTATCCCGCTTCCTTAAAAACCATCATCTACGCGTCACGCAGGGGTCATTTCACGTTGTAACGCACTATGCTTACGCAAGCGTCACTGCATGGTTGCTAAACACCAAGGCTTTACCACACGCACCAACGTGCTGGCTTCCCGTCTCTTACGTAACATGAGAGACAGGCAACATTTTGTATCGCGAACTAGGCAGCAGAATTGTTATGCAAGCTGACATAAGTCATAAGTATATATGTAATCTACCCTTCTTGTCTCCAGAATGCAGCATTGATGGATGTTATGGCTGCGTAACGTACTTTGTAAGTGGCATTCTAGTGGGCCACTCATTTCCTGTTTGTCCTTCAATGCTTGCTCACAGTACATTAAGTATTAAATGTGTGGGTAATTTGATCTCGCAAAGGCACTTAGTGTGCAGTTAAACCTTCATAGCAAAGTGGGTAGTAAAACTGCTTCCTGTTGACGAAGACTTTTGAAAGGTCAAATTGTGCATATAAACACTTTCATATGTTTAATTTTTAATTGAGTTGTTTTGTTACTGTGAGTAAAATAGCCTGTATTAGATTTAGTTTTGTACGCTGTTACGATTTATGGTAAATTAGAGTTCTTAGAATGAAACCAACTAGATGCACTAATTTCTCAAATTTGTTTTTGGAATAAAACCCTATATGTTTCCGGACAGTTCCTCTGTCCATCATAAAACTCCTGATAATGGACAGAGGAACTGTCCGAAACATGTAGAGTTTTATTCCAAAAACAAATTTGAGAAATTAGTGCTTCTAGTTGGTTTTATTATAAGAAATTATCACGATGCACGGTCACCTGAACGTCGAATTCGGTATTTTAGAGGTTTTTGTGAAGAGACCTTCTTATTGCCACAATGTTCTGTATTGAAACACGCTTAGTAAGACATAAAATAATTTGTTTGCGCTGATTTTCTTGACTGACAAAAGCTTAATGTGGATGTCGTCACATATTAATAATAAAAATATTGAATTGGAGGTATTTTTTTTCCTGTTACATTGAGTGTTGCACAACAAGGATGCTTCACTACACAACTCTCAACTTAATTGATAAATTTTGGAATGAAAATAAAATCTGACACAGGAACACAAGTGAAGACTTAAAAACGTGTACCGAATGATAGTAGCAGCTCATACTCTTAGGTGGCAGCCATACTGCTCGCAGGACCATCTGTTAGTAAGTGACGTCCTATTATTCCTTTCAAATGCAGTCACTACTCAACAATGGAGTACAGTAAACGATTAGAGGCAGGGAACCTGCAATTCACTTTCAATTATGCCTTCATTCCTAATATATTGTTACAATACTGATGGGTCTGTCACTGATATTTACTTGTTAAAATAATAATTTCTTACGCTTTTGTCATCAGATTGACGCTGCAGGCAATTTGACGGGTGTTTTTTGTAATGAAGCTAGTCTAAAGTAAATCAGTGGGACGTGAAAGAAAGATCTCAATGTGGCTGCTTACAATCTTCCGCTTTGACTGCTGAAAGAGGATGCATATATAAAAGAGATTTTATTCTCATGAATTGAATAATAACCGTGTCTAATATTGAGCTTGGAAAGAGATGTAAGATTTGAGACGCTTGTACGTCGCTGCGCAGTTGAATTGTAGGTGCCAGGCAATGGATGCGGGTAGATAAGCGCATCGACTTTTTTTTTCTGGCGCAATAGCTCAGCTCAGACCTAAGCTGCCTAATTTTTAGGCTCTTAAATCACACACAATTACACATCCGGTAGAACTCCTCAGAAGCAGTGAAGGAACATCCACGCTTTCAGCGGGATTCGAACCCTTGATCCCAGCAACCAAGCGGCTTCAGATCTATGTCAAAGCATCGTTTAGGTGTCTGAAATCTGTGCCTTCGTCCATATTCCGCTGGTGATAAGAGACAGAAAACGCGGCTTTTGTAAAACTGTTAGTCTTGCTTTGAATTCGTGCCTAACCCTACTTGTAGACTTGACTTCGTCGTCTCTGGTATAGCCCTTTCATGTGGGATCAGCTCGCTGTGGGATCTGTATCGTGGCAGACAAAAAAAAAATGAACACAGACGTTAATGAGCCAGAGTCAAACACGAGAGCAGCAGAAGACGGCCGGCCTGTCCTTCTTCGAAGGCGCAGTTTTCGGAGTCGACATCCTGCACTCTTACCGACCAATCTGCATATTGTTATCAGCCATCATTCTGCATCTGTAGATGCGAACAGAACAACATTTTCACTCACAAACTTCAACTTCGTTCCCCATCTTCTGTGCCGTGAAGTTCCGCCCCTCTCCACTGCAAGCCCGGATGCTGCACTCAATCGCTTCTAGCCAATCTAAGCTGTCACCTAAAGTGATCCGTCACTTAACCAGTTCCCTAGTTAACTCGCCTGACCCCCATCAACATTAGAAGGCCAACTGTGGCCACGTGCTTTTAAATCTAACAGATAATCGAAAATGTCATGTGACTTAAATTTGCATTGTTTTTCGATAACTTGAGATGTGTTGCAATGAGAAATAATAATAACAATGTTAATAATTATCACAAACACTACAAAACATTATATTGAAACACTTCCCTGGCAGACGTATTTAAATGTAACTGGTATGCTGACCTGCATTCACATTACATTTCCCATTCCAAACAAATAATGAAGTCTAAAGATGCAAAGGTTCTGTATTGTTTAGTCGGCTTTACTTTCGACTTACACGAAGGGGTGAAAATCGCAAGGATTCGGGCTACACAAAGGAAAGTTTTTCTTTTCCGAAAGCGGTTTGAATTCGCTATTTCAGGATATGAGACGTCGAAGTCTGTGTCGTAAGTGGACCAATTATGTATAGTAAAGTAACCGTACAAAAGCAAATGTTATATTCATTAACCTACGTACTGCGGTCCAGGTATTCGAATTGGGAATTGGAGATATTTATAGAACAGGATTTTAGAACCTAGCGCGTGACAGATCTGGGTGCTCAGCTTCACCCTCCGGTCCTTTTACTCCCAAAAAAGTTGCAGGTGTCCATTGCATGGGGCGTTCACCGAACACGGGGGGGGGGGGGTGGAGTTTCAAATAGTCACTCTTCTGAACTTCTCGCTTCCTGATGACAACTCACGTTTCGCGGCATCCTTTTGTGCTTCTGTTAACAATGCAGCCTCCACCGGACGTTTTTAATTGCTTATGAATATTCCCCACAGCTTTCTGTCATGTGTGAGGAATTCGATGACATCTGTCTCTTTGTGACGCGATTCACTGTGAGACACCATTTTAAAAACTGATTTCACCCATGCCAACTGGTGGAATTTAATAAAAATTTTTTCATCTACAGCGAGGTAATTAGAAACAAGACAAACAATGTACGTACAAAGTAACATTGGAGCGCTTTCGCTTAACCATTGTTGCAGTGGAAAAGCAATAATTATTACATATTACGAGAGTGTGTTCGAAGCCTTAGGTATCCAGCATGCAAACCGCATGCGCCATATTGTCACCTGTCACTTGTCTGGCTCTGCACTATTTTTCCACATTTTTTCAGAAACGGCACGATTTTCGAAAGAAGGTTATTGAACATAAAATGTGTGTTTCGGTTTTTTTAAAATTTTCCGAATTATTTCTCATTTAAAGAAGAAATGAGCGAGATAGGATCATAAATGTGTATTGGTCTTTATGTAAATTACTAGTTATTCTTCTCAGATATTAATGAAAATTGAATTTTCTCAACAGAATTTCGAAAAATATTCAAACATCAAATTTCACGAAGGTCCGTATAATTGATCCATACGGATGGACGGACGGACATGATAAACAACTATTCGCTTTTCGAATCTTTGCGGATTCGCCTATCTAGTATACACAAATTTCATTTCCATTCGATCATTTTTGGCCGAGATAGGAAACGCGAGGCGGAAATCGTTGAAGTTCCACATGTTACAGCGTCAGTAAATTTGCTGATTCGTCGGTATTGAAAGCATACGGGTAAACACCTTACACCAATCCTTTCACGTGTGAACGTAGGAGCACTCATCGCTGAGTTACAACTGTAGGCGAAGATGACCTTCCCTTATCCGTGAGGGTTGCGTTTTGGATAATCTCATTGAATGTGTCTTATAAGTTTGGGCCTCTCAGTTTATTTAATATTTGGATTTTGGAAAAAGGTACTAGCACATGCCTTGAACAAACGGCTCAGCCAGGAGATTCATTATTTGTGCTCTTCACAATACGATATTGTAGCCAACAATGTAGCAGGAAAGGCAAATAAATTTGAAATTTGAAAACCTAACGGGGCTTGGTGGATCAAGACATAGATTGGCAGTTTATTTTGACAGAGATATTCAGCAATGAGGTGTAATATTGAGTGTGGATTTGTGGGATGCTGTATGGCTTTCGGAAATGGCCTGTTATGAAAATTCGGGCTCCGAAAAGGCAAGGAATTTCTTTATTAGATACCACTTCATAGCGTTCTCAAGGAGTGCCGTGCTTCATGTTGACAGCGCACTTAGTATAGCTTTCTCACTCATATTAGCAACATAATAGCTGCAAATGATGAACGATAAATAATTTTTTCCCCTTTGATACTGAGTACTGAGGTAACACAAGTTTTTCTTTTCGAGCACTGAATTTCCCATTCAAGAACACTCTTAACAATCGACACACGATGAAAATGTGATAAGTGCAACATAAAACAAAACATCAGTGTTGTTGTTTTGATATTAATTTGTTTTCGAACAGGGTATTAGTGTGTACTGTGTTAAATAACCATTTTAAGATAGAAAAAGGGAATAAAGCCAAATTTAATAAATCTCTGTGACAATTTTTTTGAACAATCGAAGTTTATGTATAAGAGGAAATACAGGAAAAATGAAACGCAAAAAAATTATCGTACCATATTTTATGAAATTTTGTCACAATGAACATGACATAAAAATGAACTCTGTTAAACTGAAGAATATTTGTTTTTTTAAAATATTTAGTGCTTGTAAAGTAAGACTGAACCATACTAACAGACAGACAGAGAGACAGACATACATACAGACAGACAGACAGACTCACCAACAGTTGCAATAAGCTTATGTCCAGTCTTATTGTTGTAACTATTTTTTCGGTCTGAGTGGAAATAAGATAACATAAAATTATATAGTAGAAAAATAAGGTGTGGAGGTAGAAGTTAGGTAGATTCAGCTGGATAATGATAGCGCAAAATGACATCCTTTGAGAGGACTTTTCTTTACCATCTGACAGGCTTTCAACTTCTCCAAAATACATGGAATTTTTTGCCGCACTGCTATGAAAATCAGACAGACATAGGGCCTAAAATATCCTATTTTCAGAAACCGGAATTGTCTAAAGCCCATTGATATTAACACGTGTTTTGTTTTATTCGGCTGTTTTGTGACGTTGTGTCTTTCGATGATATTTTGCATCATATGAAAGGCGGTCGATGTTATAATCAAACCAATTTCAAAGGACGTACGTACTAGAAGATTGCTGT
>Ga0123353_10012450_pt1 | contig 12095 bp, 12 predicted proteins | sample TergutLab28metaG_3_FD_92763 | JGI IMG/M metagenome (GOLD analysis project Ga0123353, IMG submission 92763) | Labiotermes labralis P3 segment gut microbial communities from Petit-Saut dam, French Guiana - Lab288 P3 | ecosystem: Host-associated > Arthropoda: Insects > Digestive system > Gut ... | reverse complement strand
GCTCATTTTTTCTTTTTTTTCTATCTCTTTATCAATATCTATAAAATCTGTATTAAAAAGTTTTGCAACTATTTTGCCTACTGTTGTTTTACCGCTTCCCATAAATCCTATAAAAGATATGTTATTTTTTTTATTGAAAGTCAGATTTTCTTCAGTAAAAAGATCAATAGAATTATCAGGTAATTTTGATCCTGTAAATATTTCAAATGAAAAGATCGCCTGATTTACAAGCCATTTCAAACCTGAAATCGTTTGTAACCCATTTTCTGTAGCAGCTTTTCTTAAAGCGCTGTTTTTATAATTTGCATCAAAAATAACTGCATTTTTATTGGCTTTGCTTATATCAAAAAAAATATCATTTACAGGAAGCGCATTTACAATAATATCTGCATTACATATCTGGTTATTTATCTCTTTTAGATCAGCAGCGCTGCAGTTTTTAATCCATTTTATTTTCTCTGCTGCTTTTGAAACTGTTCTGTTAAAAACAGTAACATTAAATCCAGCAAGAGAAAGTCCATAAGCAGCAGCAATACCTGCTCCCCCTGCGCCTACAACAAAAGCTCTTTTCTTTTTTGCTGGGTCCCCATCGCATTCATTCGGGAAAATATTTTTTACAGATTCATATACGCCAAGATAATCTGTGTTAAATAAAGATATATCCACGCCATTACCCGCGATAACTGCGGTATTAGCTGCTTCAAGTTTTTCAACAACATTATCATACGACAAATCCTGATGAGATGAGTATATTGATGCTGCATCCTGTTTAAAAGGTGAAGTAATATTTAAGCCTTTTATTCCTGTGATTCTTGCAACATCCAGCACCTCTTTAAAAGAATCTGCCGCAATCCTGGAATAAAATCCTGTGAGATTTGTTGATTCAAACAGTTTATAAAATATATCAGGGCTTATGCTGTGCGCTACAGGATTTCCAGCAACAGCAAGTCTTATACTACTATCCACTTTACGCTACCACCCACTTACAACTTTCTTCTGTTCTTCCAATATTGTTTTATAATCAAGCTGCCCTTCTGCTGTGCAGCTTTTCATATCATGGCTTGCATAGGTAAAAAAACTGCCTGCTGATTCCGAGAGAATCCTGACCCTGCCCCCATGTTTTCCCATTCCTGCAATAACAACTTTTATGGAATTATAATAATCAGGTATACTCAATAACCTTTCAACATGCTCTGCTTTTTTTACTGTACAGGCTATTTTTACAACATCAGCCCCTTTGCTTGCTGCCTGAATTATTATTTTATCAAGAATATCAAGAGAAGGAGTTTCCTCATAATCATGATATGAGATTATTAAATTTACATTTCTCTTCGCTGAATCTTGTCGGGCAGCGCTACAAACTGATTTTACAGAAGAAACAAATTCACTGCTTTCGTTTATATCAATATCAACATAAGCAGCACCAGCTTCTATTGCTGTTTTTAATATTGAAAGACGCTTTGCATCATCGTTTGATCCATGTTTTTTTCTATATGTGGCAATAAGATTTTTATGAGAAGAAAATATTTTTTCAGCAATTTTATTATCTACTGTCTCAAGCAGATCAAGCCTTATTTCAGCAAAATCATACAAAGCTGCCACATTAATTGCATTATTGTGATCTTTCTCACCTATTGATACACAAATCATCAATAGCCTCCATAACTTTTTCTATTTTTATGTTTGATATAAATACATCTCCAATATTTTTTATAAATACAAAATCTATGGTATCTCCCTTTTTTTTCTTATCATGTGCGAGAGTTTCTTTGATTTTATCCTGTTCAGTTTTTATTCCCAAAGAAAGAGGAACTCCTGTAAGTTCCAGTAAAGATGTTATCTTTTTATTTTCCTCGATATCTAGAAACCCTTCTTTTGTTGAAAAATCACTTGCGAATTTTATCCCTTTGATTACAGCTGCTCCATGCGGAATATTTTCTGCAATTTCTATAGCATGGGCCAAAGTGTGTCCAAGATTTAAAACTTTGCGCAAGCCTGATTCTTTTTCATCTTTTTCCACTATATCTGCTTTGATTTTAAGAGATTCTTCAATAAAATATAGAAAAAGATTCTCCAGATCATTATTGGGCTGTGAATCCTCCGGCAAACGATGTTCTTTAAATTTTGAAATAACATCATGGAGATTATCAGATAAAAGATCAAAAAATTCTCTTCCGGATATTATAGAACATTTAACTATCTCCCCTATTCCACTTATAAATTCTTTTATATCAAGAGTTTTTAAAGTATCAAAGTCAATGAATACAAAATCCGGCTGCGAAAAAGTTCCTATAATATTTTTTATTCCCATAAAATTGACCCCATTTTTTCCGCCAACAGAAGCATCTACCTGGGCAAGCAGAGTCGTGGGAACAAAAGCATATCTTATTCCTCTTAAAAAAGTAGAAGCAACAAAACCTGTAATATCAGTAACAACACCGCCGCCCACTCCAACAATAAAACTATATCTGTCGCAGGAGAATTCCAGAAGTTTTTCATATACTTTTAAAACAGTTTCAATATTTTTATTTTTTTCACTCCCATCAATAATTATTGTTTTAAAATCATTGAAACTGTCACCATATAAGCGGGCTATATTCTTATCCATAATAATGACTGTTTCATTGATATTGCAGTATTTATGAAGATTTTCCAGTTTTTCATTAATTATTATTCTGCTTTTCCCGGATCGTGTAGTTACTGTAATTGTTTTCATTTTTATCCATTCTCTTCGACAACTATGGTGTCATAACATTGTTTTATTTTTTTTATTTTGTTCATGATTTTTGTAAAATCATCAGGATTAAGCTGCTGGTCTGCATCACTCATGGCTTTTTCCGGTTCTACATGGACCTCAAGCATAATACCATCAGCGCCTGCAAAAATAGAAGCATAAGTCATTGATTCTATAAGACTTAACTTTCCTGTTCCATGCGAAGGATCAACAAAAATAGGAAGATGCGTTATCTCTTTTGCTGCAGGAACAATACTTAAATCAAGCGTATTTCTTGTATATGTTTCAAATGTTCTTATCCCTCTTTCACAAAGAATAACATCTGGATTCCCTTCTGCAAGTATATATTCCGCACAATTAAGCCATTCAGAGAGCGTGGAATTCATTCCTCTTTTTAAAAGCACTGGTTTCTTTGACTTCCCTGCTTCTTTTAAAAGAGAAAAGTTCTGCATATTTCTTGCGCCTATTTGTATAATATCAGCATATTCACATACCCATGAAACATCCCTTGCATCTATAACTTCAGTGACTATTGGCAATCCTGTCTCATTACGGGCTTTTTCCAGAATCTTAAGCCCTTCTATTCCCAAGCCCTGAAAAGCATATGGAGATGTTCTTGGTTTAAATGCTCCGCCTCTTAGAATATTTGCACCTGCTTTTTTTACAGCTAGTGCTGTCTTAATAGTTTGTTCTTCTGTTTCAACACTGCATGGGCCTGCGATAACGACAAAATCCTTTCCAATTTGTATGCCATTTATATCAATAATTGTACGTTTTTTTTCTTTGCCAATTCCTGAAAGTTTTAACTCATCCATGAATATTTCTCCTGATCCATTACTTTTTCCATAAAAATTCACATCAACAACAGCTCAAAATCCATTTACAGTTACTGTTTCGGATTAAAAAAAAGCCGTGATCCTGTGACCACGGCTCTATAATAAACCAATGTCAAAGGTATCACAAACAAAGAGTCCTATAAAAATAATAAAAAATTGTGCTGTTTCTAATAATCATAATAAATTTCCAATAATTTCTTCTATTTTCATATAATATTTCTATATTTTTTGTCAATATAAATGGATAATTTTTAAATAAAAAACTTTCTTTTATTTAATCTATCATGTATAATCTCAAATATAGTATTTAAAAAGAGGGAAAACATATGGGAAAAAAAGTAACTTTGATTAAGAAACAAAAAAACAGCAAAAAAAGTACACCAGAAATTAAAATGTCAGAAGAAATGAAAAAGCTCATGCAAAAAAAGACAATCGACGCCTATGTTGATTATTCAATCAAAAGTTCTCTGACTCCCGCAGAAAAAAGATTTGTTACACGTAAATGGCTAGAGAAAGAAGGATTAACTATTGAGGATATAAATTATACAAGGAACAGACATCCTTATTGGAAAAAAGTAAAAATGAACGGCGCTGCTGAACGAAGAAAATCAAGAATGGAAAAGTATGATTTCAGCGGTGGAGAACATAAAAAATGGGAAAAAGATGAACTCCTTGAATTTATAGATCTTAATTCAAAACATCCTGATTTTGAATTAGCAGAAATTTTTAAATGTTCAATACCTTCAGTACAGGGAATAAGAAGGCTTTATAACCTCGCTGCAAAAATCCTGGAATTTGAAGGAAAAAAGAAAGCAAAACCAGCAATGCATAAATTAATGCTTATAAATGAAAAAGCATTAAGAGAAATGTATAAAAAAATGACTGGAAAAAAGAAGAGATAACACTTTATTGACCAACTAACAAGGGTCGTGCATGAGATTTACTCATGCATGTCTCGTATAAACTTGTGGAACAAAGATAAAATTTGTGCACAAATCTACGAGATACAGCTTCGCTTAATAGAGCGAAGCAGATCAAGTTGGTTAAAACAGATCTTATAGCCCAAATCTCTATTGCCATATTAGACTGTCTAAAATCCATATTTTTAAAAAATAGACTAAAAATTATTAAAAATACCTGTAACTAAATAGCGATATAAGATGGTTATGTAGTAGAAAAAATATGATTTTTTAGATACTATATTATAAAGAAAAAATATTTGTACAACAAACAATCTCACAGGAGAGATAATGGATATCATTGATCCCAAAAAAGCAACAGAGAAAAATATTTTTCCTTGCATAAAGGAATGTTTTAAAGAGGACCTTAGATCTGTAATACTTTATGGAAGCGCTGCATCTGTTTCTTTTAATTCAACGTTATCCGATATAAATATACTTATCCTGCTTGATAAAAATAACACCAGTTCTTTTATAGAATTCGGAAAAAAATCAAAAAAAATCATTAAGAAATACAGAGTCTCGATTTTAATATTAACCTTTGAAGAATTTATTAATTCAGCAGATGTTTTTCCTATGGAATACTATGATATATATGATTGCCATGTAGTTATCTATGGTGAAAATATAGAGGGAAAACTAAAATTGACCTCTTATAACTTACGGCATCAACTGGAAGAGCGGCTTAGAGGGTTTTCAAATCAATTCAGGCAAGCGATTATACAGTCAGGTGGAAATCACAGGTTTTTAAAACAAAATATAAAAATAATCCCTGCAGTTATTAAAACTCTTATGCGATCAGCGCTGCGCCTTAAAGAAGTAGAGGTAAAAAATCTTACAGACAAGATGGTTTTTGATGAGATTGAAAAAAAATACAATGTTGATATGTCTGTTTTTTCAGAAAATATGAATAAGCTTAAACATGAAGATATAGTCTCTGTTATAACAAAAATACTTGAAATAATAGATAAAATTACTGTGCAGATCGATAAACTCTCATCAGATATACGGTAGGTAACAGATGCTAAAAAGTATTAAAATAAAGACCATACCGTATATACACAGCGATGCAATTTTCTTTAGACCAGGTATAAAGCGCTCTGTCAAATGCGTATTGATAATTACGATATTTATACTGCAAACCCTTTTTCTACAAGCACAGTCCCATAATTTACCACTACCAATGGGATATGTTTCCGACTATGCCTGAATTATGAGCAGTGATGATAAATATGCTATTGAAGCTTTGGGTAAAGAAGTAAAACAGAAATCAGGCGCGGAAATTGCACTTTTAACTGTAAAAACAATAGAACCATATTCATCCATTGAAGAATATGCAAATGAAGTTATGGCAAAATGGGGCATAGGGGAAAAAGGTAAAGACAATGGAGTTCTTATTGTTATAAGTACAGGAGAAAGAGTGTGCAGAATAGAAGTGGGCTATGGCCTTGAAGGGGCAATAACAGACGGATATGCAGGTTCTGTAATAGATAGATTTATGATCCCTTATTTTACAAAGAATGATTTTAGCACAGGTTTAGCAGAGGGGTATCGCGCTGTAACAGTTGCTGTTGCAAAAGAATATAACTTTGAAATTACCGGACTTTCTTACCGACAATATAATAACAGCGATTTGAAACATATTTCATTTGAGTCTTTAGGCTCATTTGGATTTTTTATATTATTTTTTCTGTTTGGCGGAAGATTCTTTTGGTTGCTTTTTTTCCTCCCCTCTATTGGAAGAACGAGAAGAGGATTTGGAAGAGGATTTGATGGCGGAAGCAGTGGTTTTGGAGGAAGATCCGGAAGAAGCGGATTTGGTGGAGGTTTTAGCGGATTCGGAGGCGGGTTTTCCGGAGGCGGCGGAGCTTCAAGAAGATTTTAGTACTTTATTTGATAAAAAAATATATTTTATACTTTGTGGAGATTTGTAATGGCTAAAAAAGTTTTTTGGATAACTATTCCAATAATAATTGTTGTAATATTACTCTGGTCCGTGGCTTCCTGGTATATAAATACAAGAAATCAGCTTGTATATCTTGAAGAAAATATTAATTCAACATGGGCAGAAATAGATAATCAGCTTCAAAGAAGAAATGATCTTATTCCAAATCTTGTTGCAACTGTAAAAGGTTATGCAGCTCATGAAAATGAAGTATTCACCAGCATAGCAGAAGCAAGATCAAAACTTGCAGGAGCAGGTAATGTGACAGATAAAGCAGCAGCAAGTAATCAGCTTGAAAGCGCTCTCTCAAGATTGCTTGTAATAATTGAAAATTATCCGCAGCTTAAGGCAGATCAGAGTTTTATCAGGCTTCAGGATGAACTTGCAGGAACAGAAAACAGGCTTGCAGTTGCAAGAAAACGATATAATGATGGGGTAAATACATTTAATGCAAGAATAAGGTTTTTTCCCGCAAGTATTATTGCAAATCAAATGGGACTTGAAAGAAAACCTTATTTTGAAATTGCTGAATCTTCAAGGGAAGCTCCCAAGGTAAGTTTTTAATAATTTCTCTCCATCTACAACCACATTGAACCCTTGTATACTGAGACAACTTTTGTGAAGGGAGAACATAATGGGTTTAAAAGAAAAGATTAACGCCTTTTTTGGTAAATTACCTTTTAAGGCGCTGGCAGAAAAAAAGATCCCACAAAAAATTAGAGAAAAAGTTCCTCTGTTAGGAAAATTAATACTTTGGGCAAATCATATTGTCTGCGGACTGGTAGTACTCCTGTTTTTGGTCGTGATCATAAGCAATGGAGATAACCCTAAATCTTTAACGAAAAAAACTTATCCCCTCACACAGCAAAGTACCAAGGCTAACAAATTACCTTCAACCAATAGCAATAGTACAGGCAGCAGCAACAGTAAAAGCACCTCAATAAAGCTTTCTCCGAAGGAAGCGCAATTTTTGACTCTTGCAGAAAAATATTATGGAAGAGATCTTAAATTCTGGGAAAATAGTGTTACTATTACAGATGCAGCAAAAGCCCCAGGTCACATTGCCAGAGGCAGATCAAATATAAAGATTTCCGGCAGTATGAATAGTACACAGCTAAAAGAAGTAGCTGAAGCAATTAAGAATTTTAAAAATGATGAAAAATCCATACAACTGATCAGGCTTGATTTATCATCTGTTACTGATTTAAAAATAGTCTCGGAAGCTACGTTTGATGGTTTAAATCTTGGCTCAATTATACTTCCGGAAGGACTGGAAGAAATAAATCAATATGCTTTCCGCAGTACGCCGTTATTCGAATTAACTCTTCCTTCTTCTATCAAGAAACTCTGGAGCCAAACTTTTAACAGTACATACTTAACTCAATTTGCTTTTCCTGTGAATTTTGAGAGCAAGTATAATGCAAATATTGATGATGTCTTTTTTTCAAACATAGATAGTTCAATTGTTTTTAATGAAGGACAAGAGTTGATCAATATGCGGCTAATAAAAAATTCATGGGGAGAAATCGGAATTGGACTGAGCGGGAAAAAACTTCCTGCCATCAGCGTGGTTATTCCTACAAGCACAAAAATCATCTACTGTGGCAATTCAAAAACCCCATCAAAAGATTATGGGGAGAGTATGCCAATAAATGTTGAAACTCTTTACTTTTATGCAGATACTCCCCCAACAGTTGAAGCTGGAGGAAAAAGTCAATTTTTCCAAAATGTAAAAACTATTTATGCTCCAGCAAATGCTCTCAAAGCCTATGAAGATGCATACTTCAATATCACAAGCGCTAAATTTTTAGCTCTTCCAAAAGATAAAGCCAATGTATCTGCCTGGAGTAATACTAAGCCAATAAATAGAAAAGATATTTTAAAATATTATGGCAGGGCTGCTGCTGAAGGCAAGAGAAAAGCGCAGGAAAGAGATCAGCAGTTCAAAGATCAGGTGAAAAAGGAAATGCAGAAAACAGGATTATAGGAACTGCCTATCACCTGCTCTCAAATTCCCACAACCCTATTTTTTTTATTCGTGCTTCTGCTTCATGGTTTTTGAATTCCTCGCGAAATTGGAATGGAAATCTGGTATACACATAGGCATACCCATATTTTAATTGCATTGCATTATAACAAAGTCCATCCGAAAGGTAGATATATGCCAGGAGCCTGCCGTACCTGTCTCTCAAATTCCTGTCAAACGCCAGATAGACCCACTTTTCCTGTAATACTGATTTTGTTAATTCAGATGCTTCTTTTCCAAATTTTTCTACTGGCTTAAAAGGATGGACAGTTTCCGGTGTATCAACTCCCAAAAACCTCACCCGCTCCTTTTTTTTAAATCCTTCCGGCGGATCATTTATTTCTACAACAATAGTATCCCCATCAACTACCCTGCTGACATACACTGGCAGAAGCCATGCAACCTTTACGTCAAATGAGATTTCTATATTATGCTCATTGACCCTATAGATCACCTGCTCCTGCGGATAGAGCTTATAAAACGCAAGAAACAAAAGTAGGCAAAAAAATACCTTATTTTTATACATATACGAAAATTAATTATGAATTAGATAATAAGAGTGGAAATAGCGCTATATTATTCTCTACAGCTTTCCCCGGTGAAACCAGGTCATGCTATAGCTTAAATAACAGGGGCTGCGACACGGATGTCGCGTCCCATGTTGCAACAGGATGTTGTAATATAACATGGGGCTGCGGCATAGGACGAAACCTCGTGCCGCGGTCACCAATTTATTTTACATATGCCTTCTCTACGAATAAATAAATAATAACAAAAGCAAAACTAGTTGCAAATGCAACAATAACACTTTGAGTCATTCCAATAGTTCCAATAGCTCCCAATGTAAGAAAAACTACAAGAGCAATAGAAATTGAATGTCCAAAAATTGAACATAAAATATCTTCTCTCTTTTCGATTCTTTTTTCATCTTCAGTCTTATTTGTATCTACAACATTTTCCATTTTTTACTCTCCTCTTCTGGGTTTAAATGATTTTTATTAAAATTTACTTGATATTTTAGCTTTTTTCAACTTTTGGCAAAAACTATTGTAAAGTTTCTGCTTTTTATAAAATATCAATCTTTTAAAATATTCTATTAAAGAAAATTATATGATTCTGTGAATACTTTGTCAATTAAACGAATCAAATAAATAAGACAATTTTTTTATGTTGCTCCAATATCAAAAACACTATATAATTTATTTTTACTATAAAGTAATGCAACAGTTATGGAAAATGTTTATAACAGAATAATAAATTTACTGCCTTCTCTTAATGGTTTAGCTGAAAAAATTGCTCAATATTTCCTTGATAATCTTGATAACCTGAAGTATTTGCGGGTAAAACAAATCGCAGATAATTGCAGTGTCTCGGAAGCAACAATAACAAGATTTGTAAAAACTCTGGGCTATTTAAGTTTTTATGACTTTAAAATGGCTGTAGCAAACTATAATACTCCAAAAAATAATAAAAATTCATCTGATTTTATACTTGGTGATATAAATTCCAATGATAGCTTGGAAGATATTATAACAAAAATGAAATCAGAATTTATAAATACCATAGATGTTACTATAAACTTTCTTGATCTTCATGAAATCAAAAAAGCAATAACTGTTGTATCTTCTGCAAAAACAATAAATATTTATGCTACAGGAAACTCTTATGTACCTGCAAAACATGCTTATCTGCGGCTTTATAGGATTGGAAAAAAATGCAGTGTTTATACAGACCCTTCAGAAATAGCTGTTTCAGCATCTCTTTTATGCAAAGATGATGTTGCAATAGGAATAAGTTATTCCGGAAAATCTGAACCTGTTATAAAAGGTATACAATATGCAAAAGAAGCAGGGGCAACAACCATTGCAATAACAGGACCCATAAACTCCATTATGCAAAGAACAGCAGATATAAAAATTTCCGCTGTAAAAAGAGAAATCGATGATTTTCAGATTTCATCATTTTCAAGATTATCCCATATTGTTATTTTGGATATAATTTATGCAGGCGTTGCAGTAAAAGATTACAAAAAATCTGTAAAAGCAATTAAAGTATCCGGCACAAAAGTAGCAGATATTCTCAATAACTAATTTCAGTTAATTCTATCTCTTCCCGAATGATTTTAAATTCAAATTCTCTATCTATTCTTTTATCTGTTACAAACACACTTATTACGTTATCAATATGTTCAGTAAGCGGTATTTCAACTATATTCCACCAGTTTTCATCCCTTCCTTTAATGTTAGGGATCCCCTCCTGCCCATTTATCGAAAAAATATTTTTATTATTTTTATAACCGCTAAATGAATAGAATCGTGTATTGGCATGCATAATATCTTTTCGTCCTATATGGACAGATATGATTCCATTTTTTGGTATGGCATTATATGCTTTTTTATAAATTTCCTGGGATAAGTTCCTGTTTTCAAAATTTTTTTTCTTCTTTTCCCATACTTCTTCTTTTGTTTGATATCCTATCCCTACATAACCATATTCATCATTATAAAATTGTGATGGCTCAACTAAAAACTTGATAACAGTCTGCTTTTTCTCTTCAATATTTGTTACTGGAGTTGTTTTGCAACTCATAATGATAAAAAGGAAAAAAAAGAGTAAAATAAAAACAACTTTGTTATTCAATTTGGTTTCCTTGATATATTTTACATATTTTATATAATTTTTTAAAAAAAATCGACTATTTCATATCTATGCAATTTTATTAAGCAATAATTACCCATAAATAGCTAAATATTCTTTCTAGTATTTACTTTATAATTATATGATTATTTTAGTAATTAAAATAGTAAATTGTTGAAAAATCCATATACCTACATTTATAATATCAATAAAAGGAAAAACAACCATGCATTCCAATAGAAATACACGTATTATATGCACTATAGGTCCTGCCGTAGAATCAGAGGAACTTATTCGCTCACTTATAAAAAGTGGAATGAATATAGCCAGATTCAATTTTTCGCACGGGACTCATGAATACCATGCAGCCAGTATTGCAAGGATAAGAAAAGTCTCAAAAGAAGAAGGCATTCAGGTAGCATTGCTCCTTGATACAAAAGGTCCTGAAATCAGGACAGGATTAATTCGCGATAAAGGCAAAGTTACTTTTATAAAAGATGAGCTTGTAGATGTGATCTCAGAATCTGATGCAATCAAACTATATGGAGATGATGGAGTCTATACAGAAAAAAATAAAATAACTGTAACTTATAACCAGCTTGCAGATGATATTATTCCCAAAGTAAAAATTCTTATTTCAGATGGACTTATAGCTCTCTATGTTCTTTCTATCGAAGGAAGAATCATAAAATGCAAAGTTGCCAATGGCGGAGAAATCACCAGCAGAAAAAATGTCAATATAATCGGCGTTAGAACAAAACTTCCTGCTCTTACAGAAACAGACAAAAAAGATCTTCTTTTTGGCCATGAACAAAAAATGGATTATATAGCTGCCTCTTTTATAAGAAAAGCTTCGGATGTTACATCAATACAAAAATATCTTTCTGAAATAGGTTCTGATATGCCTGTTATTGCAAAAATAGAAGATGAAGAAGGGCTTAAAAATATTGAAGAGATC
>Ga0123353_10012448_pt1 | contig 12095 bp, 7 predicted proteins | sample TergutLab28metaG_3_FD_92763 | JGI IMG/M metagenome (GOLD analysis project Ga0123353, IMG submission 92763) | Labiotermes labralis P3 segment gut microbial communities from Petit-Saut dam, French Guiana - Lab288 P3 | ecosystem: Host-associated > Arthropoda: Insects > Digestive system > Gut ... | reverse complement strand
TCTTAGGATCGAAACATGTTGGAGCGATTTTAAGTGTTTTAATGTGAAATTTTATATAGTGCATTTGTTGGTTAATAATTAAAATGATTTGCTGCTAAATTAATCTACATGTTTCGGGCGTCCATCTCGCCGATCATCAGGAGTACATAAACCGACGGTCCCAAATCGGCCCTTATTTGGTGACGTCTGAAGAAGCTCGATCCCCAGACAGTATTATCTGTACCAGAGACTGCAACTACAGTTTTATGTTACTCCTCATGATGGGCGCGATGGACGCCCGAAACATGTGCAGTAATTTAGCAGTAAATAAATATCTGAATCTTTTTGGATTTCTTCAACCTAGTACTGATGCCCGGAACAAAAAATATAAAATTTGCCAAATAAATATATATTACCCTTAAACTGAACGTATTCGTATTCATTTCGATCACTTGTTTTTTTTTTCAGGTTGTGTTGGTGTGTTTGTTTATTTGCAAAGGTTTATTGTAATTGAAGTTAAGAAAACGTATACAAGACTTCACGGCCTGCAAGAAACGAGTATTGAAACGGATTTATTTTTTTTTGGGGGGGGGGGGGAATTTTTAAAAAATGTTCAAAATTTAAGTATATCATTGTTCCTCAAAATAAAAGGTTTTTGGAGCTGTGGCGGTATATGTGTGTTTGTGTATGTGTTTGTCGTAATGAAAGTTGCACGTTGAAAAGGCTGTGAATCTTCAACATATATTTTGTATACATAAGCTGTCTATTGACGAAAATCGCGCTTCCAAACACAAAAACGTTCGTCCTTCATGTTGTTACATCAGTAGCTTCTTCGTTTATTATTGAAGGGAAGCCTATGACATTTCTGGGCATGTCAGAGGGTGTGAGTACGCAGACCCTGGGCATATTTGCATAATGACGATCTCCATAATTAGTTGTGACAAGATAAAGTTCTTATTATGACGACAAATGAAGATGAGCTTAGCGGTGCATTCAGAATTAATGGGGGTGCTGATAAGTCCTTAGCCCAACCGGGAAGGAAACAATCTCGGAAGCATGTCTGGGACGCGCGCGATTTCAACAAGATCGAGACGCGAGCTGTCATCAAGTTCCCCCCCACCCCCCTGCAAGGCAAGGCGCCGAAGGTAATTTACTCCATTCTGACAGAAACATTAGCATGTTTCCTTCCTGGTCGGGCTAAGGACTTATCAGCACCCCAGTACGCCTGTCCCCTTCTGCATGTGTTACCTATATTTTAAACCACTCAGGAACCATTTGCGATAGGGCGAAGGGCTTATAACGGAAGGCATATCTTTTTAATATTATACATTTGCCCCAAATATTTGTATTTCTTTTGTTTCCCTAAAGGCCTTTATTAAAGTAAAATATGTTTAAATTTTAATTGTTGTTCTCAATAAAATCGCTAATGTCATACTTTAGAGTGTTTACGATTTTAATCCGGGTTTATTGATACCTTTCAGATCGGAAAGAGACGCAACAACATCAACATAACAGAGAATTGATGGACAGTGGAAAGAGTGAAACGATTAAGGACATTGGGATGAAGTTTCCTGTCGAACATCAACAGGAATCGGATGAGCCTGAACATCACCACGACCCAGTTCCTCAGCAACACATGTGCCCCTATTGCAACTACACCAACAGCTCGGAGATGCGTATTCAGGCTCATGTTCTCGCCCAGCACTCTCAATCCGAGCCTTCACCGCCCTCATCCTCTCCAGCACGCGAATTCCTGTGTCCGCTGTGTCAGGATGGCTTCAGGGACCGATCTCAGTTGGAGCGTCACGTTATGCAGATCCACAGCGTCAACTCGGAAGGTCTACAACGGTTACTACTGCTTGTCGATCAGTCCCATTGGTTGAACGCCGTAAGCAGATCCACGCCTTCAACACCACAGTCCCATCACCAACAGCATCTTGCACAACAGCAAACGCCTCCTGGCCCAAACTCACACCATAATCAAATGATCAGTCCTTCCTCCGCCACTAGTTCGGCAGGATCGTCATCCGGTGGCAAGGATCTTGACTTGAGTGGGAAACATAACCATTCAGATGTCAATTCCAATGATGAGCGGGATGAGGCACTGCGTCCAGATTTATTATCTCCGTCGCCAGACGATCAGTTGGACGTGGATGAATTTAGATGCCAGACATGTTTCAGGAGTTGTAGGAACATTGACGAACTGTGCGTACATCAGAACGAGACTGGGCATTTGGAAATAAAACAGACTCCAAATGGGCCGGGTTATTTATGTTGGAAAAAGGGATGTAACCAATATTTTCCTACGGCACATAGCCTCCAGATGCATTTCCGCGAAATCCACACTCGTGGAAGTGGAGGGCCAGGGACCACCGGACATCAGCAGACGATGGCTGTTTCAGAGAAACATGTTTATAAATACAGATGTAACCAGTGCAGCCTTGCGTTTAAGACAATGGAGAAGTTACAGCTTCATTCACAGTATCATCTGATACGCGACGCCACCAAATGCATACTTTGTGGTCGAAGTTTTCGGTCAGTCCTTGCACTTCACAAGCATGTGGAAACATCACACCTAGAACTGTCCGAGGACGAATTAGCCGCATATAAACAGAGTTTGATGAGTAATCCTCTTCTTCTAGCTGGTCTCAGTGGTCAAGTATTGGACCCTTCAACGAACGAATTACTAAAGAAAGAGAGCATGAAGTTGGAATCAGATGAACTTATGGATGTGGACGAAAGCCCTAGTAAGGACCTGAGTCACAGTCAAGATGACGGAATGAGCAGCAACATCGGTGACGGAGAAAACAGTGATGACTCAGTGGTTTACAAAGAACAACAGTTCCTAGAGGATTACCTGAACAGTCAAGCGATAGCTGAAGATAGCTACAACGACCCAAACCGTAAGTACAAGTGTCACCGCTGCAAAGTGGCTTTTACGCGACAGAGCTATCTGACGAGTCACAATAAAACTTTACTTCATCGCAAGGGCGAGAAACTGAGTTACCCTATGGAGAAATACTTGGATCCGAACAGACCTTACAAATGCGACGTATGTAAGGAATCATTCACGCAAAAGAACATCCTCTTGGTGCACTATAACTCCGTCAGTCATTTGCATAAGTTAAAGCGTGCTATGCAGGAACAACAGCAGCAGCAGCTCAATAATAATAATAACAATAATAATAACAACAACAACAATGGTGTGTCTTCAGTGTCTCCGCATGCTGTCGCTACAGCAGCAGCTGCACTGGCAGCCAGCCTGGGGGTGACACCTCCACCAACCGCAAAATCGACTTCAGTCTGTGACGACGACGACAAGAAGCCATACAAATGTAATATTTGCAAGGTAGCTTACAGTCAAGGTTCTACGTTGGACATTCACATGAGATCGGTGCTCCATCAGACACGGGCCTCCAAATTACAGGACCTTGCTATAACGGGTCAGATTGATTTGAGCAAACCCCTGATCGAGCAACCGGAGCCTCAGAAAGCGCAGGACCAACACAAGAAGATGCTGCAAGATATACTCGGTACCTCGCCCAAACACCAGCAGCAGATATCTACGTCTTCGCTGACGTCGCCGTCATCGGGAGGCAGTAGCAGTACTAGCAGCAGCGGCGTCACCTCGCAAGTGCCGTCTCTTGCCCAGGGTTCTTCTCCCGTCACGGGCAGTAACATAGTTCCTCAATCCACCGCTGCCGCTGGAACTGCTTCGCCAGTAACATCAACCAACCCAATCATGTCATCAGTTCCTAATAGTTTATCGAGTAACGCTACAAGTACAAGTAGTTCTGTGTCGAATCATCACCATCACCACACTCAAACGCCATCGTCACCTCAGCAACAGCATGGCATGCTTACGTGTCAGAGGTGTAGCGCGTTGTTTGTGAGTCAGGAGCAGCTGACAACACATCAGCAACTTTATTGTCTTTTTGGTAGTCCAATGACCTTGTTTCCTCCTCTTCCTGTTCCACCGCAAAGTTCCACTGTGTCGTCGCAGGCATCTCGTACGTCCCCACAACCTAGCGTAACCAAAACTCCACCACCACTCCCAACTACCCCGCAACAAGATGAGCCATTCATGAGGCTGTCAATGCCAGGAAAGAAATCTTCACAAGTGTACAAACATCTACTGGAGAGCTTTGGGTTCGATCTAGTGATGCAGTTCAACGAAAACCATCAGCGACGACAAAGAAAGGAGAGAGAAGACGAGGAGACAATGCAACCAGTGGCAAGTACTCAAACACCAATGGTAGAAGAGCAAGAACAGCAGCAACAACAACAACAACCACCACCACCTATTGTCATAAAATTGGAGGATGAGCCACTGGTGTCCGTCGAACAGGACCTGCCAGAAGTAGCCAAGTCAGTATGTCAGCATTGTCGGAAAGAATTTTCAAGTGTGTGGGTTCTAAAAGCTCATTGTGAAGAAGTACATAGGGACTTAGTTCCACCCGAGTTCCTCGAAAAATACGCCCAGCAGTTCAAATCGGAATACGAGAAGAAGAGTGTTGTGACGACGTCGACGTCGACGACTCCCTCTGGGACATCTGTTGTGAGTACAACGGCCGGACAACACTCTGTGGCCACATCCACGACAAGCACATCAACCAACATACCTTCTACTGTAGATCTGACGCCTGAGAAAGAGTTGGACGATAGCAAAGAGGCTGTTCAGGCCAAATTAGCTCAACAACAGCACCCGATGCAAGGTACACCTCCGGAATTGCCCACCACTGCACCCAGCACACCAACAGCATCATCAACCCCGGCATCTAGTACAGACTCCATCCCCGCAACACTGTCGACGTCGATGGCAGCAGCAGTGGCCGCAGCTACGGGTAACATCGGCGGTGCAGGAGGTGGTGCTTCCTCCGCAAACTCGACTCTTTCCATGTCCTTGGCTCAACAGATGAGCGAGATGCAAGCGGCGCTGAACGTCATGGCGGCATCACAGCTTCAACAACAGTTGCAGCAGTTTGGGACGCCGATGATGATGGGGATGGCCGGACTTGGAATGGGCCTCCCACTGGGGCTCAATATGAACGCTCTGGCGGCTATGAACCTGCAGCCTCCGCTCGTGCCGATGATGATGCCACCACCGCCATTTGACCCTCTGGGACTAGCCCAGGCCCAGAATTCCATGTTCTCTCCACAAGCAGCAGCGGCGGGAATGGATGCGGGTTCGATTCTCGCCAAGCAGCAGCAACACCTGCTTCAGCAGCAACAACAGGCGGTAGTTACTTGCTTTATTTATTACTTCATTGTCTTTTAATAAGGCAATAGCTTACTTATTTTCAATTTTTGTTTTGATTTGCATATTATTATTATTATTATTATTATCGAATTTCTCATTCTCAGCTTCGGCTGGGAAATATTCACCTATCCTGGGATGTAGTAATCAACAGGATTAGGCTCGATGGTCTTATTTGTAGTTTAAAAGTTCTTTTATTATTATTATTATTATTATTATCGTATTTCTCACTTCTCAGCTTTGTCTGGGAAATATTCACCTATCCTGGGATGCAGTAATCAACAGGATTAGGCTCGGTGGTCTTATTTGTAGTTTAAAAGTTCTTGCTTTTGTTATTATTATTATTATTCCAATTTTGTTCGAGTGATAAAATCGAGAAGAATGAGATGGGCGGGGCATGTAGCGCGTTGGGTGAGGGTAGGGGCGTATAAAGGGTTTTGGTGGGGAAAGCTAAGGAAAAGAGACCACTTGGGAGAACCTGGCCTAGATGGGAGGATAATATTAAGGTGGATCTTGAGGAATTGGGATGTGGAGTGTATGGACTGGATCGAGCTGGCTCAGGATAAGGACAGGTAGCGGGCATTTGTTAATGCGGTAATGCTCCTGGACTTATTATTCATGTACAGAAAGTTTATTATCGTGTGTTTCTTTTGAGGTAGGAAATGTTCGCAGGAAAAGATTGCAAGTTGTCAAGAACTGCATGTATTCAATATTCAAATTTGGGCCTTATTAGCACTCTCTTCGTGAAAGTATTTAGTGCTGAATCAGCCCTGCAGATCATCTCCGATATTCTTTGGGGTTGTAATATCCCCAAAACCTAGAATATGTTGCAAGCTTAAACGTCTTGATTTTATCTTAATTTAACTTTGTCGACGTCCAGCAACTAATAGAAATTCTGACTGATTGCAACAAATCCTTCTGAGGCTGATAATTACTGAACTGGTCAAGTAATTTCATTGCTGATTGTACATTAACCTGTACAGTGAGATCACCAAGACTTTGTAACATTATCTCTTCATATTCCGAGTTTTTCCTTCATCCCTCCAATGTATAAGCCAGTCTGTGCCTTCTAGTTTATGAAAAGCTAACTTAATTTTATTTACCACAAATATACCCAGTTTCCTTCTTATTGAATCGTAATTTGCTTACGTGGTTTTGCGTTTCTGCCCTTATGCTTCAAACATCTCGTTATCTCCCACCATTTCCTTATTTCGGAGACACACAACAGCGCCTCCTTGTAAACATTTCGTGATGTGGTAGAATGCGCACGTTTTCATTTGTTTTCCTTTAGGCGCTTTTCGTGAAATTGCGAAAAAGCGAATATCAGCTTTGTCATATCTGTCCGTCCGCTTGTCCGCATGCAAAACACTCGGCTGCCACCGGACGGGTTTTATTCAAATTGGTATTTGAGTATTTTCTGAAATCAGTTGACACAATTCAAGTTTCCTTACAATCCGACAAGAATATCGGGTACTTGACATGGAGAGCAAAAGTACATGTTCAGTCCTATCTCGCTCACCACATCACTATCACCATCACAACCACCACCATCATTACCACCACCACCATCACATCACCACAACCACCACATCGCCACCACCACTACCACCATCACATCACTACAACCACATCACCACAACCACCACCAACACCACCACATCACCACCACCACCACCACCAACATCACATCACTACAACCACCACCACCACCACATCACCACTACCACCACCAACATCACATACTACAACCACATCACCACAACCATCACCACATCACTACAACCACCACATCACCACCACCACCACCAAAACCACATCAGTACAACCACCACCACCAACACCACATCACTACAACCACCACATCACCACCAGCACCACCACATCACATCACTATAACCACATCGCTACTACTACATCACTACAACCACCACCACCACATCACTTCACTGTAACCACATCAGTACAACTACATCACCACCACCACATCAGTACAACCAAATCACAACAACCACATCACTACAACTACATTACCACCACCACCAACACCACATCAGTACAACTACATCACCACCACCACATCAGTACAACCAAATCACAACAACCACATCACTACAACTACATTACCACCACCACCAACACCACATCACTACAACTACCTCACCACCACCACATTAGTACAACCGCATCTCCACAACAACAACCACATCACCACCACCACCACCACCACCAACAACATCACATCACTACAACCACAATCACCACACCACCACCACCACCAACAACATCACATCACTACAACCACATCACCACCACCACCACCATCACAACCACCTGTACGGTTTTTATTGTGTTGTTCCCTTTCTGGTGTCGAACCAGGTTTAGCCACCCATTCCGTGTCCTTACCGAGAATTCAGTTTCGTCTTACGCAGTATATGAAACGTTAGTTTGTAATTATAATTATCTGTATGTTGTGTTTCGTACCTTGCACTGGGTTTGTGTGTTCACATGCATGGGGAGTCGTGTGGACATTGCAATACAGTTATTGTTCTGTGTTCAAGACAAAGCAGAGTCTTGTGATGTTGTGGCAGAGCTGATATTGCCAAGCAAAGCAGGTGGGGCCGGGGGGGGGGGCATTTTGTCGTATTTCAGCACCAACATTATCGCTTCTTAAGTACTAAGTATTAAGTCGCCTTAAGTATTAATTGGTATTTGCTTGCGGCAAGACTTAATTATACTTTTGCTGTAAATAACAGATATTAAAATTTTTTTTGGGTTTTCTTTTTTAAGGTGACGGCCGCTCAGCAGAAGAGAGCAAGGACAAGGATTACAGACGATCAACTGAAAATTCTGCGCGCTCACTTCGACATAAATAATTCCCCTTCGGAAGACCAAATTCATGAAATGGCCAGTCAGAGCGGATTACCACCCAAGGTCATCAAACACTGGTTTAGGAACACTTTATTCAAGGAGCGACAACGGAACAAAGATTCGCCTTACAACTTCAACAACCCCCCGTCAACGACTCTAAATATAGAAGAATACGAAAAGACGGGAGAGGCCAAAGTTTTGCCACTTAGTGCCGGCGGCAGCGGGAACGAAGATCATCAGACCCCGCACAAAGAATCAGCACCCACGAGACCACCTTCGGTAACAACGGCCTCATCCTCAAACAAGAGAAAACAGTCGCAGCCTCAGCCATTTCCGCCCCCACAGGCTTTTTCACAGCACGCAGAAATGATCAAATCTGAACCTCGAGATATCTCACTCCATCACCTAGACAATCAGGATCACAAATTCAACAATCTATTCATGGAAACTGATCACGGTAACAACAGGAAAGAAGGTGACGGTGAAAGGTTATTAGATCTCGCAGACGAGAAGCCTCCTCACGGCCTTTACCCACCCCCGAGCCCTGTGACAACGATGGCCGGTAACAACAGTAAGAACAACCTCAACAACACCAACGACAATGCGAGTTCTGTTCATCTACCAAGCGTTGTACGCAGTTCGTCTCCGAGTAACCTTACTTTGACTTCAATTATAGCGTCACAGTTAGGCTCAGACGCTATCACAACGACTCATCCAACAATGAACGCGACCAACGTATCAGTGACGTCATCTTCACATTCCAATAACGGCAGTACTAGCAACATGTTACCCCCGAAGTTGACACCCCCAAACTTTCCACCGCCAAATCAAGTTCCTACGTCGCCCGGGATATTACCGCCCCTCGCACAATCTGCCGCTGCTGTTTCAAGAAGTGTCAGTCCCGGTCGGTCTTACAGCAACAATTCATCTGACGGCTTTGGACACACGTCTCTGTCTTCGGGAGGATGTGGCGGTGGTAGCGGTAATAGTAACGGAAGTAATTCTTCGGGAGGTTCTTCTGGTAAAAGAGCCAATCGCACGCGATTTACTGATTATCAGATCAAAGTTTTGCAGGAATTTTTTGAAAATAATGCGTACCCAAAGGATGACGATTTGGAATATTTATCAAAGCTCTTAAGTTTGAGTCCGCGGGTCATAGTTGTTTGGTTTCAAAACGCGCGCCAGAAGGCGCGTAAAGTGTATGAGAACCAGCCACCAGTTGAAGCACCTCCTGGCGTGGAGGAAGGTGGCGCGAATAGGTTTCAAAGAACACCTGGCTTGAACTATCAATGTAAGAAATGCCTGCTTGTGTTCCAACGCTACTACGAACTTATAAGGCATCAGAAGACTCACTGCTTCAAAGAGGAAGACGCTAAGAGATCTGCGCAGGCCCAGGCCGCAGCAGCACAAATAGCAGCTGTACTGTCCTCTGAGGATTCAAACTCCAGTACTATAGCAGAACCTAGTCAGCAACAACAACAACAGCAACCGCCCCAACCTCAACAACAGCAACAACAACACTGTCATCAGCAACAACCGTCTATGGTATCAGTGACGTCATCAACGTCCAGCAACCCCGCCACTCCTGCTGCAGCTGTAACACCGACTCCGCCATCATCCTTATTTCCACCGTCGCCAGTCTCCGGAACACAATGTAACAGTGACAATGCCGTCAAAGAAGGGACTTTCCAGTGTGATAAATGCAATTTAGTTTTCCCGAGATTCGACCTTTGGAGAGAGCATCAACTTGTGCACATTATGAACCCAAATTTGTTTCCAACTTACCCGCCGGATAGCCCTTTCGGAATTCTTCAACAACACGCTCAGATACAACAACAGCAGCAACAACAGCAGCCACAACAACAGCAACAACAACAACAGCAACAACTGAGTGGAATGGGTGTAACGGATTTGTCTGTCTCCACATCGGCTTCCCCTCATTCGCATCCTCTAGTGGCTGTTCTTTCTAATAGACGGAAATTTGACGATTTTGATGACTCAATCGATAGGGACTGTGATCAACCGAAAGATAAGAGACTGAGGACTACAATTCTGCCCGAGCAACTGGACTACTTATATCAGAAATACCAATTGGAGAGTAACCCATCGCGCAAGATGTTGGAGAATATAGCGCGAGAAGTCGGACTGAAGAAGCGGGTCGTACAGGTCTGGTTTCAAAATACGCGGGCCCGCGAGCGGAAGGGACAATTTCGCGCACATGCGCAAGTAATTAACAAGCGATGTCCGTTTTGCCCAGCGCTGTTCAAGGTCAAATCTGCTCTTGAGTCACACCTGGTAACCAAGCACGCCGATCAGTGCACTCGCGGTGAGATCAACATCGACAGCTTGCCCGACGAAGAACTGAGTATGGAGTCGGCGCCTTCTTCTCATATGGGCGACAGCGGCAAAGTGACCACGAACTTTGGTTCCACGACTCAGACGCCTAATATGATGCCTCCACTTTTCCCACCTTTTCATTCAGACGTGGAGAATTCCTTGAAGAAGTATTATGAGGAATCTATGAAACGTTACCTTAGCGAACTACAAGCCCATCACGTGGCACAAAATGGCGGTATCAACAAGGAGGGTTTTCATATACCTACAGATCTCAGCATGAAGATTAAACAAGAACCTTCAACTCCCGGAAGCGAAGCGGGTGGTAACGCAAGTGGAAATGGTGGCGGTGGAGTGGGTGACGGACCGCTTGATCTCAGTAAACCTGTGGACTTAAGCCGCCCTGTCAAAGTCACATTAGATCACGACTCGCGGACCATGATGACCGAACCCGGGCCCCTCACAGACTTAAGTGAGCGCAGCATATGTTACGAAGACGACAGCATGTCAGAAACGACGGAAAATATGGACGGCGACGAAAGTAACCCGACGTCGCCGGCGTCCAGCACACAAAGCAGCCATCAGCGTATTGTTCCCTCCGGTGGCGGTAAGAGGTTCCGGACACAGATGAGTAGTCTGCAAGTGAAGGCGATGAAAACTTTGTTCAACGATTATAAGACTCCTACAATGGCAGAGTGTGAGATGTTAGGCCGTGAGATCGGGTTACCAAAGAGGGTGGTCCAAGTATGGTTTCAAAATGCACGAGCCAAAGAGAAGAAAAATAAAATAGCGCTCCAGAAAGCATTGGGTGGTCCCGAAACGTCGCCCTCCGTGGTCACGACGTCGGAATCATCTAGACCACCAGAGGAATGTAAGCTGTGTCAGTTCCGGTACTCGCACAAGTACTCAATTCAAGATCACATCTTCACGAAGAAGCATATCGACAATGTCAAGGCCCACATCGAGAGCGGGAAGGCAGATACTTCTGGAAACACGAGTGATGGTGGTGGTAGTGGCTCTGGGACGGGGGAATTCACCGTGCCCCCGATACCTGGTTCGTCTGCAGGTACCGGAGGGGCAGACAGCACATCGGTCTCTACACAGCCATCTCCCCAGTTCATTAACAACAGCGTAGCAGCCGCAGCGGCCCAACAACAACAACTCGCCCAGCTGCAGATGCTACAGATGGCTGCCGCTTCCGGTCTGGCCCTCCCAAACTCACTGTCAGCTCAAGCGCAAGCCATGGCCGCTGCAGCAGCGGCAGCAGCAGCTGTCAGCTCCACCAAGGATCAGCACGGTGGTTCCAAGTCGCCAACTCCTGGCCCAGACGACATGGCACTCTTGCATCAGCTGTATGGTCTGGGGCTCGCCGGCTTCCCCGGCGCCATTCAGGCTGGCAATCTGTTCCTGCACCCAGCAATGTTCTCAGCTGCAGCCGGTGAGTAGCGCTCGGTAGTGCCTTGTTATCGGACTTAACACTTTTGAGTACCCAAACCATTGCTTCATCATGTATCAGCACCGTATTTACCCAAGCCAGTATATAGAGATACGCAGTCTTTTGTTATCTGATTCGAGTGCTGTAGTCTTGGGGGGGGGGGGGGGGTTTTTCGTGTTATATGAACGAATAAATTCAACCAGGAGGGGGTTGGGTAAGTTG
>Ga0123353_10012447_pt1 | contig 12096 bp, 5 predicted proteins | sample TergutLab28metaG_3_FD_92763 | JGI IMG/M metagenome (GOLD analysis project Ga0123353, IMG submission 92763) | Labiotermes labralis P3 segment gut microbial communities from Petit-Saut dam, French Guiana - Lab288 P3 | ecosystem: Host-associated > Arthropoda: Insects > Digestive system > Gut ... | reverse complement strand
TTCGTGTTCCCAGAAATCCCGGGTCGAATAGGTACTGCCCCTGTGTCGAGGGACCCAATCGCTTGATGTGGTATTCCGGGTTACGGTCTTCGTGTCCGTTGACGAAAAGAATACCGCACATGTGTAGCGGCATATCGTAGAGGGGGATTGCGGTAATCCTTTTCCATGCCCCCTGGAAAAGGCGGGAACTGCTGGTGTTGTATCGTTTGTTCTGGAGATTGGGGCGGAACCACTGCTCGATTTCTGTTCGGGTACCGTGCCGAAAACTCTGTGCGGGCGGGTAGTTGTCCAGATTGTGCAGATCGGCAAAGGGGACGGTGAGGTCGCGTTGAAAGGGGGTCGCCGCGACAAATCGGTTTTTCAGTGCAGACCAGTATTCACGAAACCGTTTGAATTTTTGGATGTCTTCTGTTTCGACCAGCGGGATTTCCCCTTTTTGCATGAGGTTCTGTACCTGCCGTCCCGGGTCGATGTCATTGACCTTCGCCAGGTACTCGGTGCCTGTTCCGGCAAAGCCGCATTTCGGGCAGACATACCAATGTGTCTGCTCATCCGCCATCAAATAGTCACGCAGGGTGCTTTTTTTGCCCCGACGGTGACAAAACTGACAGAGGAGTGGTGCGGTTGCCGTGTTACAATGGATTCGAAGGTTTATGGAGTTACACTGGGCGTAACCTTTTAACGTCAGTTTCATTGATGGAAAAATCAGTTAGATTTATCTTGGACACGATGCGGGAATCCAATTTTGCGGTTCCAGCCTACGTTGGAGCGAAAAGCGCAAACAGCGATAGCGATGGGATTGTTGTCACTGATGATCTTAACGACATCAGTATCCACGGGCAAGAAAATGTCTGGATGTCGATGCTCAAGCTCGGTTGCCGCACCGACATGCTGCCGGTCGTCCGACAGTCCTACGCAAACAAAATTGCGGATGCGGCGTTACGCTATGGTATCGCGGAGGACGTTCATGCTGCTGCCGAGTTCATTGACCGTATGGACATTGATCCGTCGCGGATACGCACGGAGGGGGACTGGCAGCGGTCGAAACACTGGCTCCAGAAAAATGCGGGGTACATGGATATTCATATCCGCGAGGGTATCGTTGACCATTTGTTCGAGAAGGCAGCGGAACTGGGGTACATCCCTTCGCTTTCGGAGAAATGCCTGCTCTATCAAATCGCGGAACGAAACCCGGGTGAGTTGCCGGAAGTACAGCAACTTGCTGAAGCGAACATCCACAAGTTGGCATCGGGGAGACACTACACAACCGACCAATTTGCGATACTCCCCTTCGAGGAGGTCAATGACCTTCTCCCCGACCTGACAAAAAGGGCTTCGCTGGGAATGTCCCTGCTCCAGCCCGATCTTTTTGCAAAAGCCGCCTCAGCGGCAGACGTGAATACTGCCACTGTGCTAGATGCGATCTTCCAGAAACATGGGCAGTCGCCGGTCTACGATGACAGCGACCTGCCCTACGAGATCAATGATCGAATTTTAGCCGCTCTGTGACCGACGAAATTCTACACGTGTAGAATGATTACTTCTTGTTTTTCACCTTGGTTGTGCTACCATTATGGCGTCATGCGTAGAAATTTTACAGTGGTCGGCGAGGGATATGTGATCTCGAAACCGAGTCAAACATTTATCCGTGAGGCAGCGACAAAAGCGAAGCCCGGCACTATTCCAGTGCTTGATCTTTTTTGCGGCATTGGCGGATTTTCGTATGGATTTGAATCAACGGGTAAATTCACGGTCGGGTGTGGGATTGACCTGCTTCCTGACCGTGTGGAGACATTTGCCGTTAATCACCCTACAGCCAAAGCCGTCTGTGCTGACGTTAGAAATATCAGTTTTGATGAGTTATGCCGAGGTTGTAACCCGCCGAAAGTAATTATCGGCGGTCCGCCTTGTCAGGGGTATTCTTCCATTCGTCCGTTCAGAACACTGACCGAACGCGATCAACGCAACACTCTTTTCGAGCACTTTGCACTGGCGGTCGGGACGCTACGTCCAGCGTGGTTTATCTTTGAAAACGTTGTCGGGATTTTGACGAGTCAAAACGGTGCCATAGTTAAAAGAATCTTGACTGAGTTTGAAGGCCTCGGCTACCGGCTGTCATGGCGAGTGTTGAACGGTGTGTTTTACGGGCTACCTCAAAAACGGGAGCGGTTTATTCTTGTCGGCAGTCGTGATGGTGAGGACTTTACTTGGCCGGAACCGACGCATCACATGGACGGCATTCGGAGCATGGCGGGGCGTGCAGGCAGAAAACAAGAGGTTGTGGCGAGTGGCGGGTTGAAAAGCGCGAACTCAGTGATGGATGCTATTCACGACCTCCCTCCCTTGGAATCCGGCGAATCGGCTTCAGAGTATCGGTTAGGCGTTCGCCTAACCGAATACGAGGAGGAAATGCGAGGTGACTGCCGGGTGTTGACCATGCACAGTGCCACGAAGCACACGCCAAAATTGCTGGAAATCATCAAATTTGCCGGAACAAGTAAATCAGCGTTACCCGAAGGGATGGTGACAAGCGGATTTACTTCTTGTTATAGCCGTCTCGACCCTGACCTTCCGTCAGTCACGCTGACAGTGAATTTCTTAAATCCTTCATCGAACAAGTGCATCCGCCCAGAGCAGAATCGCGCATTAACGCCGCGAGAAGGCGCAAGGTTGCAGAGTTTTCCTGACAACTTTCAATTCACTGGTCCACGTACACAGGTCGCCAAGCAGATTGGAAATGCGGTACCGCCATTGCTCGGAAGAGTTCTCGCTGAATCATTAGCTCGTCTCATAAGGTAGATCGAAGGCGGTTATCAAATTGCACCGTAAACCCCCGGCCTTTAGGCAGGGGCTATAAGGTGCGCGGCTTGTAAAGCCGCAGAAAGATGTTATAATATTTTTCAATGTTGGGAACCAACAGTCGTGGAGACCGGGTAAGACTACGTCCATTATGTGGGTAGCAAGGTCGTTGAAGCGAGTAAAATTCCTAGTAATAGGAAGCATCAGGCTTCAGCCTGATGCGTTTCACAGCCTATCGCTCTCGCTAAATTTCCGTCATTTTTGTGTTATATGAAGGTGATGGAAATTACTTCTTAGACGAAAGAATGGGCGGGGGAGAATTCCCGCCCCTACAGTGTAAACTGTAGTTTTACTCCTCGCTGTTAATCTGTTCAGTAATGTCGTCGCAGAGTTCCAAAATGGAGACGGCAACGAATCGCAATACTGAAACGCCTAAAAGTCTAATCTTGACTGAGAGGAATTTTCGCAGTCTCGGAATAATTTCCTCCTTTTCTGGGCATTGCCCGTGAACACCCAACCCCCGACCAAAAAACATTCACCTTCTGTCCCCCCAGTGCGATTCAAACATCGCCTTTTCAATTGGGCGACGTGCGGCACTCAACGCCGCATGGGGCAAGGGCTGAACAAAAGGGTTTGATCGGTTCGTGGCAGACGTTGTTTATAACGAATGCCTCGGTGGGTGCAAGAGGGTCCGTAGAAGCCTTGCGGGAATTACTTCCCGCATTCCAATCCCCCGGCGCACTTTTCTCTCCACTCTTGTCAGATACTGACAAGATTTGTGCGCCGGGGATTTTTTTTTTCGCGCATAGGAAACTATCGCCCGCTATAGCGGCGGCGATTGAGTTATTTTGTTTTCGTTTTGCCCGAGAATAGAATACGACCGTTTAACCTTCTAACCACTAATTTCACGGTGATTATGCCTAATCCCGACATAGCCATTGATGGTGGCGCGTCCCAGCCCTTTTGCGATCCACTGTTTCCGCAATGTTTTTAAGGAAGCGGTTCCGAAGGCGGCGACGGGCTGTTTGCCGTAGAGTTCGTTGAAGACCATTACGGTCTGAACGATATGTCTTTTACGGCTCTCGCCGATTTTGAGTTCCCGCGTGACATGATCAAGGTATTGCACGATGAGGCTTTCGATCAGGATTTCGTCTTGATGCTGGAACGGGCGGCGACCATTGGCGATAAACTCGCTGATGATCCGGTCGTACTCCCTGCGGCTCACCTCAGAACCGTACTTGCCGAGGTAGAACATTTTGGTGCCGAGGCGGACGTAGGCTCTGCCGGAGGGCTTGTGGTGGCAGTATTTGGGCAGTTGTTTTTTGGCGTAAATCATGGGGGGCGGCTGGCAAAATCGTGTAATTGACACACTATAGTCTTAATCTAAACCACCTACCAATTAACCAAAAATACCTGTAACACATTGCCCGATAACGACTTGCGGTTTACACAACTTATTGTAAAATTGACATAATTAGGCTTTCGCCAGAAAGTTTTATACCCAACTTTGCAGTGCCTTTCATTCTGGAAGGTAGAATACAGGAGGTAGGAGTTAGAATGGTGCTACCGCACCGTTTGATGATGGACGTGCCACACCGCATGCGACTTCTAACTCCTAACTTCTATCTCCTAACTTCTTTCTCCTTACTCTTCCTGGATGTGAGACGGGAAAAAGCGGCATATTAATTTCTGGCGAAAGCCTTATCGAATTGTTGCCCTCACTATGATACTTTTTTCCCCTCATCATGATAAAATGGTCAAATTCAATAAGGGAACGAGGGAACACAGATGTCACAAAATCTTGAGAAAAAAATATGGGATACAGGCGAATTCAGTAAAATCCTATTTGATGCCACCCCCATCGCCTGCAATCTGTGGAACAGAAATTTCCAAAGCATTCTCTGCAACAAGGTCGCACTGGAATGGCACGGTGCCGCAAACATCGAGGAATTCTGCAAGCACTTTGTTGATTATTCGCCGGAGTATCAGCCCGACGGAAAGCGTTCCAGGGAAATGACGCACCAGTGGCTCTTACGAGCATTTGAATCCGGTTATGAACGTTTTGAATGGATGTACCAAACGACGGACGGCAAACCGCTTCCTTGCGAGATCACGCTTGTACGGATTGAATATGAGGGTGAATACCATATTGCAGCCTATCAGCGGGATTTGCGGGAACAGATTGCAATGACGGCAGAGGCGGACGAAGCGAACGAGCGCATCAAACTGATGCTCGATTCCAATCCGCTGGTGTGCGTCTTGCGAGACGATCAAGGGGATATCATTGACTGCAATCAGGAAGCCCTAAAATTATTCGGAATTCCTGATAAAGATGAATTCTGCAAAAACTTCTTCAGTTATTTTCCGGAATTCCAATCGGACGGATCAAGAACCGCTGACAATGAAGTGACCATTCGTCAAGCACTGGAAACAGAAGAGACGATCACTTTTAATCATGACTATCTGACACCCACAGGAAAGTTGATTCCGTCGGAAACGAAAATCGTAAAAATTCCGTGGAAAAACACCAATTATTTTTTGGCTTATTCCCGTGATTTGCGTGAGCAGAAAAAAATGATGGCGGAAATCGAACAGCATGGTTATCTGCTGAACAAGTCCAACGAGATGTCTGCCCTCTTGTTACAATCCAATGTGGATACTTTTGAAAAAAACCTGCAACTGGCGATGAGTGTGGTTGGCGAGGCAATCGGCATTGACCAGATGTACGTTTGGAAAAACCATCGAAAAAACGGAAAATTGTATTGTACTCAGATACTCGAATGGACAAGTAAAACCGAACCAAGGCAACTTACGGATGCGGTCATTGAAATCAGCTATGCCGATACTGTGCCGACATGGGAGGAAAAACTTTCAAAGGGAAACTGCATCAACAGTATCGTGTCTGACTTGTCCCCCCTTGAACAGGCATCTTTAGTCCCGCAGGGTATTCTCTCCATTTTGGTGGTGCCGATATTTCTGCATAACCAATTCTGGGGATTTGTGGGGCTGAACAATTGTACAAGCAAGCAGGTCTTTTCGGAGAACGTAGAGCTGATCATGCGTTCGGCGAGTTTGTCATTGATTAACGCCATCAACCAAAATGAACAGCACCAAACACTAAAAGAAGTGAATGACCGCGCCAAAGCAATCATGGAAGCGTCCCCTATCGGTATGACCTTATGGGATAACAACGGCAACCTGTTTGATTGCAATGAAGCCTACGTCAGACTGCTTGGTATAAAAGATACGAATGAGTTTTTGGAACGTCACTATGAACTGAACCCTGAATATCAACCGGATGGCTGGCTTTCGAGTAACAAAATTACTACGATGATCAAACAGACATTTAGCGAAGGCAGGAGTTCCTTTGAATGGACGCACCTGACGAGTGATGGTACGCCGGTTCCCTGCAATGTCGTTATGGTTCGTGTTGCTTATGGAAACGGTTTCGCGATAGCAGGCTATTTACGCGATTTGCGCCAACATAAGGCAATGATGGAGGCAATTGAGTACCAGAGTACACTATTAAACATGGCAAATCAGGTCGCCGCCATTCTCTTACAAACGGAAATTGGAAACTTCGACGAAGAGATTGTCTTCTGCATGGAAATGATTGGCAAGGCGGTGAATGCCGACCGTTCAAATATATGGAAAAACAGCGTCAAGGATGGGCGGCTGTACTGTACCCAGATTTATGAATGGCTGGACGGAGCCGAATCGCAGATCAACAAGGAGATCACGATTGAAATGTCTTATGATGAGGTGATCCCCGGGTGGAAAGAAATCCTTTCCCATGGCGACTGCATCAACAATTTTGTAAAGGACATGTCTGCGGCAGAGCAGGAACAACTGTCGGCGCAGGGGATAAAATCCCTGTGTGTGGTGCCGATCTTTGTCCGTGGTGAGTTCTGGGGATTTATGGGACATGACTATTGTCGCGAAGGTCATTTGCTCGACCAAACCGCACTGAGCATCCTTCGCTCCTGCGGGCTGATGGTTGCTAATACCTTGCTGCAACATGAACTTGTAAAGAACATGTTGGCAAGCATGGAAAGAGAACGTGATTTGGAAATTGAAAAACAAACGGCTCAGGCGGCAAGTGAAGCCAAAATGCAATTTTTGGCAAATATGTCTCATGAAATCCGTACACCCATGAACGCCGTACTGGGAATGTCGGAACTCCTGCTACAGGAAAACCTGAACGAACAGCAATTTCGTTATGCCAGCGACATAAAAATGTCTGCATCCGCACTTTTGGACATCATCAATGATATTTTGGATGTGTCAAAATTACAGGCAGGGAAACTAAAATTGGTTCCCACTCATTATGATTTTTATTTAATGATTGACAATGTACGTTCATTGATCCAATTCCTCATCAAGGACAAGGACATCACTCTTGAATTCGACTTGATGGATCATGCTCCCACCATTCTTTACGGCGATGATAAGCGGCTGAGGCAAGTGCTATTAAACTTATTAGGCAACGCGATTAAATTTACGGAACGTGGTTATGTCAAGCTGATTGTTCGTTTTACCGAGACCACCCTAAAAATCACCGTCAACGATACTGGCAGCGGCATACCGGTCGAAGGCATCTCCTCGCTATTTGATGCTTTTGAACAGACCGATACAATCAATCACCGGGATACAAAAGGGACGGGGCTGGGTTTGACGATCACAAAATCCATCGTCGAATTGATGGGCGGACAAATAACGGTGGAAAGTGTCTATGGGCAGGGTTCATCATTCTATGTGGAAATTCCAAAAGTGCTGGGCGATGCGGCGATGATCAATACAACCGCCCCCGAAGAAACGGCGATCTACGCACCCGATGCCAGGGTACTGGTTGTGGACGATAACACAACAAACTTGAATGTTGCATGCGGACTTTTACGCCTGTTCGGGATCAATGCCGAGACCGTTGTCTCGGGTCAACAGGCGATTGAACGGGTCAGCCAAAAGCAATACGATGTGGTCTTTATGGACTATAGAATGCCGGAAATGAATGGCATTGCGGCAACCAGAGTCATTCGTGAAATGGGAATTGATGTACCGATTATTGCGCTGACGGCAAGTGCTATTGAAGGTCAAAAAGAAACAATGCTTTCAGCCGGCATGGATGATTATCTGTCGAAACCTATTATGAAAGCGGATTTAATCCGCACACTCAAGAAATGGATACCTACCGAAAAATTGATGGAACCTCTTGCAGAAAAAATTGTTCCCAGCGAAACCGACAGCGAAACTGATAGTGAGGAGTACAGAGTATTCTGGAATACTATTGGGCAGATTAGTGGGCTTGACCTCTCCATTGGGCTTGAAAGTGTTGACGGGCAGCGTGATGTTTACAGGCAAACCTTGCATTTGATGGTGAAGGAAATTGAAAAAAGCCAAAAGAACTTAAACGGTTTTTTAATGTCCGCTGATGCAGCGAATTTCTGCATCGAGGTCCACGGGATCAAGGGTGCGTTGGCAAACATTGGTGCCCGGACACTTTCTGCACAAGCCTACGAACTGGAGTTGGCAGCAAAGAAAAATGATTTGGAGTTTTGTTCCTTGAACCTGCCTGCTTTATTAAAGGGTCTTGCTTATCTCTACGGTCAATTGACTGAAGCCTTTTCCGCCAACAACCCACCCACTGCTGTCGAGAAGTTGCCTGCCGCATTGCCTCCTATTCTGACCCGATTAAAAGAGGCTTATGCCGAAGTCGACATGGAAAAAATCAGCCAGGAGATCGAACACTTGAACGCCTTCCATGCTGGCGGTACACTCAAAGCAGCCATTGAACAGATCGCAAGTACAGTCATGATGATGGATTATGACGAAACAACGAAAATCATCAACGAACTGCTGCAACGAGAAAGCGAGAACGGAGTTAGGAGTTAGAAGTCGCATGCGGTGTGGCAAGTCCATCATCAAACGGCGCGGTAGCACTATTCTAACTCCTAACTAACTTCTATACCGAAGCCGGTTTGAAATTCCTGATACCGAATGTTTTAGCCCAACAACGAGAGGGCGGCTGAACGAGGGCGTAGCCGAAAAATGATCCGCTCCAGGTCTAACTCCTATCCTACGGAATGGTGACCACAACAGACAAGGGAAGAGTTAATTTCCAGCGAAAGCCTGGGGGTGAACCTACGTGTTCGCCCAAAAACGGGCAACCGTTCGATCACGTTTTTTTCTTCCTATACTGTGTCCGCCTGAGAATTGAACTTTTTGAATTACTGGCGGATACTACGAATTGCTAGTCTCACAGTTGTCTGCCAACCACGAAAAGTTCAATTTTGGGGCGGACGTGGTATAATATGCTTCGCTATTTTTTCGCGTAATATTTCTGGCTTAAACGGCTTGACGATAAAATCGCGAGCACCGACGGCAATGGCGGCAGTCACGGTATCGACCGTGCCCTCGGATGTCAGAAAGATAATCGGTGTCTCCTTATGGGTTTCGAAACTCCTGATGATCGGGATCAGTTCAAACCCGTTGATCTCCGGCATTTTGTAGTCGAGCAAAAACAAATCGGGAGTCAATTTTTGCAAAACCTTTTCAAGTTCCGTCGGCTTGGGTAACGTGAAAACCTTGTACTCCTCCCCCAAAACGTGAGATACGGAATTCAAAATGACCGGAGAATCATCCACCGCAAGAATCACCAACTGACGATTGGATTTTTCGTTTTCCAATTGTCGGATCAACTCATTTAAGGGGAGTGTTGCCTCCGGGAGAGTGTCCGGCTTCTTCTCCACGCGCGCCGACACAATCTGCTGCGTGAATCCGTCAAATTCTTCGACGATTTGTTTGGCATGAGCGGCGGCTTCACGCCAGTTGCCGATTTTGCCGTAGGTGTTCAGGACAGAATGGAAGGCGATGGTGAACTTCCGGCATCCCAGACTCTCCAACATATTGATCATCGTATCGATGTTTTTGTAATCTTTCTTATCACCGTCACGGTTGGCAAATTTCTTTAAGGCTCTCAGAACAAACGGCGCATGCTGTAAAAACTCCGACAACTTGTTAAAATACTGACCCACCATGATCGACGGTTCGGCAACAGCAAATTTTTGTGTACAGAGATCGTCCAACTTGAGCAGCAAGGACAGGTCAAAGTAATCAGTGTGTTCAAAATGATCAGCCCGTTCTTTGTTTTCGCTTTCCATGTTTTTTTCCTTTGGTTTGTGGTTGTTCCTCCCCGTCAAAAACGTCATTCCCCACCAAGCAGTTGCCGGATATGTTCCGTTGCCCGGTCATATTCCATCATCATCACTGCGTCCTTGATCTGTTCGATTTCCTCCTTTAGCCGACCACTCAATGGCAAGGCGTTCAGTTTTTCGATCTCTTGGTCGATCAGCACCAAATCGATTTCCTCAAAGGCACTCATCAGTTTTTCAAAAATAAGAGGCAGTTCGGCGGGCAATGCTCCCATCGGAGCGTCCGCCTGACTGATGATCGCAAATGCCTCCTGCAAGCGTCCACGCAACACCTTGAGTTCTTCCAACAAGAGAGGGAGAGTCGCCTCGCAAGAGTTGACATCTTTTGCCTTGGATGCCTTTTCAAGAATGTAGGCTTTTTCAGAAAGCTCCATCGCGCCGACATTGGCGAGTACCCCCTTTATGCCATGAACCTCAGTCTGAAAATTCTCCAGATCGCCCGCCGATAAAAATGCGGGCAAATTCCGATCACTCTTGCCGATTTCCCGAATCAGCAGTTGCAGTACCTTTTCATAAAAATCTCGTTTGCCGTCCACTCGCTCCAACCCGATAGCGAGATTCAGTCCCTTAATCCGTTCGATTGCCGCCCAAAATTCCTTGTGTTTGTCATTGTCGAGGTCGTCCGCGACAACCGTTCCGTGTACCTGTTTCACGATTTTGTCGGCAGGGAGCCATGTCAAGAGAATGTTCATGAGCTCCATTTTGACAATGGGCTTCGACAAATAATCACTCATCCCCGATGCCAACATTTTCTCTTTGGCATCGACCACCGCACTCGCCGTCAGTGCGATAATCGGTATGGTGACACCCTGTTCACGGAGGATTTCGGTGGCTTCGGTGCCAGTCATTTCCGGCATCCGATAATCCATGAAGACCAGATCGTAACTGTTTTGCCCAATCATCTCGATTGCCTGCTGAGCGGATTTGGCGGTCTCCGCCTTGATTTCGCAAACGCTTAATAACCCGCTTGCCACGTGTAAATTCATCTCGTTGTCATCCACCACCAATATTTTTGCGTCCGGGGCGCAGATGGTACTGCCGACGCCGCTACTGTATTGGATTAACGCCTCGTCCCCTAAAATCTTGGGAATTTCAACGAGAAACGTGGAGCCTTGTCCATAAATGCTCTCCACCGTAATGTTCCCGTTCATCATGGCAACAAGAGATTTTGTAATGGCAAGACCCAGTCCCGTTCCTTTGGTACTGCGATGTTTCAGTACGTCGATCTGCTCAAAAGTATCAAATATTTTTTGGATTTCATCGGATGGTATTCCTAGTCCTGTGTCGCGGACGGTCATCCTTACTGTTGTTTCTGTCACTTCGACAATCAACTGGACGTAACCTTCGGCGGTAAACTTCACCGCATTGCCCAACAAGTTCAACAACACCTGCCGGAGCCGCACATCATCCCCGTACAGACACAAGTGTTGAGTTTCCGGCATGGTCAACTTGAAGATAATGTCGGCTCCTTCCATTTTTTTGCTTTTGACCAAAAACTGAACGATAGAGCCGATGTTGTCGATCAACAAGTTAAAATCATAATGCACGGGAACAAGGTTCATTTTTCCCGCTTGTATTCTGGAAACATCCAAAATATCGTTGATAATCTGTAAAAGAGCCATCGCGGCTCCTTTCATATCCTCTGCATACCGTAACTGACGCTTGTTCAGATCTTCATGGAGCAGCAATTCCGCCATCCCCAGGACCGCGTTCATGGGTGTACGAATCTCATGGGACATATTGGCGAGGAACTGACTTTTCGCAGCATTTGCCGCCTCCGCCGCTTCCATCGCGTGATGCAACCGTACCTGGTTTTTCTTTTTTTCGGTTTCATCATGGAGGGATTGAAAATACACTTTCGTGCCATCAACCCACCTGATGACCGCCGCCTTGCCGCTCACCCACTTGTCAAGCCTCTCGTTATAAACAAAATCATAAAAGTTATTGGAGGGGGAAGATTCTAGTCCGGAAAAAGCCTTGGGGAGCAGACAAAAGGAACAAGGTTGATCACAATTTCCCAAAACCTTATAACATTTTTTCCCTTTATAATCACCGAGATCCGCGTCATAAGCGACTATTGTGCTCTTAT
>Ga0123353_10012445_pt1 | contig 12097 bp, 12 predicted proteins | sample TergutLab28metaG_3_FD_92763 | JGI IMG/M metagenome (GOLD analysis project Ga0123353, IMG submission 92763) | Labiotermes labralis P3 segment gut microbial communities from Petit-Saut dam, French Guiana - Lab288 P3 | ecosystem: Host-associated > Arthropoda: Insects > Digestive system > Gut ... | reverse complement strand
TGCGGTTCAGAAGTATATGGATCATCTTCCGATTGCTCGTCAATCGAAGCAACTGTTTCGTCGGGCGGGCGTGCATCTGCCGGAGAGTAGTATGTGTCGCTGGATGGGACTTGCCGTGTCACCGATGGAAACGAAATCTTTGAGAGCGGCGTACTCGTTGATTCGGGTGTTCTTTCCGACGTAAACGGGACCTCTGAAATAACAAAAAGGACCCATGCGGACACCTTCTTCAAAAATGATCGGTCCCTTGCTGCCATCGGTCACACAATATTGCCCCAGTGGCTGTCCGCCTGCCGTAAAAACGCCGTCAGTAATTTCCTGGTAGGCACCTGTTTTGAGCCGATCATTCAGATTGTCGTTCATGATCCGCAACTGATGTCGGACAATGTCGTGGACACGTTCCAGCAAGGAAATTTGGATGTCGAGCGGCTTGAGGTCGAGGTCTTCAATGATTCCGGTCAACTGGGCTGCCCCCACAAAGTCGTGAGGGAACGGATTTTTGTTTGCAAAAAAAGCACAGGCGATGCCATCAGGTGCTTGGACAATGCCGGACTGTCCTCTTTTGACGACTTCTTGAATTTTTTGGAACAGATCAACGTGTGGCACGACTCTGGCGTTGAGTGCCAAAATCGGCTCGGAACGTTCCCCTTTGTCAGGAGTCCACAGGTTGGGAAAATCCCATTTAACAATTTCTCGAAGATAGGGACGCACCATCACTTCGACCTGATCGCCGAATCGCTGAGCAAGATCAAGGAGCCGATAAGTGCCGATTTTAATGGCAAAGGCGGGTCGGGCAATCGTCGCCGGAAAAAGCTGTGTCGTGTGATGATCTTCAAAAATAATGATGTGCATGGTCTGACCAGCAATAGAGCCAAATCGGAGGAAAATAGTCTACCATACACTGGCAATCGATGGTAGGCTTTTGCTACATAACCTGCAAACCTGCATTGGCGTTAATGTCGGTTGTGTCCTGAATTTGTGGGTGGGGCAACGGAACTCCTATAATTTAGGCGGCGTTACCCGACGCACCAACAATTTTAGGACACGACCAATTTGTTTACGAACGGGCAATCCGAGTTTTTGGGCGATTTTCTTGTTGATGGTCAATGTCATGGCACCACTATCGACCATGGCGGTGACACCCATCTTACGAACTTTTTTCTTCGGAAGGTCCCCTTGCTGAGACAAAACAGCATCAATACCATTTTCTAAAATAATGTCAGCGTAAACGTGTCCCATGATTTTTCTCCTTCTTCGTTGTTCACTTTGCACACTCTATTATATCTTAAACGGGACAGATCGCAATCTTACGACCTGTGGCTCTGTTGTTCGGCGGTTGTTCGGCGACACAGTCGCTGGCTACTTTCGCTTCTTCGTCTTTTTCGTTTTCGGTTTCTCTTTGACGCGGCGGACGGGGGATTTTTTTAGTTTTGCGGTCGGTTTGTCCATCTTCAAACGTTTGACCAAGCGGAAGTCAATTTGCCGGGAATCAATATCGGCGCGGACGATCTCGACCAAGACACGATCTCCAATTCGAAAAATGTTCCCCTCGCGTTGTCCTATCAAAATCTTGGCGTTGCGCTCGAAACGATAGATGTCATCGTTCAAGCCCTCAATGCGTATCAAGCCCTCCGCCGGGATTTCGATGCCCATCACAAAGACACCAAACTGCTCGACAGAAGTGACCACCGCCTCCATCTTGTCCCCCAAGCGCCGACTCATATAGTCGATCAACTTCAACTTGACCAGTTCCCGCTCCGCACTTTCCGCACGTTGCTCCCGGTCGCTGCAATGTTCGCCGAGCAAAACCAACTCCCGCATGTCCGGTTGCGGTGTGCCACCAAGTAAAATTTCGTCGAGCAAACGATGCACTGTCAAGTCAGGATACCGGCGAATCGGCGACGTGAAATGACAATAACATGTCGAAGCCAACGCATAATGCCCCTCAGTGTCCGGCGAGTAAATCGCCTTCTGCATCGAACGCAACAGCGAAAAGTTCACCGCATATTCGTGTGCCGTGCCGCGCACCGACTCAAGCAGCCGCTGAATCACGAAACGATCCTGATACAAGTCGTCAGAGTCCAAATCCGCAAGGTCGAGCGATTTCAAAAAATCGGTAAAAGTTCGCAGTTTCAGCGGAGTCGGTCCCGAATGAACCCGACGCAAAAATGGAATATCCTTTGCCGCAAGCAACTCCGCCACCGCTTCGTTCGCCGCAAGCATACATTCCTCCACAACCCGATTCGAATCGTAATAAGGATAAACGTGTGCCCCAATGACCGCCCCGTCGTCATCAAGGTCGATTTTCGTTTCGGGCAGGTTCATCTCCAGCGAGCCACGTTCGAACCGTTTTTTTCGTAGGGCTTTCATCAACTCCAACAGATTTGTTAAGAGTTCCCGAATTTCTGGCCTCCATTTAGTTTTGTACTTCGTGGGACTATTGAAGAATTCTTGAACTTCGGTGTAGTTGAATCGCTGGCGGCTCTTGATGGCAGAGCGAAACACTTCGGTATGCGTGCGGGTTCCTTGCGGCGTGAACTCGATATAGACCGATTTTGCGAATCGGATTTTATTCGGTTGTAGCGATGCCAGTGCATTCGACAAGACCTCCGGCAGCATCGGCAACACGCGATCCGGCAGATAAACGCTGGTCGCCCGACTAATTGCCTCTTTGTCAATCGGCGAATTTTTCTGTACGAAGTGAGCGACATCCGCAATATGCACGCCAAGCCGCCAGTTGCCGTTGTCGAGTTTCTCCAGCGAAAGAGCGTCGTCAAAATCTTTCGCATCTTTCGGGTCAATCGTGACAATCACCTCGTCGGTCAAGTCGAGACGGTTCATTTTTTTGAGTGTTCGGGGACACAGTCCCCGGCTCTCTTCTGCCGTCTGACCCGTGTCATCGGGAATTGCCTTGAAAAACTTCTCAACCTCTTTCCGAGCGGCGGCGAGCGTTGCTTCGGCGAACTGTTCCGGCAAGTCGAATTGCCGCATAATGAGGAGCGTATCGAGACCGGGCACGCCGTGCGCTCCGAGCACTTCGACGATGACCGCTTCGCCATCGTTGTAGGGAGTCGGATAGCGGATCATCTCGACCACAATTTTGTCGCCTGCCCTCGCAGCACTTGCCGACGCATCGCCGAGCGGGATCGCCCGCTTATAAATCGAACCGTCGATTTGAACATGTCCCCAGCCATTTTCGACGTTGTACGTGCCGACGAAGCGGTTCGATGCCCGCTCCAAGATTTCGACGACCCGCCCGCGTGGACCGCGATCCTCGTCTTGTTCGTCGGTTTGCCGCTTGCCGCGTTTGGTGCTTTTGCCGTAATCATCTTTGGGGCGGCTGCCCATAAGCGTCACGGCAACGGTATCGCCGGACGCGGCATCGCGGGAAAAGTGTGCAGGAATAAAAATATCGCCGCCGCGTGGCTCGTCCCCGGCGACAGATCGCGGACGCACAAAGCCCACGCCAGAAGGTCGGCGTTGAAAGCGACCGATGACGAGGTTATCCCTGAGAGCCAGCGACTGTGTCGCCGACTTCTTTGTACCATTCTTCGCGGCGACACAGTCGCCGGCTCCCTTTTTCACGACGGGCATGACGAGATGGCTTCCGCCGTAGGCGACTTCCCCTTTCTCGACCATCTCGCGGATGAGCAATCGAAGCGGACGGGAGTCGTCGGAGGTGAGTCCGAGCAGTGGCAAGAATTTTTTCGGCTTTTGCGGTTTGTAGTTTGGCTGAGCAACGATTTTCAGGATTTCGCTTCGGACGGCATCGGGATTGGTGAGCATGTTTTTTTGGGAGAGTGACAAATTGCGGTTAAAAAGTTTGCATGATTATACCGGAAGTTGCCGGGGAATGGTTAGGCTTTCGCCGGAAAATATAGCCCCGTTTTTTTTCAATGCGGAAAGCGCGGAAAGGCAGAAAATGCGAAATCCTGCCAGTGGTATTCCGCAATTTCCGCCCTTCCGTGACTTCCGCATTAAAAAAATCTGTTGGAAATCAAATGCACATACGGGAGCCAATGAGATTAATTCGCAGACTGTTCCCTGTATCCGTTCACGTTCTCACTACACCATCGCCGTGGACAACACCCGAAAAGTTCCTGCGAGGAGCATTTCATCGATGGCATTTTCTGTGTCGGTCTGTTCCAGATTGCGGATGAGGTTGGTGTATGTCGAAGTGAGTCCCTCTGCGTCAAGGAGTAGTTTTGTTTTTCCCGACCAAGTATGTCCAGCGAGTGCAAGAAAGAAGAACGCAAGTCCCCAGAGAGGAAACTGGATGTGCAGTGCCAACCCGATCGTCAAGAGTGCCAGAATGATCAATCCCGTGAAGACCGCGCTATTGTAATACCGCCAAGTGACGATACACTGCAAGTCATCTTTCTCTATCGTGAAGGTTTGCATGGACGTATTGTACTACAATCCCGCGACTTCGGAGTCCCACTGTCCCTGACCATTTTGTTTATCGCTCCGACGCTGTCTGCGCTCCCGGCTACTATTAACGTTTCCCGGTTGCCATTGCATTCCAAACGTATTGTGCAAGGGCAAACATCGTTTCATTGGGGTGGTCCGCCCGTCGATAGCGAGTTGTTCGAGCGGATCCAATCCGGTCTTGCATTCTTGTAGTGGTCGAGCACTTTTTGCAATTCATCGACGACAGCCTTCTGTTCGGCGTTTTGGGCATTTTGTCCGATGGGTTTCTCTTCCAGTCTGTCGTCGTTCATGTTGTAAAGTTTGCCGTCTGCATACGATTTGTATTTTAGTTGCGACAGTCTCCAAAATTAGCGGAAAACAGTGGCACGTCACCAATGGGGCGTTCATGAATGAGACCCGGCGAAAGCCTTAATCGTCGGCGGCTTTTTCCAGTGTGGCAATGATGGAACCTTTCGACGCTGCAAGCAGTGGGTCAGGACCAAACCCAAGAATTTGATCCCGTTTCAGTTCCGCCTGTTCCAATGACGAAGTGAAGATGATTGCCCTGCCATGCGTGTGTACCTCCAACGCCAGTTGGAACCCCTTTTCGACGGGATAACCGAAAAGGGTATGGAGCATGATAATCACATATTCGAAAGTGTGAACGTCATCGTTCCACAGAATGACGTGAAAACGAGGCTCTTTTTTCGACTTGTCACTCGTTTTACGCCGTTTTTTGGAACGGACATTGACCAGCGTTTCAGGAACGACAGCGATGACGGACATCGGAGGAAAAGTGCAAAAGAACACCAAACATCAGACGAATGATACCGGCAACATGAACGTTCGTCAAGACCTGTCCGACGGTGCCGTTGCAAATGACCCGCGAAAGCCTAAATCACTCAAACTGTAAAAGAACACCGTAGAGACGCGATGCTCGCGTCTCCCCCGTGCGGGGAACGTAGCGAATTCGCGAAAACGTCTATTCGTGAACGACGAGAATCCGTGTGCGGAACGTCAACCAATCGCCGAGACGCGAGCATCGCGTCTCTACAAGAGGCAGATGGGAGACAGAGGCAATACCTTTTACAGTGTGAATAAATCACCGCACGCACCATATGGTTTTTTCAAAGGTTGCTTATAGTCGCCAATTGGTGAAAGGTTGACCTTTCCGCCCGGTCCGAGACCAATGTCGGCAATGGGAAGTTTCAACGTTTCGCCCTGAAACTCCACTTCAGCAAAACGACTTTTATCCAGTGTTGTCCCGATTGACTTGAAGAACGGGAACAAATCTTCGCCGACAGCAATGCTCATATCTTCAATCGTTTCCTCCCAAGACTGCCTTTTGCCTACCGCATCGTGCCAGCGGGTTGCACGAACCCAGTACCAGCGTGGATACCATGTCGGACCATACTTGTCGTCCAGTTTCTGCCAAACCCACCATAGTTTTGTCCAGCCATAACCATCGCCGCCGCCTTGATAATTCTTGGCAAAATCGTAAGCCAGAAACTTTTCCATGTCGTTCAAAATACTGTTGCAATTCCGATTCGACAGTTCTCTATCCCGTTCATAGAACGCCCCCCACGCTTTTCCTTGGAACCAACCGGCGTGGGCTTCGCCGCTCAGATCGTGCGCGGGGAATGCACCGTAGCCCCCTCCCGCGTTTTGAGGACCTCGCATTGTGTGTGCCTGCTCGTGAGCAAAGATGCCGATAATGCCATGCTTGTCGTCGGAAATAATCCCCACTTCCTTCGGCAAACGCACATTCACCGCCCAACCACCGCCCGAACCCGACGTGAGAATGAACATCATCGGCTCCTCCGGCTTTTGCGAGGGTAACCAAGCATAGAGCATTTCACTCACTTTCGGGACTTCTTCCTTGACAACTTGTAAGAGATCGGGGATCTGATTTTTAGCATAATATGCGACGATGCCATCGACGATCATTTCTTGATCGGGATAGATTCCACCGCCACCGTATCGCGGTTGCGGCAATGTTGCGTCACCACCGACTGGCGGCTTTCCGCCCGCAGCCCACAGCACCAATTCTCGTCGTTGCTCGGCGATCTTTGCGGCTTCCTCTCTTTGTCCTGCATCTGCAGTTCTCGAATTACTGGCGCAGAGAACGGAGTCGTGTTCCACAATCACGACACGTCCTTTGCCAAACGTTCGCTTCGCCCGAACCACCTCCCCTTGTTCGCCGGCGACGAGCGATTCCCATTCGTTGCTGAGCGCAAGTGCGGCATAGTTTCTTGCACCCATTCGCACACTCGTCGGCTCGACTCTCGCACCAAACGTTCCGAGCAATTGATTGAACGACCATTTTTCGGCAACATCGGCGTTGGCAGGACGTGCAGCAATGATAATGACTCCGCCGCCACTTTCAACGAATTTTTTGAGCGCATCAATTTCTTCGGGGAGAAACTGCTGTTGGTTCGGACTGCCTGCCGGAATCACGACGACGTTGAACTCAGGGGGAGTCCACCACGCGAAGGGTTCGGCATCGTTCGTTTTCACGCGAACACGGCTGAGTGGCTTTTCGCCGAGGATCGTGTCCAGCGTTGCATGGGTCCCGGCAACGCGAAAACCGTTCTGAGCGAACTGCGGCGGGTAGTCCCACAGCCAAACAAAAAGACACGTACGATTGAGGTCAATGAGGACATTGATCCCCGTATCGTTTCTGGGTTGCCCGTTTCGTGCGGGTCGTTGTGCTGGCAACTGATAGTCGTCAAAGACGCTCGCCGGAAGTGTTCTGCCCGCTTTCCATTCTGCGGTAATTTGTTCGGGAGTCAAACTCTGAGCCAAAAGCGCGGTGCCAAGAGCAAAAATTAGGGAACCAGTCCCTGTAAGAAAAATCTGTTTCATGGGTAAGATACCTTTCATGTTGATTCGGCACAGTTATTGTGCCAAAGGGTTCCATTCGTCCGCCACAAAGCATAACATCATTCATCCAAAAATACAAACGGAGTACCGGGCTTGACCGATACTCCGCTTGCGGCTCGTTATTTTTTGGGCGATACTTTTTTACAACGATGCCGACTCGCCACCTTGTGGCGATCCCAAAGGAGACGGTCTCCGCCGGAAGATACCGGCGGAGAGATGATTTGCCGCACTCCTGCTTTTTGGACCTGGAGTGGGTCATTTTTCGGCTACGCCCTCGCGCATCCGCCCTCTCATTGTCGGGCGAAAACATTTGGCTTGCGGAATTTTCAACCGGCTTCGGTATAACGACCCATTGGGTTCGCTGGTGCGGCGAAGTGGTCAAATACGGCACCATTGCGTCTCGCCTGCTGCCAGTCTCCGTTCAGGGTTCCTTTTTTTGTTGACATTAAGCCCCTTGTATTTCGGAAAAAATCTTTTACCATGGGGGGGTCAGTGTTTTCGACAGACGAAAATGTGTTGACGACTTTCACTCTAACATCACTTAAATACGATGAAGAAAATTGTTGCTCTGTGCATGATGATTGTTGCCCTTGGTTTTGTTACTGTTGGTTGTACCCCCAAACCGGCACCCGCTCCGGCTCCCAGCCAGCCGCAAGCCGCCGAAGAAACGGCACCTGCCGAAACGGCACCAGCAGAGTAAACTGTGTGTGCTTGACTACTCGACGACCACTCTTCGGTGTTTTTCCAGGGAGTGGTCGTCCCTTTCCCGTCCCTTTCACTCCTACTCCGATCTAACGACCATGACCAAGAAAGAAATTGTCCGTTCTATTTCCGAAAAACTCGGTATGACACAATCGAGGACGAAGGACATCGTCCAGTGCGTGTTCGACGACATCATTGAGACGCTCGTGGAGGCAGGACGAATCGAGTTGCGTAACTTTGGAGTTTTCGAGGTCAAAAAACGGGCGGCTCGCAAAGCCCGAAATCCCAGAACCGGAGACACGGTGATGGTTCAAGAGAAACACGTCGTTGTATTCAAAGCCGGAAAAATGCTCGAACAAGCCATTCAAGAAAAAGACAAGAAGCGAAAACGGAAATAGACCCGATGGAACGACCACACGGTACGACCACACGGTATGACCACACGGTGGCACGGGCGTAGCCGAAAAATGTCCCGCTCCGGGTCTATGTTCGTACAACGTCCCCGGTGTTCATGTCCAGACAGGAGGTTCTACGATGAATAAATGTCAAAAATGTGACAAAGTGGCAACCTTTCTCATTTCGGAGTTGCTGGGTGCCAAACCGAAGGAGAATCACTTTTGCGAAGAGCATGCGCGGGAGTATCTCAGCCAATTGTCGATCCAGGGGGGGACCGCCGGAAATTTGGTGTCGGCTCTTTCACAGGGACTTCCCCAAAAAATGGCGATCAACAAAACCGCCGAAGAATTTCAGGAACTCGATCAGCAAACATGCCCGATTTGCGGTGTCAGTTTTTATGAGTTCAGGAGTCGGGGGTATCTCGGCTGTCCTCACGATTACGACTTTTTCAACAAGCAACTGGACGCTTTCATTCAGAACATTCATGGCGCAAAGCAACATTCGGGCAAAGTCCCTGTTCGCAAGATCGACAATACCCAGGAACGGATGCTCCTCATTAAACATCGTCGGGATTTGGAGGATGCGATTCAGTATGAAGATTACGAACGAGCATCCAAACTCCGTGACAAAATTAAGGAGCTGGAAAAACCGCAACGTTTGGGATAGACCTGCTCGACGGAAGCGGGGTCAAATTACCTTTTTGTAGCGATGGTCAACGCGGATAAGTTTCTCCGAACAGCGCGCCCTTAGTAGGGGCAACCCCCCGTGGTTGCCCCCCGTGAGTGCTGCATGATGTACAGTGCCGCATGCGGGCGGGACACCCGTGTTCCCGGGGTGTCCCGCGCGCGAGAGACCAGGGGTCTAGCCACGCCAAAAAATTTTTCTTATAATGGGGCGAATGTTTTTTCCAAACCTTAACCCTTTTGACAACCCATGAGAAAACAAACTTTTTGTGCCGCATTGATTCTTTCCTTCGCCGTCACCGTACTGGCGCAGGAATACACCGATCGCCGGGAAGTGCAGCAGAACGAAGCACTTCGGCAGGATTTTACCATTCAGGGAGAGTACCTCGCCACAGTGGAAGGTCACACCGTTGGATTACACATCATTGCTGATGGCGGTGGAAAATTCCGCGCGGTCGCTTATGTCGGCGGCTTACCGGGTGATGGCTGGAAAGCGGGAGAGCCGCGTATGCTCGGAACTGCCGAACTTAAAGGAGAAGAGATCGCGTTCACGATGACCGAAGGTCGCGGAACCGTTGCGGGACAGGATGTCAAAATGCCGGAACAAATCAAAGCCACCGGAAAGATTACCATTGAACGTCCCCAAGGCGGGCAGGGTGGTGTCGGCGGACAGGGGGGGGGTCAGTTCTTCCGCGGGGCTCCGGTAAAAATTGAAATCGCGACCCCCGCGATGGTCTTTGAAAAACAGTTTCGACGGAGTCCGACACTGGGGCTTGCACCACCGACGGGAGCGGTCGGACTCTTCGATGGCACCAACCTCGACAAATTCGAACCAGGTGCGCGGATCAATGAACCGCAAACGCAAGGACAGGGACAACAAGGACAAGGGCAACGCGGCGGAAACCGAAACACGCTGTGGGCAGAAGCCACCGCGAAGCCATTCGAGAAGAAGCCGTACAAAATGCACGTCGAGTTCATGCTCTCCTATATGCCGCAGGCTCGCGGACAAGCCCGATCCAACAGCGGGGTCTATATTGATGAGCGGTACGAATGTCAGGTACTCGACTCGTTTGGGCTGGAAGGGGAGAACAATGAATGCGGTGGCTTCTATCAGGTTGCCAAGCCGCTTGTGAACATGTGCTACCCGCCATTGACCTGGCAAACGTATGATTTCGAGTTCACGCCAGCGAAATATGATGGAGACAAGAAAGTTGCCAACGCCCGGGTGACGGTCAAACATAATGGGGTTCTGATTCACGATAACATCGAGTTCCAAAAAGAAACTCCCGGTCGCAAGAAAGAAGGTCCCGAACCGCTCGGGGTGTATCTGCAAGGGCATGGCAACAAAGTCCAATATCGCAATTTATGGATACAATACTAATAAGATTGAGGCTTTCGCTGGAAATAAACTATCCTTTTTTCTGTTGAAATCACCATTCCGTAGAGTAGGAGTCAGAAGTCAGAAGACGCAAGCGCAGGGGATATTGCCGCACCGCATGCGACTACTGACTACTGTATTCTGACTACTGAATGAGAAATGGAAAAACCGACCAATTATTTTCTGGCGAAAGCCTAAGAAACGAAGCAGTCGTCCTCCACGAGGCACAGTTCCTGTTCGATCCGGGCGAGCCGGGATTCGATTTGGTTGTCGATGATCCCCTGCGGTGTTTCCAGAATACATCCGCCCGGTGACACAGATGCGTCCCCCACGATTTCCGTTTTTGCCGAACGCGCCATCTCTTGAACCAGCAAGTCGATTTGCGGTTTCAGTGTTTCGTAATCCCCTTGATTCAGCCGTATCCGAAGGGAGGTACACCCTGTGCCGAGTTCCAGTGCTTCACGCAATAGTTGGAGAGGAACATCCGCCATATCCGGCAACTGGCGACCAATGACCCTCGACGCAATCGCTTGGACTATTTTCACCGCATTTTGTTCCCAATACTGCAAAAAAGATTGCTTCGCTGTTTCCAGTTGTTCGATCATCACGGTCAGTGCCGGGAGCAACGTTTCCAACTTTGTCCCAAGATGAATCACTGCTTCGCGCTCCACCTTGTCGGCATAATCGATCATGGCTTTCATTTCACCATCGGCGTAACCTTGGGAATGTCCCTCATCGTAGCCGATTTTTTTTCCTTCATCATACCCCGTTTTGCGGGCAGCATCTTCGTTTTGCTTTAACTGTGCTTTCAGTTTGATGGCTTCGCTTTCGAGTTGTTCTTTTCGGGTTTGGAAATTTTCCTCTTCCGTTTGAATTCGTTCGCGCAGTATGTCAAGTTGTTTTCGGATTGTTTCGGCTTCTTCCCGGGCGTTGGCGCGTGTCTGCTCCACTTTTGCCGTGGATTTGTCCAATTCAACAGCGGCAGACCGGCGGAGACGTTCCACATCGTCTCTGGCGGTGGTAACGATTTTCGCCGCTTCTGCCCGGACTTGGATAATGTATTTTGTCGCTTTGTCCTCCAAGTCCACAAAGTTAAAAGGGACCAAGTTATAAGCAACCGGATGTTGTTGCGATGCTCGTTGAGGCGGCACGTTGTCAGACGGGACAGTGGAATTTCCGGCTGAATGGTACAGAAATGTCCGTTTTTTGGCAAGAGCGAACTTTTTGCTCCCCTTTCGGGCGAAGGGTTGGATTTTCCAAAGAGGGTTGTTGACAAACGTAAACAATCCGGCTATAATGTATCGCAGTCGGTTTTTAGTCTGACGAAAAATATTGCTATGAACGACCTGAAAGAACTCACCAATGCTGAATGGAAAGTCATGCGCATCGTTTGGGAAGAACGCAAAGCGATGACCCGTGAAATCTATACAATTGCCGCCGAACGCTATGCCTGTTTTGAAAGTGCGCAGAACACCTTGGAAAAATCGGCAACATGAACGAATATCTGAATACGCAGTTCGTGCTGCCCTTTCCAAAAAACTGTGGTGGGATGGCAGTGCCGAAACGCTGTAAATTACGCAGTTTGCCATTTTTGCCGATTATTTTCGTGCCCTTCTGCCCCGAAAAGCAAAGTACGAAAATAATC
>Ga0123353_10012442_pt1 | contig 12098 bp, 11 predicted proteins | sample TergutLab28metaG_3_FD_92763 | JGI IMG/M metagenome (GOLD analysis project Ga0123353, IMG submission 92763) | Labiotermes labralis P3 segment gut microbial communities from Petit-Saut dam, French Guiana - Lab288 P3 | ecosystem: Host-associated > Arthropoda: Insects > Digestive system > Gut ... | reverse complement strand
GATGCAACAGTTAGATGTTTATTATCAATACTTTCTCAACATGTTTCGGGCATCATTATGCCCATCTTCAGGAGAACAAGACGTGTGTTACTGCACGTGGTGTGCTGCGCTGGTTCTGCTGGAATGTGGTTGGTAGTGGTTGTGGGGCGCTGCGTTGTAGGGTGCGAGCACTGTGAAGGTTACTGTTCGACTTGCATCTTGTTGGTTTACTCTTTCACTTCACAATTTGCTCACGATGCACGGTCACAGAAACCTAAAACCCATATGTGCTATTCACTATTTCCATGCTGGGCAGGTATGATATTTATATGATGCATCTAATGTAATGAACAGAAATAATTATGGATGACAGCTGCTGCTTTTTTCTTTCTTTCAGTTAAGAAGATGAAAAAATAAAATATATAAACAAGTTCGTATACAAAAGTTATTGTAAAGTTTATTCCTTAAGTTACTCATTTTAGAACTTCATGGTTGTTCACTTTTGATGCTGATTCTCGTTTTGGGTGTTGGTACCATATGTAGTGGGCTTCTTGCCAGTGTTTCTAAGGAAAAAAAACTGCATCTTCTCAGAATCAAAGTGTGTAGTGTGAACAAGTGGTTGGGTTATACAGGTAGGCAAAAAGGAAAAAAGAGCCAAGTTCTGGTGTGGACCAGTAGGAACAGTGAAAATGAAACCTGAAAATGGTCATCATTTCGAGCAAAAACCACTACCACATGTTGTTCCTAAGCAGTAACCTGTATAAATGCAGGCACAGCATGTAACTATGGCTTTAGGTTCATGCAGTGGCCCTTAAAATACTTTTTTTTTCATAATTTCCCATTAATAATTCCTATTGGGCTGAGCAATGTCCTAGCTCTTCTTCTAAAGTGGGTCTGATGGATGAACTGCTTGTACAACTCAGCCACATATCACCATACTCACTTTCAACCCTAACATAAGTTTCCTAAACTATGACAAAAATACTGTACATTTATTTTTAATTATACCAATAATAAAATATTAATTCATTATGCATCACAGTGAAGCATACATAAATGTTAAACACAAAGATAAACAACATGTACATATTTTATACAATAAATAACCTTTTACCCACGTATATACGTTTCCTTACTCTCACTTATGTAATCCATGGTCTGCACGTATGATTTTCTTGTTACAGAATTCAGTTACTTCAGCTGTTGATACATATTTCCTTACACATTTCTAGTCAAGTAATGGGTCTAGAAATTTTTTATACTGTTGTTGGTGGTTACATCATACTTATGGTGCAAGTGTGTCTATTATGCATGACAGAATGGATCCACATCTTATGCCTCATGTGTTGCAAAGACAGGATCTACACCTGATGGACCACACATAGTAATTTTCTCTTGTTAGACAATATAAGATTGAGAGTAATTATGTGTAAATATTCACGTGTCCTATAGCTTGGGAAGTTCTATGCAGCACTGTGTACATACATATTAATGTTAGAACACAACTACAGTTACACTGTTTCTTGCAGGGGAAGTATTGCTGGTGCGAAATATGTGTATTTATTTCCTTCAAAGTTCTGTACCTCCCCACACCCTTCCCAAAGTGCCTCAGTTATAGAACTGAGATTTTTTATGAGTGTCTGTGTAGGTACAAAAATTCAACCCACAAGCTACTTGTGACCCACAGATCTGCAACTGGAAAAACCCTGATGTATACAATACACTCATGTCTTAAATCAATAAGTTAGGTCATCACATCATTGCCAGAGTCTATTTTGGAAAAAATACTACACATTACTTTCCATCCATTTTTACTATGTATCCAGCCACAACATGGGACTGCTGTCTTTGATGTATCTGTTGTGCTGTTTTATCACTGTATATTTCACAGGGTTAAACTGACACCATCAGCAGAACTATACAAATTCCTTTTATTATTGATGTTCACACATGCTAAACGTTTTAACTTTACCCATCTTCCAGCAACTAAATCACTTGTGTACAGGGTTGGTCAACTTACGATACTAGAAAGTTACTGTTATCAGGGATCCCCAGTTGCGCATTTGTTTCAAAATACTTCAAAACAATTTTAAAATATTTTTATTAAAATGTGCTGAAGAACCTTTACTGTCACATGGCTGTTCATATAACTACTGCAAGTGTGGACACTGATAATGAAAGTAATTTCTATAGTTATGATGACTGTCAGTTTAATTCTCTCAGTTGTATGATGGGTCCTGTAGGTGTCTTCTAGTAAAACAATATTTTGTGTTCAAATCCAAAGCAACTTTCATTGTCATATTTAGTAACAGTAATTACTGTACTCAAATATATATCTGAATATTTCTTGTACATAATCATAAGAAATATATTGATTACTTCCTGCAAACATCTTAGCTCTGTTTCCAGAGTTAGTAATACTGTAAATGAATGAAATTATTTATACTGAAAGCGCCAGTTGTCATTCAGGTATGACATCTGCTTCAAAAGAATTTGATAATGATGAAAATACAGTAAGATTGCTTTTGGGGGTTGTAATTCCACTCAGAAAAAATTTCATGGACTATAATTTTCAGTTGGGTTTAAAAATTCCTGTTTGTGTGCAGATACCATTATCAGAATGCTGCGACTTCTGTGCAGTGAGAATCGGGAGCTTTTCCCCAGATGTACAATAACCAAGGGATGACATTAGTCACTCACTTCCCTCCATTTAGCACTGAATGTTATGAAAAACTGGAAGCTTACCCCTACAAGAAGGTAAATAATCACAGTTGGCTGTAGTGCAGTTCCTTTACCTTCTACTATGAACAGAACAGAATATAAATATGATAGAATAGCAACGAACGAGAATAGAGTACAATGTTTTATTATAATACTGGAGTCATGCAAAAAAAAAAACTGGCAGCACATTTAAAAACAACCTTTTTAATCAACTTTTTCCACCTTCCAATTTGATAATTTTTCATTATGTTACTCTTGGTGTTATTGGTTGCAAAATCTATCGTCCCTTTCTTTAAACAATTCCAGTGATACTGTTCACAGCACTTAGCTTGGTCCCTGTTAAAATGATGGTAAAAAAACGTTAAAAAAACTGTATTCATGTTTTATGATTTGAGTACCTGATTTTGTTTATGAAGCTCCAAGAATTAATTTTTCTACATGAGGGCTTCTAAAAAATGTAGATCATTGGATGCTTACATTTGTGGGTTCCTGGTTATGTGTGTTCCTACCATTATGTATGATAAAAAGCCACTGTTCTTGTTTATAACTTTGTTATCCAGTTCCTTAATGCAAGTTAAAATACAATTAAATTGTACAGTAAAACCACGCACTTTCTTTTCCAAAATTACATATTTTTACAGACACGTCTCTTCAGCAGATCACTCGTCACCTCTTGCCAAAGTATGTAAATGACATACAGATAACAGTTAGTACCTACTGTGCCAACACTTCACAGAAGATTCAAGCTGAATTTGTTTATTTTCTTTGTACTTCTACTTCATGAGAGGAAAGAGGATGGCAGTATGTCTCCAAAGAGTAACCACTTCTCTAATGCATTTTTCCCCAGACTTATTAGGGGCATTTAGCTATCTTTATACTCATATTTTCATTTTCAAAATCCAAAATTGTGTCATATATTTCTTCCAATTAGAAGCACTGTTAAGGAACATTGTTATACATACAGTTCTCCAGAAAACTTCTGTGATGAAATGAATTCAAAATAATAACACAATAAAAATGTGATTTATGTTCACTGCTGAATTGTTCAACAAATAAGGTATACTATTTGTATACTGAACACGTGTCACCCAGTTTCCTCCAATTGACAATTCATCAAGATCACTCAGCTGACTTGCATGATGCTCTGAGAGCAATGCTGCAAGTAAATGTCATAGTGTTAACTTCATTTGGCAATAAATCGTCTCAAGAATTCCATGAAGATTCTGAATAAGGAGTGTAACTCCTGCTTGAGTCCCACTCTTGCTTTTTCATTATAAGTCCCTGAAACACGGAAGAAGTATTAATTTAGCTTATATGTTAGGTCTTATTTACATTATGAATGCAACTCAGCTTCTTTACCTCATAGACTTGACTCTTCCATTTTATATATTTCATAATTTCAATGCATGGGACAGAGAAAGCCCAAAAAGTCTGTGAGTTCTAATGTCATACGCCACTGTCAAAAACCTATAGAATAATAACTGAACTACTGCTGGATGCTGTTTCCCTGCAACAAAATGCGGTGTTGATTTACACTTCATTTTAGCAGCTAGTCTTCCAAACATACTACACGTCCTAGACTTCACAAATTAATTCATGTCCACGTGAAAGATGGGTTAATGCAGGTAAACTATTTTGCCATAATGATTACCTTCTCGTTAAAAGTGTAATTGTCATGTTCTTATTTTAGCATATGATTTAAAGGGAAACACTACTTAAATGAGGACAAAAAGTTCAACTTTAAACACTTTCCAAATTTAGTACCAAAAACTGCAGCTGGTGTATGAAAATTATATTTGCCATATTTCAGTGCAGAAACCAACCATATTATTTCAGTAACTTTCACAAGTCTGTAGTCTTGAAGGTACACAGAAGTGTTGTATTTAACAATTTTAACCTATACATATTATAGCTTTGCTTACAATAAACATAAACATGTGACCTTTCGATATACCATTCTGAAGCATAATATTCTCATATGGATGTATTCACCAATTTCCACCATAAGCGCTTTAATTGTCGTATAGAGGTCACTTGTTCTATGGTGGATGGGCGGTGATTTCAAAGTTATAAACTGAATTGCACCGAATACATGTTCTCTTTGAAGCCATAAGTGTATGATTTGTTGTGTAGTCACTTTTGTAACTTTCTGCTGTGACATTATAGTAGTTACATTAGATGCTGTATAGTACAGTGTGATATAATAGGCTGGATAGTATGTAGGTTATGTGCCGATGTGAAAACAAGGAAATGAGTTCAATTTGTGAGAAACTTCAACTGAAAAAGAAGAAGAGACAGGTAAGTGACCAAAATTAAGATAAGGTGAGAGAGAGACTTGTGCCTTCTGAAACACAATTTCCATATGAAGAAAATGCATACTGCACCGTCAAAAGACTTTGCTGAGTATCTGTGATAGGTAACTTTGGCACCCCAAATCGTATGTAGTATGACATGTGATAAAATGAAAAGTAGTAAATTGTATACAACAAGCCCCAAGGAGTAGCAGACGTTCACTTGTTTGAGGAACTGTTAAAAATAAAAACATCCTGGAGGCTGATAGTGCAGGTGCATGTACATTACAAAATTCAGAAGTGCATCCCCTCAATGTGCATGTTTTACAGAAAGAAGAGGCAGCATGACATTCTGCAGCAGATCACTATTCTAGAATTTTAAATGCAACAACTTTTACAGTGGTTAAAATATGGACTGTTTTATTTATTGTGTATATATACAAAAACACACACACACACACAGAGATGAATGTTGTGGTCTCATTGGGCTGCAGTGTTAGGGCTGAGGAATCAGAACATCTTTTCCAATATTTAGGTACTAGAGATACTAGACTACACTTCATGTACTTCAAAGATAATAAAGTGAAAGAGTTTGGTACAATTTCATTTGTTTTTATAATATTTTACACTACCATAATTAATTTTACGTTAAAGAATGAATGTAGTATTATGGCTTATGCATTCTTTGATACTAAGCAAGTACTTGCAAGTTGCAGCAGTTATTACAGATATATAATACACGTAGTATAGTGTTAAATTCACAGGAAATGTAAGTGGTATTTTATCATCTTGCTAATGATTGTATAATTCTTCATGTTTTTAAGCTGTTTCTTTTACACTTGAGTGTAATTATGCCACTTTGTAGAAGACAAAGCTGTAAGTTTTAGTTAACACTGGCTTAAGCTAAATGATAACTGTACCTGACGAAGAGAAGACAGTTGCGTTAGTACATCATTTGCTGTTGACCATTCTGCTCCTGAGCTGCTGCCTACTGTGATGGGCATCTCATTCTGTCTGTTTAGCAAACGTTGTGAACCTGTAGGGATTGAACAGGACCATGATATGGTTCATTAAAGTTTTCAGTGTCATAATTTTTCTATATAAAACAAGAATGAAGATACTATATGTGCCTGTACTACATACATGTACACAGTATAATAGAAACATCGCCCTCTAACTTATACATATTTATTTGTCTACTAATGAAGACCCAGTGCTGTGCACCATGCTGCTTTGAAAGTATACCTTTCCATTACCATACATTTCTGCTATTTAGTGTATCACTCTGCATAAATGTTACTGCAAGCTTTTAGCCCTGAGTGTAATGTCATAATACAAAATCCAATTTTGCTGCCAATATGTTGCACAGAAACAAATTCATTAAATATTGGACTCATTTGTTTTATGTTAAGCATGGTTTTTTCTTCGCATTTTGACATTCACACCTATATCTTCATCATAAGCTATGGGCTTTCCCCTTAGAGAGATTTTGATGTTTTTTTTTTCTACTCTAAGCTGAGCAACCCAGGTCTCATCTCCAGTTACTACAATTTGTCTTTTCTAGAGGATCAGAAATAGTCTTTCCTAGAACGCTGGACAATTTTAATTTCTTGCTTACCACTAAGAAGGTTTGGTGCTGTACCTTTCTGGCACAGACTAATTTCGTGTTCAGATTGCTGGCCATAATGAGTTCCAAAATTTTTCTACTCATGCCCATTATTTTTCTGTTAACCTTCAAAGAGTGGGCCAGAGATATTTTGAGCATCTTTTCGAGTTTGGTAAGTTCTTCCAGCAGGCAATTGGCTAGAAGTCTAATCATCTGTAGTGCCTTTCCTTCTGTCTTGAATATACAGAAATCTATGTTTTGCGTGCTTCTTCCTCTCTGCAATCCTTCTATGACATATTGTAAATATTAGTGATGTTTTGCTATAGTGTTACTCAAGTCTTAATGCTGAGTGTCTTTTCTAGCAATCTGTTTATTCCTTCGACAGATACACACTGCATGAACAAAACACTCTGCACAGATAAACACAAACACACACATATGTACATACATACAAACACATACACACACACATCCATGCACACCACAAATAAATTTCACTAACTGTCAAGAAACTATTGAATCATGTACGTTACATGGTTCAGCATGTGCTAATGCATCAAAGTTTTCTGGTGGTACAAAAAAACATCACTCTTGTTATTAATTCTTCATACCTCATATATTCTTTGCTTGGTTATGCATATTTTCAAGACCAAAAAATTTACGAACTGATTAGGAAATGAAGCTGTTACATATGATTGGCGGAAACAATTGCATTTGGTTTTCCTTTTGTCGTTAGTGATGTGCAGTGAACTGTTGTATATTTCTATGGAAGCTCTGTGCAAAACCCTTAACTCAAGCTGGCCTTGTTAGGTGATATCCTACAGTATCCTCACTCCACATAGTATAGCTTCTACTAATCAGGGATGTGCCATGGCTCACCTCAGAGGTCCAGTTTTAGTTCCAGGCTATTTTGTTTGGGATTTATGGTGGGCAGAATGACACTGGGACAGGTTTTTCTCTGAGTAGTTTGGTTTTCCCCTGTCAGTATCATTCTGCGAATATTTTATATTTATTTATTCATCTATAACTTATGCTATACAATCTTGGTAACAGAGTTGTTAAGTGATACAAACACTTTATCAATCTGTGCAATACTGAATGGAGAACAAATATGTTTTGGTATCATTGTAACAACAATAGGGAATAAGATTTTACTGGGGGTAAAGCGGCCGGGGCATGGCATTGACCACACACCCCCAAATAATGCCGAGGTTAAAGAAAGAGTAGAGCTATACTTCTACTCCGTCTCTGGGCTCTCATGGTGTGTTATAAGGTAAGCTTTACCTCGTAATAGGTAAGATTTATTTCTATAGGAATACACAAAAGTTAATTATGGATATGAATGATAAAAGTATAGCACTGGTGAAAATTTTTTCTGTGAAAGCTGGTTTATGCCATTTGTTTACTAGTTTTGCATCGTTCCCATCTCCCTTATCTTGACACTGTATTATGCAGGAAAATTATTTAGAGTCTTACACAACATGGTGTTGAGCAGCCCAGGTTACCTGGGTGGCTTGATGACTTCGATAACACTCCACAGAAATTGGCCTGTACCTTGAGGGTCTGCACTTACCTTTAACTGAGAAATACTGTGATTCACTTGGTTGTAATCCATGGCCTGAAGTGTGAAGTTGTGTACCTTTTCTTTTAGCTGTATTTTCTGTAAAACGTTGATTGATATTTAAGGAATGCGCAGCCACTTGCACTAGTCTGCTGGTAGTGTCTATTGTATAATTGTTGTTTCTCAGTATCTCACTTTTGTTGTCTAATTGCTCATTCCCTGTTGTTGACACAAGACACTTATCTTCACGGTCATCCACATTATTTGCATTTCCGTCCAAGTTTGTTTTCCTGTGATGATGATGATAAACATTTTTGTTGGTTTTGTTAATGGAATGATGTGGCCTTTGTTGTGGAGATGGAGACCTATAAGAAAGATGTTGGGAGAAACTTTAACACCAGAATTTTGCGATACACTTCTTGTAAACTGAGTGGGATTAACGACTCGTAATTGAGAATAAGAATAATTAAGTTAAAGTTATATCCATTTCTGTCCTATTCTAACCATTATGTGTCATGGCGGTACCTGCTGTTGTCGTCACTGCTGCCTCTGGTGTGATGGGGCCTGTGGTGTGAACCAGTGTCACTCTCTGTTCCAGTATCTCCACCAACCATTATGGTTGATCTGAGGAGTCTTTGTCTTAATCGGCGCTGATAGTAAGGGTCTTTTTCACTTTGTTTGATGTATTGTGTTTCCGGTCTATTGACACCCCACTTGGGGCGATCCTCCAGCCTCATTCGGGGTTGTGTTGGCTGTGACTGTGAGCGACAGCGTAGTGGCAGTTTACACCCTCGATGTGGTCGTTCCAGACTTGCTGATCTAAAGTAAATTTGAATTGTTCATTTGTTAGAATTAATACATCAGTTCATATATTTTAAAATATAGCGCTTGCATTCAGAGAGGGTTGTCACATGGCACATTTTGAATTTTGTGTATTCTTGGTGATAGAAGTGGATAGAAATTGGAGAGTTGGCATTCTGATTTCACCAAACGATTGAAAGAAATGTTTAGCTGCTGTAATATTTGCTTGAAACCTGAATTTTTGTTAAATAATATACTTGTAAACTGTGATGAAGTGGAAAAACTATGTTACTGGTAAACTTGCAAAGCAGAGGAATGTGATGTTATATTAATTAACACATTTAGACCCTATAGTTACTTGACCTTTTGCCTGGTGATAGAAAACAAATATCTCTCTAGTATGCCCTGTTTCAGTGTACTGTACCAGATTTCTCCTGGGAGGACTGAAGACGGACAATGTACCTCTGTGAAGCAAACAATTATGTACTGACATAAAATAAGTTTGTTATGACTGAAATACACTACTTTATGATGTTACTGCATTAGAAGGACAAGATCCTCCTTTTTGATGGAATTCATCCCCTTGTGCTACAGTTCTATGACAATAAATTACAAATTTCCGTGTGACATAACAATTTTAATATGTTCAGTAATATATGCTACATATTTTGGTCATATTTTGACCATTATCAGACATTAATATACAACATATAAAACAATTATAAACATATTTTTTAGCCCACATTCACCGTGGTTTTACATGTTGTATATTAATTCCTGAAGATGGTCAAAATGTGACAGACACATGCAGCATATATTATTGAATATGATAAAAATTGTTGTGTCTGACGGAAATTTGTGATTTATTTTTGGGATCCTTTTAATTTTCTTATGGTGTACTATGTGTCATTTGAAATGCTCATTACAGTGAGTTTTAAGACTGCAGTCTACTGGGGTGTGGGGTTTTGTGTCTGACAAGTAGCTGAATTTCTATTTTCATTTTACCACTTTATTACTTGGGCAACAGACGAAATTTGTTAGGCACACAGTTACACTTCATGCACCTATCCCGTGCTTACAGCATGTATATTGCACTATTTGCAGTGTTCCATAATAATGTGTAGTGATGTACCTTAGACCTCCCAAGTCTCAGAACACACAGAAGTGAATACAGTGGTAAAACTGCAAGGAATGTTTTGTTATAAACACAAAATAAGTTGAAGAAATTGACGACAAAAGAGGAATATTTAAACTAACAAAAGCATATGTATAAAATATGTTTTACCACATATTATTAATTACTGACATTTGATCGCTTTTGCAATAGTCATCTGGAGAGCAATACACTTGAACTAAGAGTACTACAACCTGCTAAATCATATATATGGAACGACTCAACGTTCTAATGAATAAATAAGTTTCAGTATTCCTTTCATGCATGGATATGGAACATACCAAGTTCAATGATGCCCAACAGGCACAATCATTTCATCTATACAAGAATACAAAGGAGAAATTACTCAGGCATTCGTTATAATGCTGAGTGGTTTGGCAGTTTAAGGTATTTCTTAGTACTCCTATGAAACCTCCCAGATGATGATTGCAAAGTCCATTGAAAAATACTGTTAATTAATAATATTTGATAAAACTCATTTTATACATGTGCATTTGTTGGTTTTATTACACAAGTTTAAATTTTTCTTTAATGTACAGATGTGGAACTTACTAAGACGTGAGAGGAACTTTAAAGTTTAAAATGAAGTACTGTTTATTTACGCTGTTGTGATATTCCCATCTGTACTTGTGGTGCTTTAAATAGCTCCTTATTCCAACAGTGTGGTAGGATACATTTGTATGCATCGAGTGCTGGTAATGTTAAAGTGTGTATATGTAAGCTGGATTTCCAATTACATTTCAGGAAGGTTTTGTTAGTTTGCTAAAACTTGTGTGGGTAAAAACAAGCGTACATGTTCTTACTTCTTTTTGTTCTTTCCCATAATTCGACTCTCAGTTTTGTCTTTGCTACATCTGCCTCTGCTTCCTTTAATGAGATCTGAGTCAGTTTGAGTTCCCCGCTCCCGTCCTGCTGCACGGTACAAGCTTGGTGTGAGCAGTCTGTTTTCCAACATCAGGGGCTGTGGCAGTGAAGGGGACATCAGGAGTGCTAACTGCACACCACCTGGATTGGGTATCATTTCATGAGGATTTATTTCTGTTGAGGTACCTAACACTACAGCTAGGCTATCTGCAGGCATAGTAACTGTCTCTGCGGATATCAGTAAAGCTTCGTTATGTGTTTGTATTCCAGTCTGTGTACCATCATGCATCTTCAGAACGTCTGCATTTTGTGCTGGAACAGTGATGAAACTCTTACTGGGTACTGTTGCAGTGCACAGTTTTGTCACAGAATCTTTAACTTCTGTCACATTTGGTGCTGTCGAAATTGTGTTGCCACTTGTAGAACATTCAGCTTTTGAATTAGAGTCAAGCCAACTATTATTCTCATATGTGTCTGTAGTTACACTGGCAGTGTCTTGTTTGTATTCTAACACATGTTTGCGGCTTGCCAGAGTCTTCTCTTCTCTAGCTTTCTTTTCAGCATTTTCAAGTGCTTCTCGCATTGCTGCAGCTTTGCGAACTTCCTTCTCCTAATAAAAAATTTAAAAGTGACACTTTTTACTCCTGCAATTGATGACATAAAATCTGTTACACATGAACATAAACACAAATGAAAATTATTGCATATTTTAAGATATAGGAGTTTAATTCTCATACTTGTGTTACTCAAAATCGATTTGCTAGAGAGAGTGAGGGAGAGACAGAAATGTTTTATTTAACGATGCTGTCACTTGCTAAGATCATACTTACATAATCTTAGAAATTTACAGCATCATTATATAAGTCACTTAATAAAGCTAACATTGTATAGCATCAGTGATTTGTTAAAGAACAGAACTTTGAACAGACAATATGGATTCTAATTAACGATGATGCCCTGGTGCTCTTGAGAGTCCTGGTGAACAACCCTGGAATTTACTTGAAAGGCTGTGATGTGGAAAACAACACACACTGTTTGAGATTTGAGGCTGTGTCAACAGTGTTGCTGGTGATGTTAAACAGTGTCAATTGGTAAACAGTT
>Ga0123353_10012438_pt1 | contig 12099 bp, 10 predicted proteins | sample TergutLab28metaG_3_FD_92763 | JGI IMG/M metagenome (GOLD analysis project Ga0123353, IMG submission 92763) | Labiotermes labralis P3 segment gut microbial communities from Petit-Saut dam, French Guiana - Lab288 P3 | ecosystem: Host-associated > Arthropoda: Insects > Digestive system > Gut ... | reverse complement strand
GAGATCCTCTAGAATATCAAGAAAAGAAAGAATTAGAAATGTAACTGTAAGACAACAAATTGGATTAGAGGAACCAATTATAAAAGAAATTGAACAGAACCAATTTACATGGTACACCCATGTTCAAAGAATGGCAGAAGGTAGATTACCCAAAATAGCACTGAAATGGATGCCGAAACAAAAGAGAGCATGAGGAAGACCGAAGAAAAACTGTATGGAAAGTATAAGGAAGGCCATGAACGAAAGAAACCTAAATGAAGGCCGGTGGAAAGATAAGAAAAGCAGTGGAGTCTAGGTGTCAGACAATGTAGAACAACGTTTTGAAACCGACATACATATATAATACAAAAATATGTATTGCATTTATGTAATCCTCATAGTAACTACAGATGAGTTTATATAGAACAGGCAACTGAAATAATAAGTGGCACAGGGGTGAGCTTGGTGCCTGAGTAGCAACTGTGAACATCTAAGATGATGGCCTGTACTTTGAATAAACAGTATGTGAATACTTAAATGCAATTCAAAAATATTCATGCTTGTGCACGTCTACACAATTAATAACCTAGCTCAATCACATACGGCATGGTCAATGGAGAGAATGTTGAGCATATCTGAAGTGTTGTTTGCATCCCATAATATTACCAATTATATTTCCAAATTGTCAAAGTGTCAACATTTCTTTTTTGCAGCATGTGTTTCTTTCAGTTGTTGCAATAAGTCAGTCATTTATGTAATCCATAATTTTACCTTGAGATTCCTTGTGAGCTGCCTGTATCCTTGTCTTGATTGCTGTGGGTCAAGATGCAGCACTTGTGTCAGCTGAGCCTCTGTGTTGCCGCCAGATCCTTGCTGAATGAGGGACAGCAGGGTTGACACACTCACAGGAGAGACCACCGTGTTTTTATTGTTAGCCCCAAACACTACCTGTGTGCAGTTTATGCCATTATAGGTGACATAGACATTGCTCACCAAGCATGTATGTCAAATTATCATCACAACTGAAACTGTGAACAAGTCAGCTTCAAGGCCTCAATGACCTAAAACTAGATTATCATATTGTTGATGATTTCCCCATGTAATTAGGGACAAATATAGGCGGGTTGATGGCCAGCTATCTGAGGACGTTGTTTACTGCTTTCTTCAGTGTAATGTTTATTGTAAAATTCGAAGTGAAGGAAGGTGAAATGATGCGCCTTTGTTTCCAACGACGTTCTGCCATACATGCTTGCGCATTCAAGACTTCTTACCGATTTCATTTATGCGATATGAAACAATGCAGTAGTCATATTAAGTCACAGACACCTAAAAGTCTGTACTTTTTAGTATGGTCAAGTGTTCGATCTTGCGCTGTTTCGACATTGTGGCTGTGGCTAATTTTCCGTTTGACAATTCGCGGAAATTCTGAGTTTGTGTCTGTAGCCTTAGGTATTCAACGTGCAACGCGCGTGCGCCATGTTGTATTGTCATCCGTGGCCTGTCTGGCTCTACCATATTTTTCCACATTATCTCATATACGGCACGATTTTCGGGGGGGGAGTTACTGAACATAAAATGTGGGTATGGCTTTTCTGTATAACTTTTTCCGAAACATTTCTAATTCTGAGAAGAATTAAGCCAGATAGTATCATATACGTGCGTAAGCCTTCATGTACAGTATCCGTTATTCTTGTAAGATTTTAATGAAACTTGAATTTTCCTGACATGTTTTAAAAAAACATTCAAATGTCAAATTTCATAACAATCCGTCTAGTGAGAGCCGAGTTGTTCCATGCGGACAGACGGACAGATGGACAGACATAACAAAGGTAATAGTCGATTTTCGCAAATTTTGTAACGCGCCTAAATATGACAAAAATTAATTACGTTTATCCTTAGAGTGTATTTTAATGCGGATTTGAATTTCTACTCTACGTATATCGGAGGTGCCCAACCAGACGAACATAGGGATCTGCATATTAGGAGGCAACTTAGGCAGAAGGCATGCTTTAATAACAACTGCTTTCCTTACTCGATGGCATCTTTTTTTGTTCACCCGAATAAACAGGTAAGTTTCAGTGAGTTGTGGGCATTCTTTTTTCATACAATCTTTAAAAAACGCCGTTCGCCGTCAGCCTCGTGTGCATGTAAGCTACCTGCAGTGGCCTACCCAGGAATTTTGTTCGGGGGGAGGGGGGGTTCAACAAATTCAGTTGAGAACAGAGGACAGAGAGAACGGGGATCTGGGGGCGATAGCCCCCTAGTCAGAGGTTCTGGATGGAGGCAGCTGTAATATGGTACAAGAAATTTCATTTCATATAGTAAAATTTTCTTAATTTTTGGTATTTTAAGACTATTTATGATGACATCCTATTTATTTGTCATTGCTAATGTAAAACAATTGCAAACCTAGGTAGTTTTGGGGGTGTTTGAACGCCCCCCCCCCTCGGTACGCCACTGGCTATCTGAATATTAAATTGACAAGCAAATTGCGCGAATTGCAAAAGGGACGTGCGCGATCCACGTTGTCGTCATCCCTAGCATTTATGAACGCTGGGAATAACACTTCTTTTTCGCTAATCAACCCTAATGAATCTCAATTATCATGGTGTTTCTTTGCCGCAAGATCGATGGCTAAAACCCACAGCAACTTCGCCATTAAGAAAAATCCTCTCGGGCGTAAATTTTATGTCCAAAAAAGAACACATGTATGGGAAAAGGTGGGCGTATGGTAAACGTGGAATTTCCGTAATAATAGTGCGAACTCAAAATGCTGCATTGCGACCAGAGCTGATAATAGACGCTAACACATCTCTCTAGTGCCAATTAGACTACGTGACGGAAGGCGGAAAGGTGCGTTTCAAGGGCGCACAATTTTTTCAAACTTGTTCTTACGTAATTTGTTTATCGCGTTGGCTATGATGTTTGTTGGCTTCAAAGAACTGTTACTACGAAATTAGCTGCCAACTGATATAGGCTTTAGGTAGGCAGAAGTTAATTAACTTCAAGGAAATGTTATCAATAGTAGCTTCATATCTGAATCTGTAAGTGCCATTCTCTACCTGTAATCTCTAAATATAAACCTATGCCTGAACCATTCGTTATTCCAACCCGGTTATAACGATGTCGGTTTATGCGATACTTCGTCTATAACGTCAGATATTCTGTGGTGCCAATTAATTCCCCACTGTTAATCATTACATTATTCTCTTTAGTTGAACATCACTCTTTTATAACGACGCAATACCCTTTAAACACGTCATACCCGAGTTAGACTGCATTATAGCCCTAGACCTCCAGCTAGTTTTAGAGCATAATTTCTCTGATTATTCGCGTCATGATTTTGGAAACTTCTTAAGAGAAATTGCAGTGCCGAACGAAAAGTCGTCGTCGTGAAGTACTGCCATTAAGATTCATGTGTGGTCCCTGCTGCTTGGCCAGATTTTGGATCTGTAGCCTTTTCATTCCTCTCCGGTATATATCTCTCAACATTTCCCACATATTTTTGCGCTCGTTTACCCGAAAGAAACTTTTTTTAGATACTGACTGCTATAGACTTCCACGACACTAATTTGTAATATTTTGGTGTAAAAACGCGTGTCTTTGTCAGTTTCTTACTGACTGCAAACATTTACGAACTCGTTTTGTTTCGTTTCATAAATTAGTACATAATGCAACGCGTAAAACAATACACTAATCAGTGTAGTGTCAAGTGTAAAATATTATATTTAATAAATGGGAATGCTTGTGTTTTCAGATATTTTTTGACAGGACAGTCCTTCCGTTCTCTTGCTTTATTATTTCGGATGGATCATTACATAGTAGGAAAATCAGTGGATCATATTCGTGATATTCTCTGGAGCAAGCTCTCATCGAAGCTCTTAACAGTTCCGGACCATAACAAGTTTTCGTGCATAACTGTTAAGTTTCAAGAAAAATGAAATTTTCCTAATGTTATCTGCTTGCATAGATGGAAAGCACATTCGCATTAAATATCTTACAAAAGCTGGATGACTGTTTTAAATTACAAACATTTTTTTCCCCATAGTATTATAAGGTGCCGCAGATTCTGAAAGGAGATTCATTTTTATAGACATAGATGCTTTTGGTAAGCAAAGTGATGGCGGTACATTTTCTGTTTCTACTTTATTTCACTTCTTGGAAGACTTGAAATCTACCTTACCAATGCCTGCAAGTTTTGAGGGAAGTGGAACAGAAATGCCATTCGCCATCCTTGGGAACATGCCTATCCTCTAAAGAAACACCTAATGGAGTCTTCGCGAGAAAGGATATGTCATGTGAAGAACATGTTTTTAATTGCAGGCTGTCGCGAGCAAGGCGATGCGTTGAGCGTGCTTTTGGTATCCTAACAACAAAATGGCGATTGTTAAATAAAGCAATAGAAACGCACGTCAATAAACCTGAAAGAGCAGTGAGGTGAACCTGTTTGCTGCATAACACCATCATAGATACTGAAGGAACAACACGTGATCCTTCCGTACTTCAAGAAAATTCACAAATTCATGTATCCCGTCAGACCAAAACAAATGTCAGCCGTAGATTATTCAGTCGGTTCTCAAAAGGAGCAATAGATGTAAGAAATGCTTTCAAAGCACACTGTAACGGTCCTATTGCAGCTATACTATCACAGAACCAGTAGGTTTATTTGCGCTGAATATTCACTGTAGCACCTCATTACCTTGAGCAGTTCCACCGAGAAGCTGTCCGTTGCGTCGACGACTTCACTGCTAACCGCGGTGTTAGGGTCTTCAGCTCGTGAGATGCACAGTGTGCTGAGTATGAAGCACAGTGTTACTGCAACCAAAGGTATGATGGACACATAAATTACTATCACATGTTTTACGTCTGGCTTTTAAGCATGAAAGAAGCAAGTGAACAAAGGACAATGATGGAATGCTGTTCTTATTATTGTTTATAATCGTGTAAGGCCCGGAGGTCTCAACCAAAGTGGGCCATGTCATTATGAATTAAATGGACCCTAGAGGCCAAGGGCACCAGTAGGATTTTTGCGAGGTAGCGTGCATTGTCTGTATGAAAAGTGTCCAGATTTTTTAATGAACAATGCTGGATAAGACTTACACAGTTTTAGTGTAATTGAAATGTATAATTAATGCCAGGATAAAATTTTACGAACCGTACGAAATTTAGTTCCGTTTTTGTAAATTTTTTATTGGTTGATTTGATAGAATATTAAACGTAGAAATTCCAAGTGGAACAAGTGCACAACACTGCACCTCCTGCTCGCGCCCCTGCTAGAGGTGGTTATGCACGCAATCTTCAGACGACACCCTTGTACATTCTGTTACATCTATTTCTCTTTTTATTTCACAGTGTCCACTGATAAATTCCGGTATCGAATAAAAGTTTCAGTCTTATGCTCTATGATCTTTATTTTGCGTACGTTTAGTGTTTCCTTCCTAACGGGCAAAGTGGCCATGGCGCGAGGCTGACCACTTACCTGCACGTAGTCCAGAGATTAAGAATGAGTGGTGCTATACCTCCACTCCCGCTGTATGCCTTCATGGCGTGTGCAAGGGCAACTTTATGTTTTTCTTTTTCTACGTTTGTCTTGTTTGAGATCAATAAATCTGGATTCCAGTTTTATGGAATTAACCGGTTATAGCGAATGAACGAACAAAAATTAAGTTCGCCTTACAGGATTTAGTATTATGACTCCCAGTACGACATTTCAGTGACATTCGTTCGGCATTTTGGTTAAGAAATGCACAGATGGTTGGACGTAACTATCTCTACGCGTGTCTTCTCTTCGTGTACTTTGTGCAACCGCTTCACCTAAGCTCCTGACAAACGTCGCACACCACCAGTTTGCGACAGAGCCAGTCTGGGCTCAGAACCCAGACAGCCAACCCACCAAAGTTTATCCCTCCCATACTTGGTCCAAGCAACCAAGGCCCTAGTCTTTGGCACGATCAGTCAAGGCCCTCAGCCTGACTTCAAAATCGTTAGCGTAAGCATATTCCCCTGTTAAGAGTTTTAAGTGTCTGTTACAGAGCCCAGCGATGCGGGCAAAAATAGGAATGGCTAACAGACAGGGGGGCGTCGAATTGCGCTTCGCGCAAGTCTCCGTTCCCAGTTAACACTTTGGCTTGTCTTGACTTGACTTGACTTGGCTGGGCTTTGTGCAACCCGTAAATTAACGGAATACTTGATTCGTAGTCGTTGCGGCACCAAAGTGAAAAGGCAAACAAACCTGCTTGTTTAGTACTCACCTGCCCACATCGTGCGGCGTCTTGTCATCTAATGCTCTGGTCAGAGCGGCGTGCAGTTACTTCGCACATGCTGCTTAATGCATGGGTAATCCAATGCGTCATTAAGTGACCTTGATTTCCTTGCTCTCTTGGCGCGCGCTAACTCGTTAATGGCCATTACAACAACAGTACCTGGTGATTTGTTGTGAAATTCAAACAAACGAGTTTTAAGGGGGAGGTGGGGAGAAGACGTGTTTTATGGCCCTCTGTTGCTTGTTTTACACCACCAAGTAGTAATATTAGGCATTTTGAAGAACCTGGCATTAGATGTAGCTGTGAATTTATAAAATGTCGTCATTGTTTACAGCATATGATTCTTGACATACACTCTGCAAAATGGAGAGATTCGAAATGGTATGAAGACGCGTCTGAAATGTAAGGACTTCACGATTGCTGACATATTTAATTCCAACGTAGGATGATATCCACGTATCATTTTCAACTCTAGGTTCGTGTCATGCTGTAAAGGCCAGTTGAAATGTGATGGCAGACGCGCAGAAACCAGATTTCGTCTTTCGGAGAAACGGACGAGTCCATTTAAATCGGCAGGGGGCGTCAGTTCAGTCAAATACTGGCAGCCGAGGTGTGCGTATCAGCTGTAGTAATGCTGGACACACCATGTTCCGAGATAGTGTGAAGGGTACTGGCTACCCACACCATTCGCCAGTTTCCCCTTCACTTCCCCTCCCGTGAGTCACGGTGTGCCATCACATTTCAACTGGCCTCTACCACTATTGCGTATGTAGCTAGAAATAACTCCAACACACACGTGGGATAGAATGTACAAGGTTATAGCATGCACTCCATGATTATGTAATGTTCAATGCACTATAAAAGCTGGGTCCACACTTGTAACGTTACCGTGTAACTTAACACCGTATCGTGACAGTGTGTAGGGGACTCGTGACCGCGTAACGTATCAGAAATTGGTTACGCGGCCACTTGACCAAGTAACCCACTTCTGATACGTTACGCGGTCACGAGTCCCCTCCACACTGTCACGATACGGTGTTACGTTGCACGGTAACGTTACAAGTGTGGACCCAGCTTAACCTCACCGTCTACACCTATACTAGATGATCTGTGGTCTACACAGTGCGACACAAGCTTAGTATTTATCACGCATGGTTGATCTAGGCCATAGGTCTCCAACCATCGGTCACGTTTCTAAATTGCGTAAGTACTATAAAAATTACGCAATAAATTAGGCAGTTAGGTGCACCGCTTACTGTTACTTTTCCACGTGCAACCCGTGAACCAGCCCACACTAACAGCTGTGCTCATTTGTCATGCAAAGTTTATAGGCGCATGCTCTAGGCTTTCATATTTATATGTTACTGATATATGTTACTGATACAAATGAGCTTTACGTAAGGACCGCCGTAGCGGGTTCGGGTCCCGGTGAAAAAAATTTTTCTGGCCCACTGGCAAGGGCGGGCTGTTTAGGGAAAAAAAGTAGGGAACCAAATCATGCGTACGTAAGATGGCCAATGGCCGCAAGTGCCATACAGGCGACAGAACTCAAGCTAATTTTACCTGATTCTGTTTGGAAAGACAAAAACATGTGCAACATAGTTGGGTTCCGGGCCCCCTTCCGGATGCAAAGCCCCGGTAATTTGTACTGGCTTCCTTCCCCCTTGTCGACATTATTCACGTACAGAAACGGATATCCGTACACACACACAAATACACACGGGTGAAGAGGTGGGTATACTGTTCATACTGTTCCTGCACCAATTTTTTACCGTTCTGGAAGTAGAATGGTTAGTAATGGTGGAAGTAATCAAAATCTTATGTGGTTTATACGTGGGAATGCTATGTCTGCTGCTTCTAGTATTAAAGGTACTAATCAATTTCCAAGCCCACGAATTAGAATTGATACAACGAAAATTGTAACGAAGGCGTGGGCTGTGACAACGACGTTATAGATTTGGTCGTATCCATTTAAGGATCCTGGCTGTCGCAGTTCTGTTCGGATAAGTGGGATACATGTCGGACTGAGTTGTCAAGATCGGAAATTGGTAACGGGTCAGAATACGGCATATTTTAGCATTGAAACCAGCCGCAGAGAGGTCTTGTCATTACTTCTTTCTTTCTTTGTTTAACCACCTTCTACCAAACCACTGTGGGTGTGTGGTGTTATTGTTTCATGTGGCCATACACAATGATACACACTCGGTAGGATTGCCCTGGACGAGTGATCGGCCGTCGCAGAGGCCTCTATCTTCAACAACAAACAGCACTCACAAGAGACAAAAGTCCATGCCGCCGGGAGAATTAGAATCCACAATCCCAGCAAGCGAGCGGCCACTGGTATAGTTACTATTCATATTATTTTAATTAATAATGTGAGTAATTGCTACTGCAGGGAGATTTGTTTCAGGGTGATGCACAAATCCGTGGATGCGTGAGTAGGGCCGCTCCACGGATGACCCTCCTCTGATTTGTGGGAAGCCCATATCCGTGCCTGAGAGGGACATTGGATTGGCGGCAATGCATGTGGCTGCAGAAGCGTTCAAAATTAGGAAAACTGTAAGTTATGGAGTCCGAAGAAAGTGAATCACAGGTAAGATGCAGTGAACATGCTGAGGCATGACTACTGAGAATATTAGCTGCGGTTAGGTGTTCTGATGTTACAAAGATATTTCCCAGCTAGAAAGCAGAAGGTATACATCGTGAAACAAGCCTGTGTTATCGTTTTATAAATGCTGGTTTTTGTATATGAATTCTTAATAGGATAAATTCATTCAAGGGTAAACAGTTTCGTCTAGGTCGGGTATAGCCTGTAGGCCATGGCGTGTGATGTTAATATTGTATGTAAAAGGATGACTAGTCGGCTATGAAGTGGAAGTATGTGACTGACAGTGGTCATTGCCAGATTGAGATGGTATCTCTGCATTTGCCTGAAGCGATTGAGGAATGTCATGAAGCCAAAATCAGGATAGTTGGTTTCCAGGCCGAGATTGAAACCCCATACTCTCGAACATGAAGCTGGAGTGCTATAGATATGAGTGTGACCTTGGTTAGAGGTTATGCAGTGCGTAAGAAGTATTATGTGATGTGTTCACAAGTAATGCTGTAAGCACTTCTGATGTAAAGTATGCATGGACCCACACTGTGTATAGTACTGTATCGAACAGTGGAATGCAGAGTTTTTAGAATGTATTAAAAAATGTAACATTTTAATTAACACTGCTGCGGTATAGAATCTGTACATGCAGTGTCTGCCATTGCACACATTCTTTGGTTGCTTGCATGCATTCCCATCACCACCACCTCTTTCATAAAGGTTTGTACTAGTGTTCAAGTTCCTGTCATGTATGTGATCTTCTAAGTAATTATTTTCTAAAAGAATTTCTTGGTCTTAATTCTTTGTGGGTCTCTTAATTATTGAAGCTTCATGCCCAGCTGCAGCTCATCTTAACCTTAGGGTCATCAATACCGTAACAATGTGACATTACTTGTATAAATTACTAAGTTTCTAGTTTCACCTATTTCATCCCTCTTGAGCCAAAATAAATCAGGAATAGTATAGTTAGGTTTGGTTTGTTTAGTATACATGTGGCACAAAAAAGTCTCTGGACCCTCATTGTTTAACATGTTGGTTCTATAGTGAAGTGACTTTTGCACCTCACTATACTGACATATGTAAAAGCCACTGCAATTGAATTAATTTTGAACCCATTAAGCAACCAACCATGCTGTTGCTCCTATATCTAGCTTATGGACATACTTCAAATGAACATTATCAGTGTGTGCAGATTGATTATGGAACTGTGCAATATTGGTTTAGTTTTTTTCAGTTACCATAGTAATTTTTAACGTTTCTTTTCCTGTGCATTGTATTAAGTGTGCATTGCTTTATGTTTTATGAATTATGTTCAAAAGGTAAGTTAATATACAGGCTGGTACAAAATTTGCTTGAAACTGAGTGTTTAACACATTGCCTCTAGTGTGAAGTGACTTTTGCATCACCATGCATTGACGTTTCTAAAAGCTACTGTAGATGAATTAACTTTGAATCCCTTAAACAATCAGCCATGCTTTTGCTCATATGAACACATTTCAAATAAATGTGATTGGTTGTTGCAGACTGATTAACAAACTGAGCAATACTGGTACAGGTTTTATATGAGTGACCATAGTTTAATTGTTTTATGTTTAATGTTTTCTCCACACATCAGTTTATGCATTGTATTTAGTGTGCATTGCTTTGTATGCTTTATGAATTATGTTTAAAAGACAATTTGCCCTCTTTGTTGGTAAATATGATACTGATATCCCCAGCATACATGATTAGATTGTTTTCCCAAGAGTGGTTGTGGAACTCATTACTGCGTAACAATAAGTTCTATTACTGCTGTGGGTTCAGTGCCTTTTTCAATGCAAAGTATGCAGTTCAGTTTAGTGTGGTACCGGTCATTTGCTTGCTTTTGTAAATCTTGTTTTAATCGGTGATTATTTTTTTATTCTTCAGACTTTAATAAACAAAACAAAGTAGTATAAAGTCATTGAAATCACATGTAATGAAACTTAATGTAGTTAACAAGATGCTGTGTTTGTAATACTTAAATAAATTCCATCAGGTGGATTCATCTATAGGATTTTGTTGATACATGTTAATATCTAGCCATATATTGAATCTCTGGCACTTGTCAGTAACAAATTGTCTTACTTTTCCTCATGTGTTTTCATTGCTTCTAAAATCTCCATGTAATATTCATAGTGCAGCTTTGTGGTGTTGCATTTATTTGTAGTCCAATCCATAACACTACAAAAAGTAATAGATATCCTTCAAGCATTTTTGTGTAATGGGTGATTACTTGGACTGTGAATAAATACAGTAATGGTACTTTCTTAAATTTCAGACATCTGTTTATACAGAACCAACTGGAAATGAAGTTCTTGATGAATTTGGACTAAATGAGGTCTATGCCTACTTAACCGACAAACTTAAGAACCTTCGTGATGTTGTAGATAAGTATCATTCCCTAGAAGACAATAATCCTGAAGTCCCTATGACAGAGGATCCTCAACATCACCTGAAGTATAAAATGCAGCTTGTGAGCTGTTTGTCCCAACAATTACGTAGATTGAATCCACAAGGTATGCCACACAAATTTTTATTTGTACTGTACATGCTGTTGGACGTTACAGTATTCAGAATTTCCATGTAAAGTACGCCACTTAGCAGACCTAGTCCAGACTGGGAACAGATGATATTGAAATTTAACTTGAATGGGGGCATGAGACTGTAGAATTGGCACTGTACATTTCAGTGACCATGGAATTCAATTAACAGTCAACTATTATCACATAAACTCTAGCTTTCATTTTAGTATTTGGTATGGGGCTGGGCAAACAGATTTCAGTATGAGACATAGTCATCATTGTTTCACCTGCATGCATCAGCTTCCAACACAAGTGACCATATGAGCTATCTAAATATGTACAAAGTATTAAATATATAAATATGAAAAACATTTTTTCATTATTAAAGAAAGACAAATTCACAGTGGTTAATATTAATGAATCAAAGTATGCCAAGCATTTATTAGATCATATGCATGAATGTGGAAATACAGATGACATTGTAAAAGTATTGATCATACTGCGGAAAGGATGAGTAATGGGTACATATGGGAAATTGTACATGGGGTATGAATATTTTTATGTAATGCTGATCAGATTCTGTACTACCTTAGAGACAGAAGAAAGAATAATGCTGAGTGTATCCACCTTGTGGACCTAGGACAAATCCTAGTATCTTGAATTACCCACACATATCCCATTTGTAATGTTCATTGTTGGTTTTTTCTAACCATGTCTC
>Ga0123353_10012437_pt1 | contig 12099 bp, 11 predicted proteins | sample TergutLab28metaG_3_FD_92763 | JGI IMG/M metagenome (GOLD analysis project Ga0123353, IMG submission 92763) | Labiotermes labralis P3 segment gut microbial communities from Petit-Saut dam, French Guiana - Lab288 P3 | ecosystem: Host-associated > Arthropoda: Insects > Digestive system > Gut ... | reverse complement strand
GAGGCGTCCGCGTCCTGACCCCGAGCCGTCCGCGGCCCCCGCCGTCCGCGGGCACGCCCCGGAGGGGCGGGGGGTGGACCCGGATGGGAGACTGACCGCATGCGCGTGTACCTCGGCTCCGATCATGCCGGCTTCGAACTGAAGAACCACCTCGTCGAGTGGCTGACCGCCAACGGCCACGACCCCATGGACTGCGGCCCGCACGTCTACGACGCGGTCGACGACTACCCGCCGTTCTGCCTGCGCGCCGCCGAGCGCACGGCCGCCGACGCCGGCTCCCTCGGCATCGTGATCGGCGGCTCGGGCAACGGCGAGCAGATCGCCGCGAACAAGGTGAAGGGCGTGCGCGCCGCGCTCGCCTGGAGCGAGCAGACCGCCTCGCTGGCCCGCGAGCACAACGACGCCAACGTGCTGAGCATCGGCGGCCGGATGCACAGCCAGGACGAGGCCACCAAGTTCGTCGAGATCTTCCTGGGCACCCCGTACTCGCACGAGGAGCGCCACCAGCGCCGGATCGACATGCTCACCGCCTACGAGGCCACCGGCGAGCTGCCGCCGATCCCGGCGCACCACCCGCAGCAGGACTGAGACGGCGTGCCCGAAGGCCACACGATCCACCGGCTGGCCGAGGACTGCCGGCGGCTGCTCGCCGGGTGGCAGGTGCGGGTGAGCAGCCCGCAGGGCAAGTTCGCGGACAGCGCGGCGCTGCTGGACCGCGCCGTGCTGGACGGCGCGGACGCCCACGGCAAGCACCTGTTCCTCGGCTTCGAGCAGGCCGGCTGGGTGCACATCCACCTCGGCCTGATCGGCAAGGTCACCTTCGACGGCACGGTCAGCGACACCGTGCGGCTGCGCATCCAGGGCGGCCGGCGCGGCGAGCACACCCTGGACCTGCGCGGTCCCGCCGCGTGCGAGCTGATCACCGAGCCCGAGAAGCAGGCGATCCACGCCCGCCTCGGCCCCGACCCGCTGCGGCCCGGCGAGGACCCGGAGCCGGCCTGGGCGCGGATCTCGCGCTCCCGGGTGCCGGTGGCGGCGCTGCTGATGGACCAGAAGGTGCTGGCCGGCGTCGGCAACGTCTACCGCGCCGAGGTGCTGTTCCGGCACGGCGTGGACCCGTTCCTGCCCGGCAGGGACCTCACCCGACCCGTGTGGGACGCGATGTGGGCCGACCTGGTGGAGCTGATGCGGGCCGGGGTGCGGGCCAACCGGATCGACACGGTGCGGCCCGAGCACGAGCCCGAGGCGATGGGCCGGCCGCCGCGGCAGGACGACCACGGCGGCGAGGTCTACGTCTACCGGCGGGCCGCGATGCCCTGCCTGGTGTGCGGCACGGAGGTCCGCACCCAGACGCTGGCGGCCCGCAACCTCTTCTGGTGCCCCACCTGCCAGCCCCCGGCGACTTAGGGCGCCCGGGCTCGTCCTGCCGGGGCGCCGCGGCCGCGTCGGGCGCGGGTCAGGCCCGCTCCCTCGCCGACGGCCGCCCGCCGGCCGGCATCTCCGTGTCCGGGCCCTGGGCGTCCGCGTCCTGCGCGGGCGGCGGGGCGGGCGGCTCGGGCGCGGCCGGGCGGCGGCCCGGGATGCCGAGGGCGAGCAGCGAGCCGAGGAACGCGTACCCGGCGACCGCGGCCATCGCCGCGCGGAACCCGCGGCTGAAGTCCTCGGCGGACGCGTAGCCGCCGCGGGCGGTGAAGACGGCGACGGTCACCGCGACGCCGAACACCCCGCCGAAGATGCGCAGCATCATGAACGCGCCGGACGCCTGGCCGATCTCCTGCGGCCGCACCGCCCCGACGACGGCCTTCTGCGCCGCGGGCATCGCCATCGTCATCCCTGCCCCGCCCACGACCAGGGCCGGCACCAGTTCCCCATAGCTGGTGCCCGGTCCGGCCACGCACGCGATCCAGGCCATGCCGGCGCACTGCACCAGCAACCCGGCCGCGACGAAGGCCCGTTCGCCGAAGACGTCGGTCAGCCGGCCGGCGATCGGCGCGCACACCATCAGCGTCGCGGTCCACGGCACGAGGCGCAGCCCGGCCCCGATCGGCCCGCAGCCGTCCACGGTCTGGAAGTACTGCGCGAGGAAGAACAGCGTCCCGTACAGCGAGGCGAACAGCAGGAAGTTGGCCGGGTTGGCGGTGGCGAACGCGCGGTGGCGGAAGAACCGCATCGGCAGCATCGGCGCCGGCGCCCGCCGCTCCCAGCACACGAACGCCGCCATCAGCGCCAGCCCGCCCGCCTCGGCGCCCAGCACCTCGGTACTGCCCCAGCCCGCCGTGTTGCCGCGCACCAGGCCCCAGACCAGGCCCAGCGCGCCCAGCGTCACCAGCACGACGCCGCCCAGGTCGAAGCGGCCGTTCGGGCCGGTGCTCTCCGCGACCCGCCGGGTGGTCAGCACGACGGCGGCCACGCCCACCGGCAGGTTCAGCCAGAAGATCCACTGCCAGGCCAGCCCCTCGGCGATGACGCCGCCGATGAACGGGCCGCTGAACGTCGCGAGGCCCGTGAGGCCCATGTAGAGCCCCATCGCGCGGCCGCGCCGCTGCGGCGGGAACGCGGCGCTGATCAGGGTGAGGGACAGCGGCAGCACCATCGCCGCGCCCGCGCCCTGCAGGGCCCGGAACGCGATCAGCGCGCCGACGTCCCGGGACAGCGCGCAGGCCGCGGAGGCCGCGGTGAACACCGCGAGCCCGGTGGTGAACACGCGTCTGCGGCCGAACCGGTCGCCGAGCGCGGCACCGGTCAGCAGCAGCACCGCGAAGGTCAGGTTGTAGGCGTTGACGGTCCATTCGAGCGTCTCGGGCGACGCCGCCAGGTCCTTCCGGATCGTCGTCAGCGCCGTCGTCACGACCAGGCTGTCCAGGGCCATCATGAACGACGCCAGCGAGGCGAGCCCCAGGACCCACTTCTGGGTGGACGTCATCCGTCCTCGGTCGGTCTCCACCGTTCTCCTCCGTGCAGGGGGTGTCTCGCATGAACAGACACCCCCCGCACCGGAAATCGGGCGGTGGCGGCGGACCGGCCGGTCATCGGCCTTCGCGCACTGCCGGCGGCCGTCTCAGGCCGTCAGCAGCCGCAGCCGCAAGCGGCCACAGCCGGCCGCCGCCGGCGTGGAGAACCCGCAGCGGTCAGAAGCGGTGCGGCAGCCAGGGCTCGGCGTCGCTGCGGAACGCCGCGGACGCCGCGGCCAGCGCGCCCGGGCGCAGTTCGCGGACCAGGCCGGCGCCGGCCATCGACCGCAGGCTCGGGCCGCCGAGGTAGGCCGCACCCAACTCCTTCACGGACAGCGAGAGTTCGGCCGAGTCGGTGGTCCGCACGCAGTCGGCGCCCTTCGGGTCGCCGGTCAGCCGCCAACGCCCGCTGTTCCAGGGGCAGAACGCGTCCTCGACGTCCAGCACCACGTCCACCGGCGCCGCGTACGTGCGGGCCGACAGCGCCGCCGGCAGGTCCACCAGGCGCAGGTGGAGGCCGTCGCGGAAGCCGAGGTCGCAGCGGCGGATGTCGGACACCAGTTGCAGCAGCGCGTCGTCCAACGGCCGGTTCCAGAAGGTGATCCGGGACATCAGGTCGACCCCGGAGAGGTACCGCCACAGCGCCGCACAGGTCACCGGATCGAGTGCTTCCAGATCGCGCAACCTGACGGTGCCGTCCGGTCCCCGGTGGCTCCAGACCGGCTGCGTGGCGTAGCGGGCGTATCCGCGTACCTCACCGTCCACTTCGGCCAGCACGCAGAGCAGTTCGCCCGCGCCGTCGCGCGCGGACGGCGGGTCGAGCACCGGCTCCTGCTCCCACCCGGGCCGGCGGGCGAGCATGCCGGGGCGCTGCGGGACCGTCTGCGCGTAGATCGCCTCGCACACCTCGACGGCCTCGGCGGGCGGCACCAGGCGGAACCGCACCCGGTCCGTGCCCTCGGGGGCGTGGAAGGAGACCCGGGTGGTGTCCACGGTGCCGCGCATCTGCCGGCTGGCGATGCCGTAGCCGAACCGCCCGTAGATCGCCGGCTCTGACGCGGTGAGGACGGCGAACGGCTCGCCGCGGTCCCGGAAGTCGTCCAGCTGGTGGCGCATCATCGCGGTCAGCACGCCGCGGCGGCGGTGGGTGGGCTGGACGCTGACCATGGTGACGCCCGGCACGTCCGCGGCCGCCCCGCCGGGCAGGGTCATGCGGAACGAGAACGCGCCCGCGGTGCCGACGAGTTCCTCGCCGTCCCAGGCCGCGACCATCCGGTCGAAGTCGACGATGCGGCGCCACAGGGCCCGTTCCTCGACCGGGTCGGGCGGGCCGCCGAACCCCCGTTCCAGGCGGTCGAAGAACAGTTCCCACTGGTCGGCCTGCAGTACCCGTACGTCTGGCGTCGTCATGGACCCTGCCTACCAGGCGCGTCACCGCCCGGCGAACACATTTTCCGATGGGCGCCCCCGGCCGGTGGTTCCGGTCCCCGCGGCGGGTCCCGCCGATCCCGGCACAGCTCACAGCCGTATCGCTCTGCACGGCGGGCCGATCGATGGGTAGGGTCGCCGGGACATGGCAAAGGACGCGCCAAAGGGCATGGCAAGGGAAGGCATCGGGCTCAGGTGGAGCAGGCGGCTGCACCGGGCCCGGCTCGGCGTGCGCCGGTCCGCCGTGGACTACTTCCGCGGCGACGCCTCGGACTGGGCGGGCCTGGCGGTGGTCGCCCTGAGCATCCCGGCGCTCGCCTACATCACGGTCTGGTCGCCCGAGTGGTGCCCGCCCAGCGCCCTGGCGCTGCCGATCCTGGCCGGCGGGCTGCTGCTGCGGCCGGCGAGCCTGCTGCTGCTCTACGCGGCCTCCGCGGTGGCGCTGGTCGCCGAGTCCGCGGCGCTCGGCCCGTACCGCGAGGGGCCGGCGCGGGTCACGCCCGGCACCGTGCTGGTGGTCACCGCGGTGGCGCTGACCGGCCTGATCATCGCCCAGTTCAGGGCGCGGGTGGGCGTGCCCTGGCGGCGCGGCCACACCATGCTCTTCGACCTGCGCGAACGGATCAGGGTGCAGAGCCGGTTGCCGAGGCTGCCGGGCGGCTGGCACGCGGAGATGGCGCTGCGGCCGGCCGGCGGGCAGTCCTTCTCCGGCGACTTCGTGGTCGCCACCCGCACGTCGGGCGGGCGCGTGCTGGAGGCGGTGCTCACCGACGTCTCCGGCAAGGGCATGGACGCCGCGTCCCGTTCGCTGCTGCTGTCCGGCGCGTTCGGCGGCCTGCTCGGCTCGCTGCCCCCGCACGCCTTCCTCGGCGCCGCCAACGGCTACCTGCTGCGCCAGAACTGGGATGAGGGATTCGCCACTTCGGTGCACCTGGTGCTGGACCTGGAGACCGGCGACTACGAACTGCTGTCCGCGGGGCACCTGCCCGGGGTCCAACTCCACGCCGGCGCCGGCAAGTGGGAGCAGAAGGCCGCCGAGGGCCCGCTGCTCGGCGTCTACGACGGTGCCGAATTCCAGGGCGTCAAGGGCACGTTGCAGTCCGGTGACGTGCTGATGCTGTTCACCGACGGGCTGGTGGAGACCGCCGACCGCGACATCGCCGAGGGCATGGACCGGCTGATGGGGGAGGCGGACCGCTTCGTCGCCACCGGATTCCGCGGCTCCGCCTGGCGGTTGATCGAAGCGGTCGCCAAGGATGTCAACGATGATCGTGCGTTGCTCATGGTGTGCAGGGACTGACGCTCGGGAATGGGACTATGGGTTGCACGGTCGCATTGTGGTCTCCCGGGTCCCCGGGCGATGGCACCATGGAGCGGGCGAGGCGGGGGCAGGGCAGCGGCACGGTCCCCGGACCGGCAAGGAATTACCGATTGAGGAAGTGATCCGCTGTGGTTATCTCCCTGTCCGCGGTGCTGTTGCTGGCGATCGTCCTGGTGGTGATGATCCGGAGCAAGTCCATCAAGGTCGGTCCGGCCATAATCGCCGCCCTGTTCGGGTTCTTCCTCGCCTCGACGAACATGGCCCCGTCGGTCAACCGGTTCCTGACGTCACTTGCCGACACGATCAACCAGATAAAGATCTGAACCGGTCGCGGGCTGCGGGTCCGCGGACAGCACCTGGCGCAGCGTCTGCTGCGCCTCGTCCGCGGAGGACGCGGCCAGCAGCGCGGCGAGCACCGCGATCCGGGCCTGGCCCGGACGCAGCGTTCCGGTCAACTGGGCGCCGGCGGCGGCCAGATCGACCGCGCCCCCACCGGTGTACAGCGGGGTCACCGCGCCCGCCGCGACCCTGGTGCTGATCGCGACCAGCACCCCGTCGCGCACCGCGCGCTCCACCGCGGCGGCCACCACCGGGTTGGTGTTGCCGGCCCCGGTGCCGACCACCACGACGCCGCGGGCGCCGGCGCCGAGCGCGGCCTCGAACAGCACGGCGTCGCCGTCGCTGTGGTGCATCACCACGTCCACCCGCGGCGCGGCGGCGTCCCGCGGGGGCAGCGGCAGCGCGGCCGGCCGGGGCCGGTGCGGTCCCCAGGAGACCCGGCCGAACTCCACGCGTCCCAGCGGCAGCCCGTCCGGGTCGCCGAACGCGCGGGCGTCGACGGTGTGCTTCTTGACGGTGCCGCGGGCGGCGAAGACCTGCCCGGCGAAGACGATCACGGCGCCGATGTCCCGGCCGGTGGCGGCGGTCAGCAGCGCGTCGTAGAGGTTGCCCGCCGCGTCGCCGTCCTCGGCGTCCAGCGGCTTCTGGGCGCCGGTGAAGACCACCGGGCGCCGGTCGGCGTGGAAGAGGTCGAGGAGGAACGCGGACTCCTCCAGGGTGTCCGTGCCGTGGGTGACCACCACGCCGTCCACCGCGGGGTCGGCCAGCACCTCGTGCACGGCGTGCAGCAGCCGCAGCTGGTGGTCGGTGGTCAGCTGCGAGCTGTTGACCGTGAACAGGTCCACCACCCGCACGTCGACGCCTTCGGGGACCGCCCCCGCGGCGAGGACCTCCTGCCCGGCGGCTTCGGCGGCATAGCCGGCGCCCTGCCACCGGCTGGCGATGGTGCCCCCGGTGCTGATGACCACGACGTGTCGCACGATGCCTTCGCCTCCATCTGTGACGGCCCTGCGGAACCGTGTGCGGCACGTGCCGGCACACCCGGAGGCAGCGCGCAGCTGCCTCCAGCACAATGATATGCGCGTAGACCTGTCATATGATTGCGAAGTCTGACCGACACACCCTTGTTTCATGGTAGGAGATGCCACCATGGACGCCATCGACAGAAGCATCTTGCGTGAGCTCCAGGCCGACGGCCGGCTGACCAACCAGGAACTGGCCGCGCGGGTCGGCCTCACGCCCTCGCCGTGCCTGCGGCGGGTCCGCCAGCTGGAGGACGACGGGGTGATCCGGAGCTACCGCGCGGTGGTCGACCCCGGCGCGGTCGGCCGCGGCTTCGAGGTCTTCGCCTCCGTGGAGGTCCGCCGCGACCGCGCCTCGGTCGCCGCCTTCGAGGCCGAGCTCCAGACCATCCCCGACGTGGTCGAGGCCTACCGCCTCTACGGCGCCCCCGGCAGCCTGCTGCGGATCGCCGTGTCCGACTCCGACGCCTACGAGCGCTTCTGGACCGACAAGCTGATCTCCCTGCCCGGCGTCACCGACGTCAACTCCCAGATGATCATGAAGCGCATCAAGTCCCCCCAGGGCGTCCCCGTCGACTGACCCGCCCGCCGGCCGACTGCGGTCAGGCCCCGGAAAAACAGCGACGGCCCGGGCAGGATCCTCCCTGCGGCCGGGCCGTGGCGATGTGGAGCGGGCGACGGGAATCGAACCCGCGTAGCTAGTTTGGAAGACTAGGGCTCTACCATTGAGCTACGCCCGCAGCGCCTGTGATTCTGGCACATCGCATAGTAGCCGGTCGAACCGGTGGTGCGGCGGGTGGAATACCGGCTGCCCGCGCGTACGGGGACATGTACTCTACGTGTCGCACCAGCGGGGTGTGGCGCAGCTTGGTAGCGCGTCCGCTTTGGGAGCGGAAGGCCGTCGGTTCGAATCCGGCCACCCCGACCAGCAGTTCCTGGCAGGAGCGGGGCAGCGGGGACGAGCCGCCGCAGGCGGCCCCACGACCCCGTCCGGCGCGTTTGTGGTACCCGGTAGGATGGGCCGCTGGCGACCGGACGCGCGGCACCGACCGCGCAGATCGCATCGCCCCCATCAACGTAAAGCCCCCAAGGAGACCCAACCGTGAAGAGCGCCGTCGAGACTCTGAACCCGACCCGGGTTCGACTCACTGTCGAGGTGCCCTTCGAGGAGCTCAAGCCCAGCCTCGACGCGGCGTACAAGAAGATCAACCAGCAGGTCACGGTGCCGGGCTTCCGCAAGGGCAAGATCCCTGCGCGCGTCATCGACCAGCGGTTCGGCCGTGGCGCGGTCCTCGAAGAGGCGATCAACGACGCGCTGCCGAAGTTCTACACGGAGGCGGTCAACGAGGGTGAGCTGAAGGTCCTCGGCCAGCCCGACGTCGACATCACCGAGTTCAACGACGGCGACGAGCTGAAGTTCACCGCCGAGGTGGACATCCGTCCCTCCATCGAGATCCCGGACTACTCCGGCATCGAGGTCACCGTCGACGCCGTCGAGGTGAGCGACGAGGACGTGGAGAAGTCCCTGGAGCAGCTCCGCGAGCGCTTCGCGTCGACCACCCCGGTCGAGCGCGCCGCCGCCGACGGCGACGTCGTCGTGGTCGACCTGGAGGCGTCCGTCGACGGCGAGGTGCTGGAGGACGGCATCGCCAAGGGCGTCAGCTACACCATCGGCTCCGGCCAGCTGCTCGACGGCATCGACGAGGCCGTCACCGGCCTGGAGAAGGGCGGCTCCGCCACCTTCACCTCCGAGCTCAAGGGCGGCTCCGCGGCCGGCCGCGAGGCGTCCGTCAAGGTCGACGTCTCCGACGTCCAGGAGCGCGAACTGCCCGCGCTGGACGACGACTTCGCCCAGCTGGCGTCGGAGTTCGACACCCTGGAGGAGCTGCGCGAGGACAGCCGCAAGCGGCTGGCGCGCATGAAGTCCTACGACCAGGCCACCCAGGCCCAGGAGAAGGTCCTGGACGCCCTGATCGAGCTGGTCGAGGTCCCGATCCCGGAGAAGCTCCTCAAGGACGAGATCGAGACCCGCACGCACAACCTGGAGCACCACCAGTTCCCGGCCCTGGGCCTGACCTGGGACACGTACCTGGAGCGCGAGGGCAAGACCCGCGAGGAGTACGACGCCGAGGTCGAGACCCAGTCCGTCAAGGGCATCAAGACCCAGTTCATCCTCGACGAGCTGGTCACCCTGGAGAAGCTGTCGGTGAACCAGGAGGAGCTCACCGAGCACCTCATGCGCCGCGCCGCCACCTCCGGCATGACCCCCGACCAGTTCGCCCAGGCGGTCGTCGAGGGCGGCCAGGTGCCGATGCTGGTCGGCGAGGTCGCCCGCGGCAAGGCGCTGGCCGTCGTCGTGGAGGCCGCCAAGGTCACCGACACCAACGGCGAGGTCGTCGACCTGGAGGACGAGGAGGACGAGACCGGCGAGACGGTCGAGGCCGCCGCGGAGACCTCCGAGGACGCCCCCGCCGAGGACGGCGACGCGGACGACAAGCCCGCCGAGTCCTGACCCGCAGGCACGCGTCACGGGCCCGAACACCCACCGGTGTTCGGGCCCGTACCCGTAGGCCGCGGCCGGCTGCCGGGCGCGCTCCCACCGCCCGGCGCACCCACCCTGCGCTATCAGCGAACAGTTCCGCGTAGGGGATTGCTGGGCCCCACCTGCGCGTTAGGGTCCACAAGTAGGAGGGCAGAGGTGCAGCAGCGCGGTGAGCGTGAGAACACCGTGCAGGCCGCGCCCCGGCCCTGACGAAGACCCTGTGACGGTCTGTCTACCGTCCGACAACGAGCAGGTGGATACGTGACGACTCCGATGCCCTCCGCCGCCGGCGAGCCGACTCCGTTCGGTGGCCTCGGCGACCAGGTCTACAACCGACTGCTCGGCGAGCGGATCATCTTCCTCGGCCAGGCGGTCGACGACGACATCGCCAACAAGATCACCGCGCAGCTGCTGCTCCTGGCCGCGGACCCCGAGAAGGACATCTTCCTCTACATCAACAGCCCCGGCGGCTCCGTGACCGCCGGCATGGCCATCTACGACACCATGCAGTTCATCAAGAACGACGTGGTGACGATCGCCATGGGCATGGCCGCCTCTATGGGCCAGTTCCTGCTGACCGCGGGCACCCCGGGCAAGCGCTTCGCGCTGCCGAACACCCGCATCCTGATGCACCAGCCCTCGGCGGGCCTGGGCGGTTCCGCCACGGACATCAAGATCCAGGCCGAGCAGCTGCTGCACACCAAGCGCCGCATGGCGGAGCTGATCGCGCAGCACTCGGGCCAGACCTTCGAGCAGATCACCAAGGACTCCGACCGCGACCGCTGGTTCTCCGCCGAGGAGGCCAAGGAGTACGGCCTGCTGGACGGCGTGATGCTCTCCGCCGCGCACGTCCCGGGCGGCGGCGGCACCGGCGCCGGCGGCCCGTCCGCCTGAGCCCGGCACCCCGGCACTCCCGGCCCCAGATCCTCTCGAAGCCCTCATCACCAGGACGGTGGTCTCAACCCCATGAACCCCTTGAACTTCCCCGGTAGCGGCCTGTACGAGCGGCCCGACATGGCCAGGGCCGAGCGTCCCGGCGTGTTCGGTGCCGAGGCCCGCTATGTCATCCCGCGCTTCGTCGAGCGCACCTCGCAGGGCGTGCGCGAGTACGACCCGTACGCCAAGCTCTTCGAGGAGCGCGTGATCTTCCTCGGCGTGCAGATCGACGACGCCTCGGCCAACGACGTCATGGCGCAGCTGCTGTGCCTGGAGTCGATGGACCCGGACCGGGACATCTCCGTCTACATCAACAGCCCCGGTGGCTCCTTCACCGCGCTGACCGCGATCTACGACACCATGCAGTTCGTGAAGCCGGACATCCAGACGGTCTGCATGGGCCAGGCGGCCTCCGCCGCCGCGGTCCTGCTGGCGGCCGGCAGCCCCGGCAAGCGGATGGCGCTGCCGAACGCCCGGGTGCTGATCCACCAGCCGTACAGCGAGACCGGCCGCGGCCAGGTGTCCGACCTGGAGATCGCCGCGAACGAGATCATCCGGATGCGGCAGCAGCTGGAGGAGATGCTCGCCAAGCACTCCACCACGCCGATCGAGCAGATCCGCGACGACATCGAGCGCGACAAGATCCTGACCGCGGAGGAGTCGCTCTCCTACGGTCTGATCGACCAGATCGTGTCCACCCGCAAGACGTCCGTCGGCGTCTGAGCAGCGCCCGAGGGGCGCCTGATCAGCGGTCGAGGGACGGCTGACCGGCAGTAGAAGGACGGACCGCCGCACCCGGTGTGAGCGGCCTCCCACGGACTCGCACAGCCAGTACGTCCAAGGGGGGCCCACACCGGGGGCGCGGCAAGGTACCGTCGATGAGAGAAGCACCAGGCTCCGTTGAAGGTCGGCGGATCCCAGGCGAAGGGGAAAGACCTCGTGGCACGCATCGGTGACGGCGGAGACCTGCTGAAGTGCTCGTTCTGCGGAAAGAGCCAGAAGCAGGTGAAGAAGCTCATCGCAGGCCCCGGTGTGTACATCTGCGACGAGTGCATCGACCTCTGCAACGAGATCATCGAGGAGGAGCTCGCCGAGTCCTCCGAGGTGCGCTGGGAAGACCTGCCCAAGCCCCGGGAGATCTACGAGTTCCTCGAGGGCTATGTCGTCGGGCAGGAACCCGCGAAGAAGGCCCTGTCCGTGGCGGTGTACAACCACTACAAGCGGGTCCAGGCCGGTGAGGCCGGGCGTCCCGGCCACGACGACGCGATCGAGCTGGCCAAGTCCAACATCCTGCTGCTCGGCCCGACCGGCTCCGGCAAGACGCTGCTCGCGCAGACCCTGGCCCGGATGCTCAACGTGCCGTTCGCCATCGCCGACGCCACCGCCCTCACCGAGGCCGGCTACGTCGGCGAGGACGTGGAGAACATCCTCCTCAAGCTGATCCAGGCGGCCGACTACGACGTCAAGAAGGCCGAGACCGGGATCATCTACATCGACGAGATCGACAAGGTCGCCCGCAAGAGCGAGAACCCGTCGATCACCCGCGACGTCTCCGGCGAG
>Ga0123353_10012436_pt1 | contig 12100 bp, 9 predicted proteins | sample TergutLab28metaG_3_FD_92763 | JGI IMG/M metagenome (GOLD analysis project Ga0123353, IMG submission 92763) | Labiotermes labralis P3 segment gut microbial communities from Petit-Saut dam, French Guiana - Lab288 P3 | ecosystem: Host-associated > Arthropoda: Insects > Digestive system > Gut ... | reverse complement strand
TAATGTTTAAAGTTTAAGGTTTAATGTTTAAAGTTTAAGGTTTAATGTTTAAAGTTTAAGGTTTAATGTTTAAAGTTTAAGGTTTAAAGTTTAAGGTTTAAAGTTTTCTTACTCTCTTATTTACTTATTTCCTCATTTACTATTTCCTCATTTACTATTTCCTCATTCACTCCTCACGATGTAATCCACAAAAATCGCCTGTGTATGTATCTGCTCTTTTGGGAAGCTGCCAACTTCCACTAATTCAGTAACTTCGGCAATAACCAAATCAGCGGCGGATGCCATAATCGGGTTAAAGTTTTGGGTCGTACCTTTATATATAAGGTTGCCCGATTTGTCTCCTATACTTGCGCCAAGTAAGGCTACATCAGCTTTTAACGGTTTTTCAAGGAGAAATTCTTTGCCGTCAACTTTGATGATTTCTTTATTTTCGGCAACGATTGTACCGAGGCCTGTTGGGGTTAGCACGCCTCCAAGCCCTGCTCCTGCTGCACGGATACGCTCTACCAAAGTTCCCTGCGGACAAAATTCAACTATAAGTTCGCCGCTATTCAATTGCTCGTTTGAATGTGGATTTGTCCCTATATGAGATGTGTAAACTTTTGAAATCTGCTTATTTACAATCAGTTTGCCAACTCCTTTATCAGGAAAAGATGTGTCATTGCAAATTAGCGTCAGATTTTTAACACCCGATTCAACTAATGCGTCAATTAATTTTTCAGGCGATCCATTTCCCAAAAACCCGCCAATCATGAGCGTCATGCCGTCTTTTATTTTAGAAACGGCTTCTTTGAAAGTGATGATTTTATTCATATTAATAAATGATTTATGCGTTTTTTACTATATTTTTTCAAATACAAAAATACTCAAAAAAATTGAATTTTGAGGGAAAATGGGTAAAAAAAATTTTTTTTACTTTTTTGTCGGTTCTTCATAACCGATAAAGAGTCTTTGCGCCCTCATCAGGTTACGGGATTGGAGTAGCATGGTTTTTGTTTCACTTACAATATTTAAATAAAGCATACTGTTTCGTGTTCCACTTTCATTTGCTTTCACGCGTTTTATCTGTGCTTTGATTTTTTCAGCGAAAAGGTTAAATAGATTATCTCGCTTTTTAATAACTAATTCAAAATCAGTAAAATCAGAAGTACCTAACATTTTTGCAATATCTGAATAAACAATAGACACTTCTCTGTTGATGCTTTCCAAATCGGCAACTTGCTGGTCGCTTAATCCTGTGTGGTTGTTGTCTATATATTCGAAACTTGATTTAGTGATGAACGCCAACGATTTTGACACTTCATTTAAATAGTCGAGTACCTGAACGTAGTAATGCCCTGTATCCACAGCATCTTCTTTCATTTTTACAAGTGTGGGCAACATTTCGTAATTTTTTCTATCTCTTTCTTTCTGATATAACTCTTTAGCTTCTTTATAAAGTTTTCTCAGCATTTTATGATCTTCAGAAGAGAGGCATTGTAAAGTTTGGGTATATATACGGCTAATTTGCTCAAATACTGTATAAACATCTTCTTTGCATTGCTCAACTATGGACATTTTCCTGACATCAATCGGAACAATTTCATCATGTTCATGTTGCTTTTTTTCACGTCTTTTATGAATTACAGAAGTTTGAATTAACATATAAACAGCCAGCATTAACAGTCCAATAAAAGCGATTTTACCTCCCCACATAAGCAATAACGCAACAATTGCTCCTGCTGAAAAAGCGATTATGGCAGTCAGGAACCATCCAGAAATAACTGTTAAGACGCCTGTGATGCGATATACAGCGCTTTCTCGTCCCCAAGCTCTGTCGCTGAGAGAAGTTCCCATTGCTACCATGAATGTAACGTATGTTGTTGATAAGGGAAGTTTTAGAGATGTAGCAAGAGAAATAAGAAGCGCCGCAACTGTAATATTGACCGAAGCGCGTATCAGGTCAAATGATGCTTTGTTTCTCAATTCGTATTTTGATGGTTTGAAACGTCTGTCAATAAAATTATTAACACTCTCAGGTATTATTGCAGTTATTGATTTGTTGAGATTTCTTGCGCTACGCACTAATCCTCTTGAAACTTGTGATGAACCAAAACGCTCTAATCCATCGTCTTGTCTGGAAAGATTAACTCCGGTATCGGTAACTGATTGCGCTTTTTTGGAAAAACAGATTGTAAATGCCATTATTCCTCCTGCAATCAACAGATATATATGGTTGACAATTACCGGTTTGGCAAGCTCGCTCATTAAAAGAGTGTCAACATTTCCGCCTGCCGCCGCATGTGCAGAAGCTATTTCATAAGAAGAAACTCCCGCCATTGTAACGCCAATAAAATTCACTAAGTCGTTACTTGCAAAAGCCATAGCCAAAGCGGCTGTACCTGTTAAGACGATTATTTTAAGAATATTGACTTTGAAAAGGTGTTGCAAAAGCGCCATTAATATTGAAAAACCTATGAAAGACCCTAATAACAATAATTGTATATTATCTGAAATCCAATCCATTGTATTTGCGATTGTAACGTTGGTTTTTAATCCTTTAAACAATGCGAAATAAGCAATTGCTGTCAGACAAAGTCCGCACCACAAAGCGCCAAACTTTTTGAATGATCGTTTATAACGGAATGAGAACAATAGTCTGGAAATAAACATGACCACGCTTCCACAGACAAAAGCGAGAACAACTGATGCTAAAATTGCTGACATCAAAGTCATTGCTCGTGCAGAGTTGATATAATCGCCTAAATCTATGATAGTTCCGGGTTCAGAAGTCCACATTTTATACAAAACGACAAAAACAGCTGCGCCGAGTAGTTCAAAAATCAGTGAAACCGTTGTAGATGTTGGCAATCCGAAGGTGTTAAACATGTCTAACATGATAACATCACAAATCATTACGGCGAGGAAAATCATTATAACTTCGTGAAATGTAAACATTCCGGGATGAAAAACTCCGGTACGCGCTATCTCCATCATACCTGTAGAAGCAAAGGTTCCTAACAGTAAACCTAAAGAAGCAACAACAAGTATTACCCATCGTGCTGTTACTTTGGAACCAAATGCTGAATTGAGAAAATTTGCAGCATCATTAGCAACGCCGACATTTAGATCTACGATTGCTAATACGACTAATACAATAACTATAAATAAATAAAAACTTTCCATTCAAATCAAAAAAAATTCGCCACAAAAATAGATAAAAATGACAATATAATATTTAAGATATTGTTAAGAAATTGTTAAATTTCCATTTTTCAGATTTTTATTGACTTTCAGGTTGAATTTTCTGTTTATATCAATTCTATACTGCGTTTCACAAATTTGTTGAGCGCTTCACCTTTCAGCATGTTGTTGGATAACAGCGCTAAATCAATAAGTTGCGAAATTAGTTTATTATTTGAAGCGAACTGTTTTAACATCTCTTCTTTTTGAGTTTTCTGTTCGTTTATTTTTTTGTTGATATCATCTAATTCTTCCTTATCGGCTTGTGGAATTTCTTCCTCTTTTTTATCTTTTTTAGCGGTTTCGAGTTCGTTTTTTCGTTTTTCAAATGTAGCGATTTGTTCCCTAACCGGATTTAGTTTACTGCTAAGTTTTTTATCTGCTTCACCAACAATTCGCTCTACAACAGGGTGATTCCCATTAACGACAAGAGTGTAATGGTCAGGTAAATCGCCATAAAAAGACATTCCGCCACCCATTGCGCTCATATCTTTCATTCGCCGCATAAATTCATGCTGAGTAATTAACACGGGTGAATCACTTTCTGAAAGTCCCTCAAAATTAACGATAAAATGTGCTTTATTGACATCAGGCATTTGTGATGAGAAGAGAATTGTCAAATTTTCGCGCTGTTCAGGAGTCAAATTTAGTTCTTTATGCTCTTCTTTGGTAATCAGTTTTTCAGGAACATCGCTATCAACTCTTACATATCGATTTTTTTCGAGTTTTTGTTCTAAATGATTCAGGAAGTGCATATCAAAGTGTCCTGTCATTAAAAGTACATCGTAACCCTTGTTTTTAGCGGCTTCAATAAAACTGAACTGGTCTTCCTTATTTGTACTGTACAAGTTAATGATATTTCCGTCTTTATCTGTTTGATTTGACTTAATCAATTCTTTGTATTCATCAAATGTAAAATATTTATTATCAGTATTTTTCAACAGTGCGAATTTCATTGCTCTTTCGTTGAATTTTTCTTCTGTTAACATTCCGTATTCGATGAAAAGTTTCAGGTCTTCCCATTTTTCCTCTAAATTTTTCCTATCGTTTTTGAATATATCTTCCAATCGGTCAGATACTTTCTTTGTAATATGATTTGATATTTTTTTAACATTTGTGTCACTTTGCAGAAACGAGCGGGATACATTTAACGGAATATCAGGCGAATCAAGAACTCCATGCAAAAGAGTTAGAAATTCGGGAACAATGTTTTCGACTGAATCAGTTACATATACCTGATTACAATACAGTTGAATCTTATTTTTTTGAACTTCAATATTGTTTTTTATTCTTGGAAAATAAAGTATTCCCGTGAGATTGAATGGATAATCTACATTTAAATGAATGTAAAACAGTGGTTCTTCGCTCATCGGATACAAATCGCGATAGAAATTTTTATAGTCTTCATCGGTCAAATCGGCAGGTTTCCTTGTCCAAAGCGGGTTTGTCTCATTTATGATGTTATCTTTTTCTGTATCAACTTCTTTTCCATCTTTCCATTCGGTTTCTTTTCCAAAAGCAATTGGAATTGGTAAATATCTGCAATATTTTTTCAACAATTTCTGTATCTCTTGTTTTTCGAGAAACTGCTTGTTTTCGTCATCAATATGAAGGATAATTTCAGTGCCACGTTCATCTTTTTTTATTTCTTCAAGAGTAAATTCGGGGCTTCCATCGCAACTCCATTTAACGGCTTGAGAGCCATCAAGGTACGATTTTGTTATGATTTCAACCTTTTTAGAGACCATAAATGAACTGTAAAATCCTAATCCGAAATGCCCAATGATTGCATTTGCATCTTTTTTGTACTTTTCAAGAAATTCGTTAGCGCCCGAAAATGCTACCTGATTTATGAATTTGTCAATTTCTTCGGCAGTCATTCCTATTCCGCGGTCGGTGATTGAAAGTGTTTTCTTCTTTTCGTCAATTCTGACCTTAATTGTAGAATCACCCATTTCGCCTTTAAATTCTCCGACGCTTTCCAAAGTTCTTAATTTTTGAGTTGCATCAATAGCATTTGAAATCAACTCGCGTAAGAATATTTCATGGTCAGAATACAGGTATTTTTTAATAATCGGAAAGATGTTTTCCGAACTTACTCCGATGTTTCCTTTTTGCTTTTCCATAACTTTAATAGAAAAAAGTAAATTGTTAATAGTAAATTGTTAATAGTTAATGTATTAAATATTTTTAGGTTTAATACGTAATTTTTGATTTGTAACTTGTAATTTTTTCAAAGTTTGTGCCATGAATTATTTTATGACAATTCGACAGGTTTAGGATATTTTGTCAGGTTTTGTTTAATCTCATACTCAAATAATCTCTTCATTCCATAACCTTTCCAAAAATATTTTATATGGCAGTATTAAAATATTTCCTATCAATCTTGGCATTGGGTCATTGCTGATTAAAATCAGTTTTTTCACTTCATATTCTTCAGCAAATGCTTTTAATCCTTTTAAATGCCTTTCATTTGCTTGTTCAGTTGCTTTTACTTCTATTGCAACTTCGTGGTCTCCAAGCACAAAGTCAATTTCTAATTGCGATGTGGTGCGCCAGAAGTAAATTGGATATTCTTTGCCGGAATACCGACTATGAGCGTATATTTCCTGATAAATAAAATGTTCAAATGCTTTTCCGAAAAGTTCTGAACCCGGATTAATTCTGCCTCTGTTTATCAGATAATTAACTATACCCACGTCAAAAAGATAGAATTTCGGAGCTACAATGACGCGGCGTTTTGGTCTTTTTTGAAAAGATGGTAAATACCTGCCTATCAGCGTGTCTTCCAAAATTTGAAAATATTCTTTTACAGTAGTCGCACTCACAGCGCAATCAGAAGAGATATTTGTGTAATTTACCATTTCTCCATTTGTAAGGGCAGCTATTTCAAGAAAACGTGCAAAGGTTCCGACATTTCGGATACGGGCTTCTACGGCAATTTCATCACGCAAATAACTGCCTATATACGATGAAATTAATTTATTGGGATTTGATTCGTCATAATGGCGAGGTAAAAGTCCATGATTTAAAGCTCTCAATAAATCAAATTCGGGAATTTCTACACTAATAAGTGGATATAATTCATAACGCAATGCACGTCCGCCAAGCAAATTGGTTTCTGTACGCAGAATTTTACGGGGACTCGAACCACTTAAAATAAACCGAATGCCATGATTGCTTATTAACCAGTGCACATCGTTAAGAAGATGAGGCATTCGCTGTATCTCATCTACAATTACAGGCGATAAATTTGAATTAGCCAAAACTGTTTGCCTAAACACGTCTGGGTTTTTATTTAGCCGTTCATAATCGCGCGAAAGCAGCAAATCAAACCATAACGCATTGGGAAAAAGCGTTTTCAATAATGTACTTTTTCCGGTTTGCCTTGCACCCCATAAAAAGATACTCTCTTTCCCAGAATCTATAAAAATTTGTTTTCTCTGGTACATTTTATTTCTTTTTTATAATTAAAAAATTGTATGATTATTCAAAGTTTATAATTGAAATTACATTATAATCCAAAGTAATAGTTTGAAATTACAAGATAATCCAAAGTACGAAAACACATATCATAATCATAATCAAATACATAATAGTTTTTTAAAATTATAGATTAAAAATTCGCCGCAAAGATAAGATTTTTTTTTAATTAAAAATTAATATTGCATATTCAAAATGTTATCAAAATATTTAGTAGTAAAATCGGAAATTTTTTCTTGCCGTTCAAAATATTCTTTAAAATCATTGATTGACAACTCTTTAGGAGTGCTTGTTTTTAGAGTTTTCCCGATTGCCATCAACAATATTTTATCGGAGGTTTGTAGCGCTAATTCGAGGTCGTGAGTTGATAACAAGACGCTTTTACGGTGGGTGTGTGCTAAATTTTTTAGAAGATACATTATTTCAATGCGACTTGGCAAGTCAAGAAAGGCGGTTGGTTCATCAAGCAGTAAAAGTGGGGTTTCCTGTACTAACGATTTGGCTATAAATGCCTTCTGACATTCGCCGTCGCTTAATCTGCTGATAAATTTTGATTCAAAACCTTTTAATCCTACATCCTGAATTGCTTTTTGAATAGTATTTTTATCTTTTTTCCCGATTTTTCCAAAAAAGCCTGTAAAAGGACTTCTACCTAACGCAACAAGTTCAAAAACAGTCATATCTGCTATCACAGGACGTTCTGTCAATACTATGGAAATTTTTTTTGATCTTTCAATTTCAGACAATATATCCAAGTCTTCATTTTGGAGAAAAATTTTACCTGTTATTTTAGGAAGAAAACCTGCAATTGTTTTCAGAAGAGTTGATTTTCCTGCGCCGTTTGGTCCTAAAATACATACAAATTCACCTTCTTCAAGACAAACATCAATGCCGGAATGTAGAATGTTTTTCTTTTTTCCCCGAAAATATCCGATGGACAAGTCCTGTGTTATCAAAAGGTTTGACAAAAAATGATACTCTATTTTGACACAAAACCAAAACGATATGTAATTGTACCTTTTTGAGCGGCAGCGGCATTTTGGTCGCTATTGAATTTTGCTTTTCTGGCAGCTTCTTCGGCAGCTTTAATTAAACATGAGTTCCAGTTACTACTTCCTCGTTGAATTGCTTGCGCTGCAGTTACTTTTCCTGATTTGTCCACTGTTACTTCAACAACGATAACTCCTGCTTCATTGCAACTGTCCACAGGTTTTGGCAAACTACCCACTAAAGACCTGCCTGCCAGACTGAATGAATTTCCTGAAGTTCCTAATCCTGTTCCATCTCTGTTAGTTGCATTCGGGTCGCCGGTTAGATGTCCCTGATTTCCTGTTCCTTGTGTAACCCCTTCGGATGTTCCTGTTCCATCTGTTTTGCTAAAAGCCTGATTAACATTGCTTCGTGCTTGTTGTGCAAGTTCATCTTTTTTGCGTTGCTCTTCAGCTAAACGTTGTCGTTCTGCTTCTTCGGCACGTTTTTTTTCATCTTCAATACGTTTTTGACGGTCTTGCTCTTCTTTTTGTTTGCGCTCCTCCTCTATCTTTTTCTGCTGGGCTTCACGTCGTTTTTGCTCTTCAGCATTAATTTTGGCTGATTCCTCGTAATTTTGCGTCATAATATTTTCCTTAACAGTCGCAGGTTTTGATGTTTGAAGCGGAGGCGTGGTCGCTTGCGCTGATGTGGAAGAAGGTATATTTTGAGTTCCAGTCGGCTCATTTCTAACAGGTTCAGATGCTCCAAAGCCTGTCGGCGAATCTCCAAAATTCACAAGTATCCCTTCTTCTTCTAACGGTTTTGATGTTAATCCTAAAAATAAGAACAAGATAATCAATGCTGCATGAAATATTATGCTGCCAACATATCCTGAAACTTTCTCTTTATTTCTGTTTTCTTCCATGTTTAAAGTTTATTTTTTATCATTAACCACTATAACCACTAACCACTAATCACTAACCACTATTTCTCCGGTCTGGTAGCCAATATCATTTTATACTGATTACGTTTTGCAATATTCATAACCTTCACTACTTCTTTCATCGGAACACTTTCGTGGACATGAAGAGAAATGTATATATCCGATTCAGTTCCTAATTTTTTCTGAAGAGTTGGCTCTAACTGGTCAAATGTTACGCGCTGAGATTCAACAAAATATCTTAAATCCTGAGTAATCGAAACTGTTGTTATTGGTTTAGCAGCCGTCTGATTACTGCTTTGAGGTAGCAATAACTTTATGGCATTCGGATTCACGAGTGTTGACGTTATCATAAAGAAAATCAGCAACAGAAAAACAATGTCTGTCATCGAAGCCATGCTAAACTCAGCGCTTATTTTATTTCTTCTTTTTAATGCCATATTTTTAAACTATTAACGGGCAGGTTCATTTAAAATATCCATAAATTCCATAGTGCGTGCCTGCATTTTGTAAACTACTCTTTCTACGCGGGAAACTAAAATATTGTAGGCAAAAAATGCAATTATTCCTACTATTAAACCTCCAACGGTTGTAACAAGCGCAAGGTAAATTCCTCCGGCAAGGTGATCAACCATAACATTGTTTCCTGCATTCGACATTTCCCAAAACGACTGGATCATACCAATAACCGTGCCAAGAAAGCCTATCATAGGCGCTCCGCCTGCAATTGAGGCAATAATCGGTAAGCCTCTTTCAAGTCTGGTTATTTCTAAATTACCAACGTTTTCAATCGCCATATTGACGTCATTCATTGGTCTTCCGATGCGCATAATTCCTTTTTCTATCATGCGGGCAATTGGATATCTGCTTGATTGACACAATGCTAATGCTGAATCAATTTTTCCGTCATGGATATAATCCTTAATGCGGTCCATAAAATTTGTATCATCACTATTAGCTTTTCTCAAAATCATAAATCGCTCTAAAAATATAGCGACCGCAATGACCGATAAAACTCCCAGGACTACCATAATCCAACCGCCTTGAATCATCAAGTCCAATACATTTATGCTTTTTGCGACTGTTTCTTCGCCAATTAATCCATCTGATTCCAAATACCTTTCAGTGGATTGTATCATTAATAATAAATTCATATTAAATTATTTAATTTTTGCGGGCAAAAGTAAAAAAAAAATCTTTATCGTTATAAACGGAGAAGAGAAAAAAATATTTTAAATTTTGATAAAGTTTAAAGTTTAGATAGTTGGTTAATTGTTTGTAGAAGGGTTTTAGGACGTTTTTTATGAGATTCCTCGCTGCGGGACATATAACTTATTTTTGAGGAGATTTCTCGCTGTGGTACATATAAAGTATTTTTGAAGAGATTCCTCATTACGTTCGGAATGACGGGCGTACGCTGGGATGGGAAGTGAATGGGAGCGGCGGCTACGCCGCCGTTCCCATTCATTATATTCAAAGCGAGAAATCATTTCTACAGAAGGGAGAAATCTAAACAGAATTTTTCTTCATTCCTTGTAATATCACAAATCACCTCTCCCTCATTTTTCAGTCACAAACAATTCTCAATTCTCATTATATCAGTCCATTTACATCTTTTAGATGTTCGATCATTTTTTTTGAAATGCTTTTGAAATTTTTTTCAAAATCATCTTTGTAGCAATAAAACAATAGTTCAATGATATTTCTACACAATTATGCGGTGACTATAAAAATTGCATTATCTTTGCCGACTAATTTATTTGATATGATGTTTGAACAAACCTTCAAAAATATAGATGACATTCTACATAAAGATGCAGGGTGTGGAAGCGAACTCGATTATGTGGAACAAACAAGTTGGATTTTGTTTCTCAAGTATTTGGACGACTTGGAAAAAGACCGCGCCACAGCAGCTGAACTCACAGGAAAACCCTATATGCCAATCATTGACAGGGATTATCAATGGACAGTATGGGCGACGCCAAAAGGAAATGACGGGAAACTTGACCACCACAAGGCAATGACAGGCGATGACCTGACCGACTTTGTGAACAACAAACTCTTTCCTTACCTCAAAAAGTTCAAAACAAAAGCCGAAAGCCCCGACACGATTGAATACAAAATCGGCGAAATTTTTAGCGAACTCAAAAACCGCCTGCAAAGCGGTTACAACCTTCGCGAAGTGATTACGCTCATTGACTCGCTGCGTTTCCGAACACACGCCGAAAAGCACGAAATGAGCCACCTCTACGAAGCCAAAATAAAAAATATGGGCAACGCAGGGCGTAACGGCGGCGAATACTATACGCCCAGACCACTGATTATTACGATTGTGAAAGTGGTAAACCCGAAAATTGGAGACACGATTTATGACGGCGCTTGCGGTTCTGCGGGTTTCCTCTGCGAAGCATTCAATTATTTACGCTCCTTGAGCCTTTCGAAAGGAGGTTTATCATCGAAAGAAGCAGAAATACTGCAAAAGAAGAGTTTTTACGGCAAGGAAAAGAAATCGCTTGCCTACATTATCGGCATTATGAATATGATTTTACACGGCATTGAAGCGCCCAACATCATACATACCAACACGCTTGCTGAAAATCTTGCCGACATTCAGGAAAAAGACCGTTACAATGTGGTTCTTGCCAATCCGCCTTTTGGAGGCAAGGAACGAGCCGAAGTACAGCAAAACTTTCCCGTAAAAACAGGCGAAACCGCTTCTCTCTTTTTGCAACATTTTATCAAAATTCTAAAAGCAGGTGGAAAAGCAGGTGTGGTTATCAAAAACACCTTTTTGAGCAATACCGACAATGCAACCGTTGCCATACGCAAACATTTGTTGGAAAGTTGCAACCTGCATACCGTATTGGATTTACCGGGCGGAACTTTTACCGGCGCAGGCGTAAAAACCGTTGTGCTCTTTTTTGAAAAAGGAAAGCCCACGCAAAAAATTTGGTATTATCAGTTGAATTTAGACCGCAATTTGGGAAAAACCAATCCGCTTAATGAAAACGATTTGTCTGAATTTGTAGAATTGCAAAAAAACTTTTCCGGCAGCGAAAACTCTTGGAGTGTAGATGTAGGAACACTGAGCGGAGCCGAAGTGGACTTGAGCGTAAAAAATCCGAATAAAAAAGAGGATGTTTTCTTGCGTTCGCCGCAAGTAATTCTTGAAGAAATGAAGGCATTGGATGAAGAATGCGCTGAAATCTTAAACGAAATTTCGAAATTGATATGAAAAATGAAATCATTTTATACCGTCCGGATGAACTTGCCGAACATATTGAGGTGATAATTGACGATGAAACGGTTTGGCTTAACCGTCAGCAAATTGCTATGCTTTTTGGCAGAGATGTAAAAACGATAGGAAAGCACATCAATAATATCTTTTCTGAGGAAGAGTTGGTTCGTGAAGTGGTTGTCGCAAATTTTGCGACAACCACTCAACACGGCGCTATCAAAGGAAAAACGCAGACAATAAGCGTT
>Ga0123353_10012435_pt1 | contig 12101 bp, 8 predicted proteins | sample TergutLab28metaG_3_FD_92763 | JGI IMG/M metagenome (GOLD analysis project Ga0123353, IMG submission 92763) | Labiotermes labralis P3 segment gut microbial communities from Petit-Saut dam, French Guiana - Lab288 P3 | ecosystem: Host-associated > Arthropoda: Insects > Digestive system > Gut ... | reverse complement strand
CCCCACCGAAACCATGGGTACAGGCATTTCGTAATTCGCGCTGTCGCTGCCTGTGTCTTCGGTGCCTGTGTAGGAATTGAAACTCGTATTAGCCTGAGCCACATAAAACAGGGAAGCGAGATTTTCTCCCGCGATGTACATTTCGGTTTGTACCTTTTTCGTGGGGTTTAAAATTATATAAGATAATTTAACGTCCAAAGGTATAGACCAGGTGGTTCTGGAATTGTCACTGTATGTGGATTCGCGTTTGTACTTGGTTATAACAAGCGGTGTATTATTTTCATCAATATATACATTGTTGTCTTCATCGAGAATTACGACTGGGTATTCTGTTATTTCTCCGACCACCGACATGGGACGGCCCGAAGCCAGCCCTAAACGGGTGTATATATTGAAATTCTTCGCGGGTTTGATATTCAGAACCAGATTTGCGTTATGAAAGCGGTGAAATCTGGGATAATACCATCTGTCTGAATCAATTATTGAAGAAAAATCCTGGGAACTTCTTTTTGGTTCATGGTAACGGGCGTGTGTGAAGGTATAAGAGATCCAGCCATCGAGATAACGGCTGTCAAATTTCTGGAGCATGAAATCAAAACCCCAGATAATACCGCTGCCATCGGAACGTAGGACGGGCGTTGCTTCTTTTCCGACTTCCATCAAAAAGAGCTGGTATATACGGTCATAAACGTACTTATAATAACCTTCAATATTAAAACTCCAGCCGCCGCCGAAATCGGTTTTTACGCCAAGTACAGAAGTCCAGGATCTGTTTGGGCGCAGCTCATAATCGTTAATTTCCGAATTATCGGGATCGAAGCTGATAAGTGCATTGCTCATGGAAGAGAAAAGACCGGTACCGGCGGTAATGTCCAGAGAATCAATAATACCGCGATTTTTTAAAATATTATAGTCTAGGTTAAGGCGCGGGTTTAAGGCCGGAACAGAGCTGATATCATTGTTCTTTCCTTTGAAATAATGATGATCCACCCTGAGCCCAAGTTCCGCGCCGAAACGCTTTTGCGGGCCCAAGTATTCGGTAAGTATATACGCGGAAGTATTGTACTCTTCATTTTTGGTTTCATCTAAATTCGCGTGAAAAGACCTCTGAAAATAATATTCCTTCCCATCAAAAACATCCGGTTTAAGCGGCGGAGGCGGTATTGTTGTCGGCGATTTTAATTCAATGGGGGCTTTCCCCTTGTATTCCGAAGTCTTCCTGCTGTAAAGTTCCTGAATTCCTGTGGCAAAGAGAAAACCCCTTCCAAGGCTCCAGTCAAAATCAACCCGCCCCTGAAAATTTGTGGATGACTGGGTAGCTTTTATATTCATGTCAAGATTTTCCGGCCTAAGTTCATACTTTACCCCATCGAGTTCATCACGAACCCCGTTGGTAGTGTAATACGCATGCAGGTAATCGTAATTAATTTTTCCGTCTACATTTATTTCTTCATAACCCGCTCCGGCCGTAGCTTTGACAAGCATTGAAGGGATGGGGTTAAAGCTTAAGCCTGTTATGACAAAAGTCTGCAAATTATTAAAGTCAAATATTGCCCGCTGGCTGTAATCGACCCAGGGCATTGATTGTTCATTCTGATAATCCGCCCCGACACCATCTGTTCCGATAAATGCGCTGGCAGTTATTTCCAGATCCTGGTTAATCCTGTAATTGTATGAACCTGCGGCGCTTCTAATGTAAGGGGCTGTGGTTACTGCGTTTATCATCTGAAGGGTTTCATTATCCCAGATTTTGCTCAACCCCTGGAGTGTCCAGATGAATGGATCCCAATAGGTCACTTTACCCATCAGCATTAGGCCGCCCCTGGGGCCAAAAGGAATGGCGGCGTTAAGATTCACCGCGCTTGAGGACACGCCAAGCGAAAGCTCCGCGTGATCCTGCGGCGCTTTTTTGGAACTTACCTCAAGAAGGCCGGAAATTGTGTGGCCGTAGCGGGTGGAGAAGATTCCGTGGGAAAGCTGGGCGCTGGAAACCATGTGGGGGTCAAAAATGGAAAAACCTCCGCCCCAATGGTAGGGGTTTTCTATATAAAAGCCATCCAGGGCTGCCATCAGATCCCCGGGATCTCCCCCCCGAATGGAAGGCAGGGCGTTGAACATTCCAGTGTATCCGACGCCGGGAAGGAGTTTAATGGAAGTCATCACATCTTCGATAAGGCCGATTTGGGAACTCCGTTCCAGGGCCTCCCCGGAAATTGCCACACTGCGGCCGCTTCTGGTTTCGCTGGATCCCGGCCTTTTGGCTTCAATAACAAGTTCCCTGCTTTCAATGGCGCCCCCCAGGCCAAGGCCAAGGGAAAAACTGTCCCCCTGTATGGGAATTACAAGGCGCCCTGTCTCATAACCTGGGTATGTAATCTGAATTGAAACCTGCCTGTCATCGGGAACCGATATTACAGCTTTCCCGCCATCATCGCAGATATGATCCGTACCGTCCCAGGACCTGATTATTGCGCCCTCCAGGGGCAGTTCCAGGTCAGCGTCTTCTACAGTTATGGTTACATCCCTGGCAAAAAGCAGATTTATAGGGAAAATCAGCAATAAAATGACTGGAAGCAGTCTGCTTTTTGTCCTGGTTATGGGCATATTATTTATTTTCTTGCAGACCCTTCTTTACCGGTATTTCCGTTGGAAATTTCGTCCGAATTCCCGGTTTTTCCGCAATTTGTGCGGGATCTGTCTTTTTTGTGATAATCCTGACAGGCCCTGCAGTTTCCGTGACGGGGGCAGCCATAAGGGCATTTACATTCAGCATTGATATTTTCCATCATATTGCCTCCTAAAGAGCCAATTATACAGTTTTTTTGCCTGTTTTGTCTCATACCGGTTCAAATTTTCCTTCTTCAAGTGTTATATTAATTGAATGATAGCGATAGATGTTGCAGCCTGGTACGAAAAGTACGGGCCCATGGTAATCCGGCGCTGCCGGGCCATTCTTGTTAATGAAGATGACGCCCTTGACGCGGTTCATGATGTATTTGTGAATCTGCTTAAGGAGAAGGTACGCCTGCATGGCCAGTTCCCTTCCAGTCTTCTTTATACCATGGCGACGAATATCTGCCTGAACCGGCTGCGAAAGAAAAAGCGGGAAATAATCAGGGATTTTTCCGATGAGGAGTATGCCGGGACTTACAGCGACGAGGGTTTTGAGCAGGTGGATGCGGAACTTTTATTGGAAGATATTATGAGTGACGAGTCCGAGACAACAAGGTCTATTTGCTATATGTACCACGCCGATGGTATGACCCTTAAAGAGATAGGGGAAGCGGCTGGTTTATCAATTTCCGGGGTGCGGAAGCGGCTTGAGGCTTTTAAAGGCCGGGCACGGCAAAGGGTTGAGAAATGCGCTCCGTAATGAAGGTGGAATGTGGAGGATATATGAGAGTATCCAATTTTATGCTTGAAAGGTACAGGCTTGGGGAATTAGACAGCGAGGATCTGAGAGCTGTCAATGAAGCAATGGCAGATGACGAAGAGCTTCGCTCGCGCCTTAAAGTTCTGGAAGAGTCCGATCGTGAACTGCGGACGCTTTATCCAAAGTTGCCTCTTACGGAGACGCATCAAACCGAGAACCTTATATTAAGCGCTTCGCGGCACGAAGACATAAGAAAGAAAATGATGAAGCGGCGTTTTGGCGGTGTAACACGCTATGCCAGTATTGCCGCGGCTGTTTTTTTGTGTATAATGTTTCCGGTTCTGTATTTCGCGCGGAGCGGGGTGGAGAACGGGCCTGGCTCTTCAATGGAAGCCCTGGCCGACGCCTCGTCCATGGCAGACGCGGCATACGGCGATCGTGCCAAGGGCAGTACCGCTATTGACTGCGAGCTTTCAATTTACCTGAAAGGAGAGAACGAGGTTCCTCTTTCAGATCAGGATATGCTCAGCGAAGGGAATACCGTGCAACTGGCCTATATGGCTCCGGCCGGCGAGCAGTACGGGGTGATCTTTTCAATAGACGGAAGATCTGTGGTAACCATGCATTTCCCGTACCGGAAGGGTCAGAGTTCCCTTCTTGTTTCAGGCAGGCGTTCTTTTTTGAGCGAGGCTTATACGCTGGACGACGCGCCTGATTATGAGATCTTTGTCATGGTAGTCTCCGATAAGCCGCTGGATGTTGACGCGGTTCTTCGTAAGGCTCAAAACATAGCAGACACGTCGGTTTATGAAAACTGCGAAGTTCAAAGAATAATGATTCTTAAAAAATAATGGGATAAAGAGGTTAAAAATGCTTTATAAAAATATGAAACGGATTCGTTTAAATGTATTGGTTGCGGCAGGTTTTCTTTTTCTCCTTGTTAGTAACAACGTGTTTGCCGCAGACGGAGCCGTTACCAGGCGTTTTGGCCTGTTCATAGGTTCCAATAACGGCGGCAGGGAAAGAACTATTTTGCGTTACGCAGTAAGCGACGCCAGATCCGTGTCCAGGGTTTTTACAGGCATGGGCGGCATTGCCGAGGAAGATAATATTATTCTTGTTGAGCCGACTGTGGCGGATATCAACCGCCAGCTTGACAATCTTGGGAGGATTTCCGCCCAGGCTCAGAGGAATTCCCAAAGGACGGAACTGGTATTCTATTTTTCAGGACATTCCGACGAAGACGGCATTTTCCTTAACAGGGAGCGTTACGGCTACAGGGAACTGCGGGAACGAATTAACACAGTCCAGTCCGAGATGAAGATAGTGATCCTGGATTCCTGTTCGTCAGGCGCCATTACCCGGGCAAAGGGCGGCGTCAAGACCCAGCCCTTCCTCTTTGATACATCGGTCTCCGCGGCAGGTTATGCCTTTCTTACCTCCAGTTCCGATGAAGAAGCTTCCCAGGAATCCGACAGTATAGGGAGTTCCTATTTTACACACAGTCTTCTCGCGGGCCTGCGCGGCGCGGCGGATTCTGTCGGTGACGGCAGGGTAACCTTAAATGAACTTTACCGTTACGCCTACTCCGAAACCCTTGCAAAGACCGAAACTTCGCTTTACGGCCCCCAGCATCCCAGTTACGACATTCAAATCTCCGGTTCTGGCGATGTGGTTTTAACTGATATAAAGGAAATCTCAGCCAGTCTTGTTATAGCGGAAGATATCACCGGCCGTATAAGCATCCGGGACAGTTCTGACTTTCTTGTGGCGGAACTGACCAAGGTCAGCAACAAACCTATGGTACTGGGACTTGAGCCGGGCCTGTACCGCATAACCGTTCAGACAGGCGGAAACAATTTTTACCGCGCCGAGGTCAATCTGCCGGAAAACAGGCAGACCATTTTAAACAGGTCAAATCTCACGATTTTTGCCGCAGCAGCAGGAGACCGCCGCCGTGGAAATGAATTTGATTCAGATTACGACTTTAACGAAAATGATGAAGAGAGGTCTTACCTTTTCAGCTTTCAGTTCCTGCCTGGTTTTGACGGATCCTGGATTAAGGGGAAAAATACTACCCATAATTTTGTCTTTGGACTCTTTGGCGGTATGAGCCATAATATAAATGGCGTGGGGGTATCTCCCATTGGGCTTATTAATACCGGCAATGTTAATGGGGCTCAGGTATCCGGAATTTTCAATATTACCGAAGGCTGGGGCCATGGTGTACAGGCGGCGGGAATATTCAATATAACAAACGGAGAACGAACAGGGGTACAAACAGCCGCTATATTCAATATAGCGAAAGAATCTGTTATCGGGGCTCAGACAGCGGGTATTTTTAATTTCGCTGACGGATCGCTTATTGGTTTACAAGCCTCCGGTATTCACAGTTTTGCCAATGGCGATGTCCGCGGCATACAGACTTCGGGAATTTATAACATTGCGTCGGGTGAAGTTACTGGCATTCAGGCCGCTGGTATATTCAACAAGGCTGGGGAAATTAACGGAGGCCAGATCGCCGGACTTGTCAATTATAACAGCGGCGGGCGTGGCGCCATGATTGGGTTAGTAAACATATCCAAATCAGAGGATGTAATTCCTGTGGGGCTTGTTAACGTTGTTAAAAACGGTATCTTGCACCCTGCCGTATACGTTGACGATATGCTCTTTACAAATATAAGTTTCCGCAGCGGCAACAGGTATTTCTATTCCTTCATCAGCACCGGGATAGGGGGCAGCTCTACTTTCAACAACAGCGCTACACAGTTCGTGTTGCGCGGCGGATTCGGAGTTGAGTTCACCCTGAATAAATTATTTTTTAATCTGGATATATCTTCAGGCACTATTTTCAACCTGGAAGCCGTGGAGGAAGACACGGATTATTACGGTAATTGGACACTCAATATTGATTCTTCAAGCGTCGGCATTGCCCAGCTGCGTTTTACAACCGGGTACAGGATTTTTAAGCATTTGGGAGTATTTGGGGGTCTTTCCTATGATTTTATTTATAAGCATTCTGATGTGAACAGAGAAAACGATGACTTTAACGATCCCTTGATTGGTTTTTCAAACGATCGCCATATGCACAAGCTGGGTATTTTCGCGGGAATCCAATTCTGAGAACCGTATATCAGTATTGTATGAATATGCGAATATAGCATATACTCCCTTTAATGAAGATTTTAAGCTGGAACGTCAACGGTATACGGGCAGCTGAACAAAAGGGTTTTATCTCCTGGCTGGAAGAGGAAGACGCGGACGCGGTTTGTATACAGGAAACCAAGGCCAGGCCCGATCAGCTTTCAAAAGAACTTAAGGAAATCCGGAATAAAAAAGGGGAGCTTTACCACGCCTACTGGGCAAGCGCAAAAAAACCCGGTTATTCCGGGGTGGCTATTTACAGCAAAACCGAGCCTCTGGATGTAAAGCTTTTGGAAGAAGAAGAGTTCGATGACGAGGGCAGGGTGCTTCAGGCGGAGTTTAAGGATTTTATCCTTATTTCCGCATACTTCCCCAATTCCCAGGATTGGGGAAAACGCCTAGATTATAAACTGGGTTTCTGCGACTCCATTATAAGGCTCTGTAAAAAATACAAAAGACAGAATAAACATTTTGTTCTTTCTGGCGATTACAATATAGCCCATACCCCAATTGATCTTGCCCACCCAAAAGAAAACGAGGCGAACGCCGGTTACCTGCCGGAAGAAAGGGCATGGATGGATAAATTCACGGCTCTGGGCTATGTGGATACTTTCCGCCATTTTCACTCTGGTGAAGGCGGGCATTACAGCTGGTGGTCTTACCGTATGAACGCCAGGGAGCGTAACGTGGGATGGAGAATTGATTATCACTGCGTTGATCCCGAATTCCTTCCGGCAGTAAAATCATCGATAATCCGGCCCGAAGTCCATGGTTCCGATCACTGTCCGATAGAAATTACCATCAACCTGTAATACTTAAGGAACCGGTATGAAAATCAGATACAACGCGCCGGCAGTTCTGACCTTTGCGTTTTTAAGCGCCATAATACTTGTGCTTTCCCAGACAGTGGCAAGGTCCCTCACAGAACAGTGGTTTGTTGTTCCCGGCAGGCAGGATTTTTCGGTTTCGAACCTCAGAAACTGGGTAACCCTTATAACCCATGTGCTGGGCCATGCCGGTTGGCATCATCTGTTTTCCAATTTTACATTTATTCTGCTGATTGGCCCCATTTTGGAGGAAACATACGGATCGTTTTTAATTCTTGTGATGATCTGTATTACCGCCCTTGTTACAGGGGCGCTTAATGTACTGTTTTTTTCCTCCAACCTTCTTGGGGCAAGCGGAGTCGTTTTCATGATGATACTTCTGGCTTCTTTTACCAACTTTAACAGGGGCGAAATACCGCTTACTTTCATTCTGGTGCTTGTTCTTTACCTGGGAAAGGAGCTTCTGGATTCTTTCGGAAGCGCCTCCGGTTCCGGCGCGGGTATTTCGCAATTCGCCCACATTGTCGGAGGCTTTATAGGCAGCCTGTTTGGATTTTTCAGTAGGGGAATCTCCGCCCGCAGGGCATAGAAATTATCCGCCGCGAACCCAGGCTATGGAAGAAATTGCAATGTATGTGTTATACTTAATTTATGAGAAAGGAATTTATATCTTACGACCTGGTCCGGAACAATGCCCTGAAAATGGCGCACCGGATTTATAGAGACGGTTTCATCCCCGATGTAATTTACGTGTCCCTTCGCGGCGGCGTTTATCTGGGGAATGTAATCAGCGAATATTTCAAGGCGGTTCAGCGCAGAGCCAGGCCGGTATATTACGCCGCGGTAGTCGCCCGCTCATATACTGGTATACGGGAATCTGATGAGGTTAAAGTTGAGGGCTGGACTTATTCGCCTGACGCCCTCAGAACCGGGGACAATGTACTGCTTGTGGACGATATTTATGACTCCGGCAGAACCATAAACCACCTTGCGAAGATCATAATGGAGAAAGGTATTCCCCGGAAGGATCTAAAGGTAGCGGTGCACGATTATAAATACATCTACAATAAAGCCGAACATCTCCCTGTTCAGCCGGATTACTGGTGCAGAAAGCACGAACTTTCCGTAAAGGATGAGGATCTGTGGATTCACTATTCAAGCCACGAGCTCATCGGGCTTTCTCCCGAAGAACTGGAGAAGCATTACTACACGGAGGATCCCGAACTCAGGGAAGTGCTTCAGATAATGCATAAAGACGACCAGGCTATTTGAGGAATTGCATGGGGCCCAAAGCCGGTATCTGGGTTTTTCTCCTCCTCTTTGGAATTGTTATTAACGCTTTCCCCCAGCAATTTATAATGACAGACGCAAAAGAAGGTTTTTTCTCAACAGATCAGAAGCTGACTTTTGACATTACAGGTTCCGGCTGGCTTAAGCTTCTCCTTGATAACAGGGAGATCTACAGGGGCAGGGGGCCGGCTTTTCCGGAACTGGGCCTTCCCAAGGGGGAAGAACGGAATTTTTACCTGGCCGCCGAATATTATTCATCCCAGGGCGATCTTCTTGAAAGACGATCATGGAATATTTTCATTGATAAAAAAGCCCCAATACTTACCGATATGGAATTTCGCAATACCCGGGGAGGGTTGCGCTTAAAAACCGATATAGGGGATCAAAACGCCAAAATACGGGCATGGGCCGACATAGACGGGAGCCTTGTCTTTTTCCCTGATCTGGAAGAAGCCAACCCCCCGCCCTCGGATTCATTCTCCGCATTTGTCTGGGCGGAGGATTTTGCCGGCAACTATTCGCAGCCGCGCCATGAGTTTTTTGAGATTTCCAATTTTAACATGGTGAAGATCGAAAATCCTGTTCCCGGTGAATGGCTTAATCCGCAAACCCTGGTCATCTCCGGCGCCGAAGGACTGAATATTTACTGGACTATAGACGGAAGCAATCCTCTTGAGTCAGGCTCCGCGAGCCGCCGCTATATAGGGCCGGAACGAATTGAAAAGAGCGGGCGTATTACACTGCGTATCGCCTGGCGGGATTCTCAGGGCCGTATCATGGAGGACAGGATTATTTATTCTGTCGCTGAAGGCGGCGGGAGAGTGCCGGGTCTTGAGCCTTTGTTCAGGGCTGAAGAAAAAGTGATAAGTTCTGTTACTACCCTTCCGGTACCCGGCGCCTGGCTATGGTCAATGGGAGGCAATCCCCGCGTTCAGGATAGTGAAAATATAACCCTGCGCCCTGAGCTTTTAATTAAAAGGGCCGCTATCCTTCACCTTTTGCCCGAGGGTAAAAGCGCTTCCGGCGGCTTTTACCGTTTTGTGTATTTTCTTGGCAAGGGTGGAAACGGAACACAGCGGGGAACTCCCGCACTGCTTTCCGCAATATCTTCCCTTACAGGGATTCCTGTAACAGAGAGCGTCCTCCATCCGCAGGGCTTACGGCTCTTGGCGGCGGGAAGAAGCCGCCTTGTAATCTGGCCTGCGATGCAGGGCACAGTTTATTATTCATGGTCGAATGAACCATCACGCGCTGGCGATGCAGCAGAAGGACCTGCGTCCAACAGATCCTGGCAGAATGGGAATACTCCGCTGCCTGTTCCCCTGGAAGGCGGAATCTTAAGCTGGTTTGTTATTGATAAAGAAAGTATGGATGAGGGCAGAAAAGACGCCGCCTTTGCCGGACCTTTCAGCGTAAACATTGCGCCTATATTGAGCAGAAAAGAAACTTCCAAAGGCCGGTTTGCCATTCGCAATTATTCGGAAAACGGAAATGAGCGCTGGGAATTTGTGTCCGCCCTGCTTGACTATACTATAGGCATGCTGCAGGAAAATCCCGGCGGTTTATACGATGTCTGCGATGGTGAAGATCTGGAGTGGGCATTTATCAGCGTTGGTGGAAATATTCTTGAACAGCAGCGCAGGGACAGGCTTCCTCCGTCCGCGCCCCGCATTGTAACTTCATTTGATAACGGCTGGACACGCGGGCCGGCCAATCTGAGCGTTATATCAGACGAAAAGGACGCGTCCGCTTTAATCAGCGCCCGTCTGCGTTATGCGTCAGGCATTACAGGGATGCTGAGCGGAACAGGCTCTCTTGTTATTGATTCATATCCGGAAGAGCTTGCCGAAGTAACAGTCGAAGGGCTATTGGTGGACGCTTCAGGAAACCGCAGCCCCAAGACAATACTGCATTTTACCCTGGATCCTAAAACTGTCTATGTTTCTTCCGATCCTCTTATGCCCGGCACGTCCAATGCCGGAGGCAGGAACAGCGCCAGGGGAGGCATGGATAATCCTTTTACATCACTGGAAGAAGCCCTGGATTACGCGCTTAAAAATAATTTGAGCGATATACGTATCGCCGGAACGCAGGTGCTGCGGAAGCCCGTAATTGTTTCCGGGAATTTGCGTATCGACGGCGGCTGGAGGCAGCAAACTTCAGGCAGCGTAAAAAGCGCCGCTAAGCCAAATACAGGGGCCACAGTTGTACTGGGCGATGGATTTTCCTGGAAGGTCGACCCGGGTGCGAGCTTAAACCTTTCTGGGATTAGCTTTGAGCGAAAAAACGGGAATAATCCCCTTATACTGGCCGGAAAAAACACAAGGGTAGAAATATCCGGCGCGGCGTTTACCAATACCGGGCCTCTTCTTGATATTGAAAGCGGCGTCTGTGTGATAAAAGATTCACTCTTTATGATAAAAATACAAGGCGATCGCCGCATTGCCGGCCTATCCGCCCGTGAAAGTTCAATAGAGTTTAACGACAGCAGTGTTTTGCTTGAAGGAGATTACAGCCTTCTTTTTGATCTCCTGGGCGGGGGCTTTTCCTCAAAGGGCAGTGTTTTTAATGCCAAGGGGGCAAGAACAGCGACGCTCCTTTCTTTTGATAAAAGCCGCATGAATTTAACCGGGTTTACCATGGAAGCTGCGGGGCGCGATTACGCTTCGGCGCTGGAAGCTTCATATTCAGAGCTTGTTATGACAGGCGGAAGCATGCGGGTTTCCGCCAGGGATACTTGCGCAATTTTGCTTGACTATAGCCCTTCGGCAGTTCTGGATACTGCGTTTAGGGTAGAAGGGAGCTTCTCCGCGCGCGCCGCCGAGGTTCACGGCCCCTTTCCCATGGTACAAAACTCCACGTTTTATTCCATAGGCACAGCGCCCAGAGCCGAAGTTTTTGCCGGAGGGGAAGGCCAGCCTTACCACGCCTCATCCGCCAACACGGCCGCAAGGGCTGCTCCCGGCTCAAGACCCGAGGCGCTTAGCATTACCGGGAACCTGTTTTCCGGATTTACCCACATCTGGGGTATCGCCTGGCCCATTGAGCATCTTTCCGGATTTAACCAGGCATTCGCTTTCCCTGACAGGCCAAACCGGAAAACCCCTTGAATGATAATACTCTGAATGGCAAAACATTGAACGAAAAAACATTAATCTGCGGGCTGGATGAAGCGGGTAGGGGGCCTCTTGCCGGGCCTGTCTGCGCCGCTTCGGTGATACTGCCTGAAGATTTTCCCAATGAACTATTAAACGATTCAAAAAAATTAAGCACCGCGGCCCGGGAAAAGGCGATGCTAGTGATCTATCAAAGGGCAATAGCCTGGGGCATTGGCTGGGCATCTGCCGTGGAAATAGACGAAATCAATATCCTTAAGGCCAGCCTGCTCGCCATGAAACGCGCCTTCCACGCGATGATCGATTTGCATGATAAAAAAGTGAATGAAGCCGGCAGCGAAAGCGGCTTTT
>Ga0123353_10012432_pt1 | contig 12102 bp, 14 predicted proteins | sample TergutLab28metaG_3_FD_92763 | JGI IMG/M metagenome (GOLD analysis project Ga0123353, IMG submission 92763) | Labiotermes labralis P3 segment gut microbial communities from Petit-Saut dam, French Guiana - Lab288 P3 | ecosystem: Host-associated > Arthropoda: Insects > Digestive system > Gut ... | reverse complement strand
TCCAGTTCCATTTCCCCGCATTAACGGTTGGGTCATCGTAGTATGAATCTTCGTCTGGATACATAGTTTTTCTATCTGGGCGACCAGCTATATACGCGCTATAGCTACTTGCCTTCTCTTTATATCCTAGTTCACCTACCGCAATCCTAAGGAGTTCATGTGTGTTTATTCCGTAATCATTTACATCAAACTCTTCTATCGTGTAACCCAAACAATTCATCAACCCTCGGAAATAGGTCCAAGGGACAAGATGATTCGGTCTTGCTCCCACACCCACCCTGTAATATGCTGCACTATTAGGGTTACTTGAGCTATTGACACTATTATATCTAACTGTATTGCGTAGATTTCTATCTGCGTAGGTTGAATTGTATAAGGTATACGTTGCTCTGTATACTCTCCCATTGTGATCATTATTGATGCTTCCTGAAATGAAAGTTAAAAAGCTCGTCGAACGACGATAGTAACCTGAACTTATCATAGAGGAATCATCCAATGTAAACCTATGCGCATAAAGCGCCTGAAAGAAATCCACATAGACTACGCCGTCAAACATCCAAATCTGTATGCTACGCTTGGTGCCTGCTCTAGTAACATCAATAAAAGCATCGTCAACCAGGCTTGGCATTAACCCATATAAATCTATAAAACACAGTGGGTTATCCCAAACGAAAACGTATCGATTCAATGACATGGGGATAACAGTGTTGCTACCAACCACGTCCACAGCCATGAACCGCCGGTCTGCCGCGTTGTACATCCTCGCCTGTGCGAAGTACATGCCCAGTACCTGGTCATATGGGTGCACGGTGTATTGCAGCACGAGGTCGTTTAGTTCCCTGGTACCGATGTTGAGCACCATCTTCTTTACGTCAGGCTGGCCCCAGTCGTCGCGTGATATGTAGCTCATTATCCTGCCGTCAACATTTCCGTATACATAGCGGTATGTCAGTATCCCGTCCTCATGCTCCTGCTCATTATACCATAAGCGTAGCGTTGGTATAATGTGCCCTGTGGCGCGTCCCGCGCCACGGCTTAAATTGCGTTATGATGATTGCGCCGCAATCATTATAACATTCCTGAGCGCTGAAGTATAGTCCAGCACGTAATCTCTATGCACTGCTATGCTGTTGCCGGTTACTGTACACAGGGTTATACAGAAAACACGGATCGGCACGCTAGGGACGGTCGCCCTCGACCGTCCGCTTGGGGTGAATCACCCAAAAAACGGACGACCGAGGGCGGTCGTCCCTACAACCGGACTGGATTGCCCGTAATTTTTCCATGTTGCCGGGTGGCGTCTGTACAGTAGCTGTTGCCGGGGATGCTTGGCGCCGTGCCGCCAGTCGTGCCGCCGGTCGTGTGGCCTTTGCCTGTCGGGTCGATGTGCCCCTGCCCTGTGGAGTTTGTGTGCCTGTCGCATACTACGACGCCGTTTACCCTGTCGTTTGGCGTCACGCTGCTATTGTTGGTGTAGCCGTAGGCGTTCTTTTCGATGACCCACTCGTTGGCGACCAGGTATCCCAGCGCGTTGCAAACGTAGATAATCCCGTTTGCATCAAAATTGTATATCGCCCATTATTTTCACTATTGCCTAAGCAATACGCATACGAGCATGGAGCACCTGGAGTCACTGGAGCATCCGGAGCATCTGGAGTCTGGAGCATCTCGAGCATCTGGAGCATCTGCGAGTCTCTTGACAAATATGGAGGCATGAGGTATAGTCACTTTCAGTACCAGACTGGAGATATCAGGTGCACTGTGATTCTCCGTAAGACAGATGAACCGTCCCCTTGTCTTATTTGGAAAGGATGCTATTATGATTGCAGTTATTAAACCTGGGGCTACTGAGCAACAGTTGGAGAGCCTTTTGTCCTGGTTTCAGTCGCATGGGCTTAAGACTCATGTTTCCGAAGGCGTGTTTCAAACTATCATCGGACTCATCGGCGACACCAGCCAGATTGATATAGGGCTTTTGGAAGGGCTCGAAATCATTGAGTCGGTCAAGCGGATCACAGAGCCATTCAAGAGCGCCAACCGGAAGTTCCATCCTAAGGACACGGTGGTGGATATCGGCGGGGTGAAGATCGGCGGCGGGCATTTTCAGGTGATTGCCGGGCCCTGTTCTGTGGAATCGTCAGAACAGCTGCTCAGCGTGGCCGAGAGCGTGAAGTCTGCGGGCGCCGCCCTCCTGCGCGGGGGCGCATTCAAGCCCCGCACGTCGCCTTACGCCTTCCAGGGGTTGCGCGACGAGGGCATCAGCCTCTTGCTGGAGGCCAAGGCTAAGACCGGTATGCCCATCGTCACTGAACTCATGAATGCCGTGCATCTGCCTTTATTCGATGAAGTGGATATGATCCAAGTGGGCGCGCGCAACATGCAGAATTTCGATCTTTTGAAGGAGCTTGGGCAACTGAAAAAGCCGATCCTTTTAAAGCGCGGATACGCAAACACATTGCAGGAGCTTTTGATGAGCGCCGAGTATATCATGGCGGAAGGCAACGAAAATGTGATCCTGTGCGAAAGGGGCATCCGGACTTTTGAGTCATATACGAGAAACACCCTTGATTTATCAGCGGTTCCCGTTTTGAAGGAATTGTCGCATTTGCCTGTGATCGTCGACCCGAGCCACGCGATCGGCATATCCCGTTATGTGAAGCCTATGGCGCTGGCTGCCGTTGCCGGCGGCGCCGACGGGTTGATCATCGAGGTGCATAACGATCCGCCCAACGCCGCATGCGACGGGGCTCAATCCCTAACTCCGGAGCAATTTGCAAATCTTGCTGAAGGGATTCGGCGGTTACGCGAGGTGGTAGTGACATTATGAATGTAGGGATCGTCGGGTTGGGGCTTATCGGCGGCTCGTTCGCCAAAGCTTACAAAGCGGCCGGGCACAATGTGTTTGGGCGTGAAATCGACAAGAGCATACTGGATTTTGCCATTCTCTCCGGGGCGGTGGACGCGCCGATGGACGCCGACGCCCAACGGAACTGCGATTTGATAATAGTCGCCCTTTATCCGCTCGCAGCGATCGACTATTTAAATGAGCAAGCGCAGAACATCCGCCCGGAAACCGTTGTCATCGACTGCTGCGGCACGAAGAAAAATGTGTGCGAAGCTGGGTTTCGGGCGGCTGAGCGTTACGGGTTCACGTTTCTGGGCGGGCATCCGATGGAGGGCATAGAGCAGTCGGGCTTTAAGCACAGCAAGGCGGATATGTTCAAAGGCGCCTCGATGATAATTGTGCCGCCTGTGTACGACGATATCCTTTTTTTTGAAAAAATCAAAGACTTGCTCGCTCCGGCGGGGTTCGGGCGGTTGACCGTTACCACTGCGGATAAGCACGACGCGATGATCGCGTTCACCTCGCAAATGGCGCATCTGGTCTCCAGCGCGTTTATAAAAAGCCCTACTGTTTTCAAACACAAGGGTTTTTCGGCAGGGAGCTACAAGGATCTGACACGCGTGGCTTGGTTGAACGAAACAATGTGGACCGAACTCTTTATGGAAAACCGGGAACATCTGATGCACGAACTCGATTTGCTGCTATCTTCCCTGGAAGAATACAGGCAGGCGCTCGAGTCCGGGGATTCCGACAAAATGAAACATCTGCTCTATGAAGGCAGACGTTTAAAGGAGGAAGTCGACAGGCAATGAGAAGCGTAGCTGTCAGCGTGTCGAAGAACTATGATGTTATTATCGGCGAAGGCTTGCTGTCTCATGCGGGAGAGGCAATAATGGCTGCGTGCGGGGGCGAAAAAGCAGCCGTTGTGACCGACGATGTCGTCGACAAATTCTACGGAAATGCCATAGTGCGGTCGCTGCGGGCTGCCGGTTATTCAACGGTGAAATTTGTTTTCCCGAATGGCGAGGGCTCCAAAAATACACATACATACATAGCTCTTCTGAAATGCCTGGCGGACGATAATCTGACCCGCTCCGACGTGGTTGTTGCGCTGGGCGGCGGCGTCACGGGCGATATGGCCGGATTCGCGGCGGCCACCTACTTGCGCGGCGTCCGTCTCGTGCAGATACCAACCACGTTGCTCGCAATGGTGGATTCGTCAGTGGGCGGCAAAACGGCTGTGAACCTGCCCTCTGGCAAAAACCAGGTCGGCGCGTTTTATCAGCCGGACATAGTCATTTGCGATCATTCGGTCCTGGACACGCTGGCCCCGGAGGTTTTCCGGGACGGGTGCGCTGAGATGGTAAAGCATGGCGCGATCCTGAGCGCCGAACTGTTCGATCTGCTTAAAGAACCGCTCCAGCCCCAAATGGAAAATATCATCGCGCGCAATATCGAAATCAAGCGCGATATCGTGACTGCGGATGAGAGGGACGTCGGCATACGGCAAATCCTGAATTTCGGCCATACTATCGGTCACGGCGTCGAAAAGCACAGCGGCTACAGTGTTACGCACGGGAAGGCAGTTGCTATTGGAATGGCGATCGCCTCCAGGGGAGCGTCACGCCTGGGGCTTTGCGATGAGAGTTGTCACTTGGAAATCGTCGAAGCTGTCAGGCGTTATCGATTGCCATACAAAACTGACATCCCGCCGGAACAGTTAGTCGAGGCTGCATTTTCCGATAAAAAGAGGAGCGGTCAGCGTATCACGCTAGTCGTACCTGAGAGGATCGGAAAATGCGTGTTGCGGAGTTTCACCATGGATGAACTGTCGGAATTCATCCGGCTTGGGACGGCGGATTAACTGCCCCCACTAAGTCTGCCATTTCGTAGGGATCCTGCCGCGCCCGTGAGCGCACAAACCCAACGGGGTGTAAGGTTGTGCCTCACGTTAAGTAGCTCACGTTAAGTAGCTCACGTTAAGTAGCTCACGTTAAGTAGCTCACGTTAAGTAGCTCACGTTAAGTAGCTCTCATCGAGCCGCCTGTCACCGGCGCAGTAAGAAGCGCTGGTTTTTTATCGGTTGACCGTTATTTGAAACTTACTCGAAGCCGATCGGATGCGATCGGATCCAATGTTCAATTCCTGCTTCGCAGAGTAGCCGGCGCAGAACTCTCCACAGGCTGACACCGTGTAACTCACGGCGTTCTTCGTTCATTGTATTTTGTTAGCCCTTTTTATCCATATAAGGCACTATACGCGCCCCCGTCACGGCGGCTTTGTACTCAAGCTGCCGTCGGAGCCTGAGATAATTCTCGTCGGCGGCGCTGCGCTTCATGCTGCGGTTGCTCATCGTGCGGCGGTAATCGGCGTCCTTGACCCTTATCACTCCGTACTCGCGCGCAAGTCTGGTCGATAGTTGGTGTGTATTGTTATCCCTGATGTTTTCTATTCTCGTTTGCAGGCGGTCATATCTCCGCTGTGTTTTTTTATAGTTTTCGGACTTGGTTTCCCCCTCCTCGGGTCCTTGCCGGCGCGATAACTCAAGGCTTAGGCGTTTTTGCTTCTTCTTGAGTTTATCGTTTATGCTCTCCAGGCCGACAACAACCTCGTCGGACACTGCGATCGATGAAGTGCCGCCGGAACTGGCGCTTATGCCTTCATCCTCCTCTGTGTTTATCGCCTGTGTATATGGCAGCTCCACATTTATTGAAATATACCATTTGCCTGCTGTTTTGCTGATTGTCGCGTCGGTGATTTTGCCGTCAAAGCGCAACTCCTCCGCCATTTTCACCCAGCCCAGCAGCGGTATCCAGACTTTACTCTCCCTTATCTCAAAATGGATCCCCGACAGGGAAAAACTGTCGTTGACTCCTTTTTTACTGAACTTCGGAAATCCTTTCTTCTTTTCAAAGAATTTCATGATTGCTTCGTTCAGGTCATTTTTGATTGCCAGTTGCGGTACGCATTTGGTCACCTCCCGCATCCACGGGAATTTTTCACGTTTGACGGCGTTGAGCGCCTTGCGCAGCTTTGCTTCATTTACCATTTCGCCCGCTTTGAATTTCTCTTTCCATTCCGAAAGCCCCCAGTTATACGCAAACCGGGCAATCCCGCATGCTTTCGTAAAATATGTCTCTTGTTTGTTGTTCGGGTATAACAGGATCTTGTGCGCCCTGATCATTAAAATATCCTCTCTTTTTAATTGGATTTATTTAATCCATTATTGTTCTTTCCTTAGTGTCGCAATATATTTATTCCCTGGACACCGCTTTTTTATTACGGTAATAGTTGACAAAATTGGACTGAATAAATTGGAAATTTCTGTCAGATTGCCGTCACGATCAAGTATGGTTCGCTCATTCTTTGAAGATTTCGGGGGGATTTCGGGGGGGATTTCGGGGGATTTCGGGCAGGGGCTGTTGACTTTATTGCGAATGTCTGTTATAACACGTGTTGAGGGAAGGTTTTACAAACAATACAAGGAGGATGATACATTTGTCAAAGAAAAGGATATTTACAACGGCTCTGTGCGCAATGCTATGTTTATCTTTATTTGCAGGATGTGGAGGTAAGAGTATGGACAACATTCAAGCTACTATCACTATGGAAGACGGCGGGGTCATCGTGCTTGAGCTTTACCCGGATTTGGCGCCGCAATCGGTACGCAATTTCGTTTCCCTGGCGCGCAGCGGCTTTTATGATGGATTGAAGTTCCACCGGATCATAAAGGGCTTTATGATCCAGGGCGGCGACCCGCTGGGGACCGGCGGCGGCGGGCCGGGTTATTCGATAAAAGGCGAGTTTGACGCCAACGGCTGGGATAACGACCTCAGCCACACGCGCGGTGTGATCTCCATGGCGCGGAGCAACGATAATGACTCCGGCGGATCGCAGTTTTTCATCGTACATGAGGATTCCGTAGGTCTCGACGGCTTATACGCAGCGTTTGGTAAAGTTACCAGCGGCATGGATGTGGTGGACAGGCTGGCCGAAACAAAAAATAACGGCGACAACGGTTCCGTTGCGCCAAGGAACATGCCGGTGATCAAAACAATAACAATAGACAGCGATGTAAAACTCCCCGAACCGGACAAACTGCCAGGCTAATAGGGAAGAATAAAGCAAATAGGGATAAAGCAAAGAATAAATAGGTCCCTTCGCCTCTGGTAAACCAGAGACGGAGGAACCTTTCTTTATTATCCACTCATCACCCTGCGGTTGCGGAGCGGGCGCAATAAGCCTCCTGCTTTGCTGCTCTCCGCCCTGCGGCTGCTGCAGCAGCCTTTAGACCAGTTCGATGATCGCCATCTCCGCGGCGTCGCCGCGGCGTTGGCCTGTTCTGGTGATGCGGGTGTAACCGCCGTTGCGCTCCGCATAGCGGGGCGCCGTTTCCGAGAACACTTTTGTCACTACGTCCTCGCGTGTGATGTAAGCGATAGCCTGACGGCGCGAGGCGAGAGTGTTCTTCTTGCCGAGGGTGATCATCTTCTCGGCAAGCGGCGCAATCTCCTTGCAACGCATCACGGTCGTTTCCATTTTACCTTTATCAAGAAAATCGGTGACCATCTGTCGAAGCATCGCTCTGCGCTGCGCTGTCGGTCTACCAAGCTTGCGTGTCCCAGGCATTTTATTTATACCTCCATTACTTTATTGTTTACGCGCGCGGGTATTGTTGCCGGCCGTCAACTGTCTTCGCTTTGGAGCGTCAGCCCCATCATCGCCAGTTTGTGGATAACTTCCTCCAGCGATTTGCGTCCGAGGTTGCGGACCTTTATCATTTCTTCTTCAGTTTTCGAAATAAGATCCTCAACCGTGTTGATGTTCGCGCGTTTCAGACAGTTGAAACTGCGGACCGACAAATCGAGTTCTTCTATCGTCATTTCTAGGACTTTGTCCCTTTGAGTTTCCGCTTTTTCCACGACTGTCGACTTGCTGCTGATAGTGTCGGACAAATCAGTAAACAGCGTAAAGTGATCGCATAGTATCTTCGCGCCGAGCGACACAGCGTCCCTGGCGGTAATCGTCTTGTCTGTCCATACCTCGATAGTAAGCTTATCGAAATCCGTGACATTTCCGACACGCGTATTCTCGACGGTGTAGTTGACCTTATGGACCGGGGTGTAGATAGAGTCTATTGGGATCACTCCAATGACCGGCTGCTGGAGCTTGTTTCTCTCCGCCGACGAATACCCCCGCCCGTGGTCTATAGTAAGTTCCATGCTTAAAGTCGCGTCAGGGTTGAGTGTGGCAATATGCTGTTCCGGGTTGAGTATTTCCACTTCGCCATCCGGTTTGATATCGCCAGCGGTCACTATGCCTTCTCCGGAAGCCTCGATATAAACCGTTTTTACTCGCTGTGTGTGAAGCCTTGCGACAATACACTTAATGTTAAGGATGATTTCCGTAACATCTTCCTTTATGCCTGGAATCGTTGAAAACTCATGCTGTATCCCGGAAATCTTGACCGTTGTCACGGCGGTTCCCGGAAGCGATGACAGAAGAATCCTGCGAAGAGAGTTACCAAGTGTTGTGCCATAACCGCGTTCGAGCGGTTCGACCACGTATTTACCGTAAGACTCGTCTCCGGGCGTTTCAATACACTCTATGCGCGGCCGTTCGATTTCAATCATGAAGTACCCTCCTTAATTATATTTGATGCCTAAACATGAGGGTCAGGATCTGTTATCAAATTGGAAAACGCAGATCCTCAATTATTTAGAGTAGAGCTCGACTATGAGCTGTTCCTCGATCGGGATGTCTATGTCTTCTCTCGTGGGAACAGCCGTGACCTTTGCGATCAGGGCGTTTGCGTCGTACTCCAACCACTTCGGCGGCTGTCTGAAAGCATTTGCTTCGATAACCGCTTTAAACTTGTCGAGACTCCGGCTCTTATCCTTGAGTGAAACGATCATACCCGGTTTTACGAGGAATGATGGGATATTGACTTTTCTTCCGTTTACGAGGAAGTGCCCGTGAAGCACAAGTTGCCTTGCCTCCGCGCGGCTCATGGCGAACCCGAGCCTGTATACAGTGTTGTCCAGGCGCGATTCCAGGATCGCCAGAAGGTTTTCGCCTGTTTTGCCCTTTCTCTTGATCGCCAAGTCAAAGTAGCCGCGGAACTGGCTCTCAAGTACTCCGTAGTATCTCTTTGCCTTTTGCTTTTCGCGCAATTGGAGGCCATACTCGGACGTTTTCGCGCGTCCCTGGCCGTGCTGCCCCGGAGGGTAAGGTCTGCGGTCGGCGCCGCATTTATCTGTATAGCATCTGTCGCCTTTCAGGAAGAGCTTTTGACCCTCTCTGCGGCAAAGGCGGCAAACTGCGTCGGTATATCTGGCCATATCTTCTTTCCTCCTTAAACCCTACGCCTTTTCGGCGGGCGGCAGCCGTTGTGTGGGATCGGCGTAACGTCTTTTATCATTGTGACGTCAAGCCCCGCCGACTGTAACGCCCTGATTGCAGCCTCACGGCCTGAGCCGGGACCTTTTACGAAGACCTCAACGGTTTTCAGTCCGTGCTCCATCGCGGCCTTCGCCGCTGTTTCCGCTGCGGTTTGCGCTGCAAAGGGCGTCGATTTTCTGCTCCCGCGGAAGCCCATCCCGCCTGCTGAAGCCCATGAGATCGCGTTGCCGTGAACGTCGGTCACCGTCACCATAGTATTATTGAAGGACGATCTGATATGGACCGCGCCTTTCTCGATATTCTTTCGTTCTCTGCGCCTGGTCCTGGTTTTTTTACCCTTGGGTGCTGCCATTTGAATCGTTCCCTCCTTTACTTCTTTTTATTAGCTATCGTGCGTTTTGGCCCCTTACGTGTGCGCGCGTTTGTTTTGCTGCGCTGCCCGCGAACCGGGAGTCCGCGTCTGTGTCTGAGCCCGCGGTAACTGCCTATTTCAGTCAGACGTTTGATATCAAGCGCGACCGTACGGCGCAGGTCGCCTTCGACCATGTAGTTTCTGTCTATGCACTCGCGAAGCGCGGTTTCCTCCGCTTCCGTGAGATTCTTCACCCTTGTATCCGGGTTTATACCCGTAGATTTAAGGATTTTTTTCGCGCTTGTACGGCCTATTCCGAAGACATAGGTCAGCCCGATTTCTATTCGTTTGTCTTTAGGCAAATCAACGCCGGCAATACGTGCCATACTTATTAACCAGTCCTTCCTTATTTAAATTTCTCATTTACCCTTGACGCTGCTTGTGCTTTGGGTTGACGCAAATTACCATAACCTTGCCCTTGCGCTTGATGACCTTGCACTTCTCGCACATCGGCTTAACGGATGGCCTTACTTTCATTTGAATATACCTCCTTTGCAGCAAACTCTTCGCGTTTGCTGAATCGAAAACAGATAACGGAGCATGCTTATTTTGCTTGTTGTTTGACTCGCGGAATATGCCAATCGCCCATCATCAGTTCCCAATTGTCAATTGTCACTTGCTCCGCCATGTGATCCTGCCGCGCGTCAGGTCATACGGAGACATCTGTACCGTCACCCTATCGCCCGGGAGTATCCGTATAAAATTCATTCGGAGTTTACCGGAGATATGTGCCAGAATCGTATGCCCATTACCTATATCAACATGGAACATGGTGTTAGGCAGCGAGTCGACTACTATTCCTTCAAGCTCGATCATGTCGTCCTTCGCCATTACCGCATACCTCCTTTTTCTTCGCTCATTGCGGCGTACCCGGCAAGGGTCCGCCTGATTTCATTGTTTGTGACTTTCTCGCCCCGTATGAGTTTTTCGGCGATCTGTCCGTCCGTCTTATCCTCCAACCTCAAGTGTTTATTCTTTTTACGTTTCGGTTTTTCGATCCTTCGGCCTTTACCGTCGGCTATCAGCGAGTATTCGTCCTGCGTTCCGACGACTACAAAGCGTTTGCCTTCGTCCCGGCCGTTGAGCGAAATCACGTAACTTGCTATATCGATCCTCATAAAGCGCCCTCGTAAATTGTGAGTATCTCCGGGGTATCCTCTGTTATCAGAATCGTATTTTCGTAGTGGGCTGAGTTTTTCCCGTCGGCTGTGACTATCGTCCATCTGTCGTCGAGCATCTTGATTGCCGCGCCCCCCTCGTTTATCATCGGTTCGACGGCAAGCGTCATGCCCGGAAGCAGCCTCGGGTCGGCTTTTTTTCTCGGGGTTTCGACAAAATTCGGGACTTCCGGAGGTTCGTGCAGTTTTGTGCCTATGCCGTGACCTACGTAATCGCGGACCACTGAGTAACCGTTTTCTTCCGCACAGCGCTGCACCGCCCTCGATATGTCGGACACCCTGTATCCGACACGCGCGAATTTCAGTCCTTCAAAGAAGCATTGCCTGGTGACTTCCACGAGCCGTTCCGATTCCGGTTTCGTTTCGCCTGCGATAAATGTCGCGGCGCAGTCGCCAATGTATCCGTCTTTTGTTGTGCCTATGTCAATGCTTACTATGTCGCCTTTTGTGAGCTTGCGGGACGACGGTATCCCGTGTATCACCTGCTCATTCACAGATATACATATACTTGCGGGAAACCCGTTGTAGCCCAGGAAAGTCGGCGTGGCTCCTTGTGAGATAATGAAGTCGTGTACTTTCTTGTGGATACTTTCGGTAGTTGCGCCGACCGTTACCAGTTCCCCTGCCATCTGGCGGGCTGCCGCGGCAATTTTTCCGGCTCGGCGCATCAGTTCAATTTCCCGCTCGGTTTTTCGCTTAATCATTCAGTCTATACCCAGGATCGTGAAAGCTGCTGCGGATGTCTGGGCAACGCTGCCAACGCCGTTCATTGTTTTCAGCTTGCCTTGCTTATCGTAGTATTCCTTCAGCGGTTCTGTCTCCTTGTGATATGTTGCGAGCCTGTTAAGTATCGTTTCCCGGGCGTCGTCTTTGCGGATGATCAGTTCCGCGCCGCAGACGTCGCAAATGCCTTCTTTTCCCGGCGGTTTCTTCACGACATGGTAGATCGCTCCGCATTGAGGGCATGTGCGCCTTCCGCCTAACCTTTTTATGATCTCCTCGTCCGGGACCTCCAGCGATAAGACCGCGTCGATCGTTACGTTTTGCGCGTCGAGCGCCTCCGCCTGGGCTATTGTCCTCGGCATACCGTCGAAAATATATCCGTTGTCGCAATCCTTCTCTTCGAGCCGTTCTTTGACGACGCCGATGATGACGTCGTCCGGGACGAGGTCGCCTGCATCCATGTACGCTTTTGCTTTAAGTCCTATCGGCGTCCCTTGTTTGACAGCGCTGCGTAAAATGTCGCCTGTGGATATCTGTGGGAC
>Ga0123353_10012430_pt1 | contig 12103 bp, 7 predicted proteins | sample TergutLab28metaG_3_FD_92763 | JGI IMG/M metagenome (GOLD analysis project Ga0123353, IMG submission 92763) | Labiotermes labralis P3 segment gut microbial communities from Petit-Saut dam, French Guiana - Lab288 P3 | ecosystem: Host-associated > Arthropoda: Insects > Digestive system > Gut ... | reverse complement strand
ACAGGCACCGAAGGTTCGAGATTGCCTTCGGCAATGCGGCGAGCCTCGTTGTTGAGCAACCGAATCGGTTTGTACCAAAGCCAACTGAGCAACAGCGACAAGAGCATTGCCGTGAGAAGCATAAGCACAAAACTGATCCATACGCCGTGAACTAACATGCGTCGGTCTTCGAGAATTTTTGCAACCGGAGTAGCAACGCGGACCACGGCAACCACTTCGCCGTCTTTGATGACAGGTTCTGCCAAGTACCGGTATTCGATACGCGTTGTACTACTGAGTCGGGTATCTTTTCCGCGTTTGCCGCTCATTGCGGCGGCAATTTCTGGTCGGTCAGGGGGCAAGTGTGGTGTCATCTTTTCCGATGAATATCCCGAATCGCCGAGCACACGACCGAGAGCGTCAACGATAGTCAGGCGGGAATCCAATTCCTTGAAATACTGTTCGCAATACTTGCCGATCTGTTCTTCGACGTTGGGCCACGTCTCTTGGAGATCGCTCTGTACCATGACGAGCAGTTGTTCTTGAAACCGCTCTGTCAAATGCGAGGCACGATATTCGATTGCGCGGACGATCACCAGAAAACCGGCACCAAGAACCAGTCCGACTAACAGCAGGTTGCCAAACAAGAGCGAAATGAAAAAACCGCGAGGGTGGAACATTGGTTGTCCGTTTCGTCTTCGATAAGGCGAATACGTTTGGGTGCCGTTAGTAGTTAACAATATACACTGTCTCGGTGGGAACTCAATTAGGCTTTCGCTCTGCTACCGACATCCAGGATACTTCCGCACCGCAAGCGACGTTTAACTCTATACTGAACCCGGGCATCACTTGGTCGTTTTTGCTCTGGAACAAAAGAGCAAAAAAGACTAGAATAGCACACCTGCAAACTTGGAACTTTGGAGGGGGGTCAAGATGATGAAGCGGATACTGCAAAAGATGACGGAGCTTGCGAAAACGGCGATGCGGACGGCTATCCAAGGGAGCGGTACGGCGGCATTGTACCTTTGTGCCAGTGCCTTTCTGGCAGCAACACTGCTCGCTGCCTATTTGACACTTACCGGTTACATTGACAAAGCAAAATGGTATAGAGCACTTGCTATTTTGCAAGGTGTCGAAACCGTCGAGACCCAAAAAGCCGAACGGGACATTATCGCGGAAAAGGGTGCCGATGCCATGCTGGAACAGCGAGCAATACGGGTGATGGAAAGAGATTATTTTGAGAATGTCACGCAAGCCGTCGCGGCGTTGCCCCCACCCCCCGCACCGCCAACACCCGAACCCCCCCCCCCCGTCCCGAGCGATGCCGACAAAATCAGTGCCTTCGAAAAGCGAGTCAATGAAGCCCTCGCGAAAGCCGGTGCGGCGGGTCTCGGCGATCTGACCGAAATCCTTGCAAAAGCGGACCCCGACATGGCAAAGGAAGTGATCCGAAAATTTTGGAAAGATGGACAAAACCAACGAGTGTTGCAGATACTCAGCGAAATGGAAGAACGAGAGCGGAATCGAATCCTGTTTTCCTTTCGGCAAAGCGATCCCGACGAGTTGAAAGACCTCACCGAAATCCTGCAACGCATCGGCGACGGAATACAGACTCCTATCATCAAAAAAGAGGCAGAAGAACCATGAGCGTCGAGTTTCCACCTTCGCATCCAACAAACCCCGCTTCGGCAAGCAAGCCGACCGATGTTCAAACGTTGCAATCAGCGTTTGCGGCGGCGTTGCGTGGTTACGTCACGCACACGGGCGGAACCGATGCCATGCTGGAAGTGTTGTCCACGGCGGACAATGCCAGTGATCGACACCCACAGCGGCGGGAGAATCAACAGCACACAAACAGAACCGATTTGACACAAATTGACCGAAAACTTTTGGACAAGTCGGAAGTCCGGCAAAGTGACATCCATGCCGACTATCGGACTCGCGTAGACCGACACGAAACACTCCGCAACGATTATCAAGAGCGAGTCGAACGCCGTGACTCTGCGCCGCCGACAATGATTCCGACAAATCCCTCGCAAGCGAACACGTCCATCCATTCGCCGCCCGCTCCGCCGCAACCGAGTGAACTGCCGCCGATGCGAAATGACGCATCGCCACCAAACATCATTGCAGCAGTTGCCAGTACCCCCCATTCGTTTCCAGCGGTGGGCGTTGCTGCTCCGAACAGTGTCGCGCCCAATGGACCAGCAGCATGGGCAATGCCGCAAGTGGCGACTCCGCAAGCGGCTTTGCCGCAGACATTGACGATCTTCACGGCAGCGGGTCGTTTTGGGCAAGCACAAGAAAAATCAGACGACAAGGAGGACGAAGACGAAAAGGAGGAAAGAGACGACTCGACCGACGAGAAGCCTATCAAGAAAAAGACCCCCTTTGCGTTGTTCGACGCCATTCATACGGAAATCACTCGTCCGATTCGTCGCGGTCACGTCCGGCAAGAGCCGCTTGCTCAAACGGCTCAGCCGCCGATTGCCGAAAAACTTCGGGCAACACCGAGGGAGAACGAACAACCGCGAAACGAGAAGGCGGTCAAATCATTGGAGGAATTGCTCAACACGTCACACCATGTTCTCGCGCCGAAAAAAACGGACCCTCCACCACCCGATCAGACGCACTATTTCAAGCGAATTGCGGATGCGTGCGCGGCGGCATCCCGTTTTGCGCCGATTCGCATCAAGATCAATTTGGATCATCTCGGAACATTGACCTTGCGATTTTTTTACCAATCGGACAAGTTAATGCTCCGTTTCGAAACGCCCTCCAAAGAATCGGCTCGGTTTCTTCGTGAGCACATGGACGGACTCAAGACGATTCTCTCCGAGCGAAACGTGAGCCTCGCCTCAATCGAAGTGTGGCTTGCCGATAGCGATGCTGCTTGAATGGCGGAACCGAAAATGATCCGCTCTGGGTCTGCGCCGGGTCTACATTTTCAGCACTCGTGACAGTTCTTCGACGGAAGTGTCTCCTTTGAGGAGCAGGCGGATCCCCTCATGCAAGAACGTCTGCTGCCCCTCCTTGCCGAGTTGCTGGCGAATCGCTGCCGGGTCCGCTTTGGAAAGGAGCAATGCCTTTGTTGCATCTGAAACCATCACTAACTCAAACAATGCCGTGCGCCCGTAATAACCCACACCGTGACACGTCTGACAAATGCCTCGTTTCGCTTCTTCATGCGGTGGCAAGGGAGTACGTTTGCGGAAAAGGTGCTTCACCTGATTCGGATTCAGTCGCAATTGCTGCAACACTTTCGGTTCCGGTTCATACGGTTCCTTGCAATCCTCACAAAGTTTTCGGATCAGACGTTGGCAGATCGCGGCGTTGAGATGCGGAACAATTCTCTGTGCGGGAAAATCGACCGACAGAAAACGCAACAGCGTATCGACACCATCCTTGGCACGTACCATCGTGAGAAACAAACGGTCGTCATGCTCGAGAGCCTCGCAACAGGTTTTGACGATTTCCGGTGAAGACATGTCCCGAACAAACAAAACCGCAATGGCGCGAAACAACAAGTCTGGCAACGTTTTCATCGGGGTTTCCCCCTTCGACGAATCGTAAAGCCCCGGAATAATGTTTTCGATGGCTTCGCTGGTTCCGTTCACATCTTCGACGTTCGCAACATCTCTCGTAAAACGGTCGCAAACCTTGGAGACCACCGACATGAGACTACGAAGCCCATGAGCAGGCGGGGCGGAAATAATCACGATTCCCTTATGTCCATTGATTTGCTCCAACACTTTCGGCTGCATCTCTGGACGCATCCCGATTTCGTCGAATGACTTGAACGGAACGGTTTGAGCGTGAAATTGAAGCATTGCCGCCTCGCCGGTTTGCGTCCCTTGCGACATAAAATCGATTTCAAACTTTTTTTGCTTGTTCTTTTTCTTGGCACTTCCGGTGACGGCTTTGAACTTGCCCCCCTGCTTGGAACGACGATCTTCAGGATTTGCCCCGACAAGTTTTTTGACGGCTTCCAACATCTCCTCGTAGATGTCTTTTTCTTTGGAACGTCCCAGCGTTCGGGGAATCGGCACAAGGTCAAGCCACGTCCCATCGACTTGATGCTTGATTTTCGTTTGCTCCGGCGAAAAGTCGAACATGATTGCCGTCGCCCGGCTTTGAATGGCATCGTGAAGGTTTTCACGGAACAAATTGTATCCCGGATCATTTCTGGCGAGGATCAGTTGTGCTTGCAACTTCTGCGGGTCCACCCCTTTGCCGAGCGGTTCGAGTTCAATTGCGGGACCGCCGCCGTAAGTCGTCCGTGGTCCGTAAGCAATTTTGACACCGACTTTTCCCATCGCCACCGCAAAGAGGAACCAGAGGTGCTCGCCCGTCAAAACCTGTTCTCCCGGCGGCAGCGACTGATTACGAATGACGACGTAGGTTAATGATGGCACAAAGCAGATCAGTGCCGTCAGTGAAAATGCCACCCAAAATATTGGGATAAAGAAAATGGCTGTCCCGAGAACGCCATAGAGAAGGAGATACACGAGATTGAAGACTTCACGATTTTCTTTGCGTAACCGTTCTTGATCGGCATTGATCCAACTCGCACTTCCCACCCAGATCAGAAAGATCACGATGTACAGTGGTAACTTAATGAAACTGAAATATCCGCCGGGTCCCCACCAGCCTTTGTTATTGAAGAGATCGTCGGAGATTTTCTGGAGTTGCGCTTTCGGGTCACCTCGTTGTGGTGCGGCTTGCGGTGCTTCTTGCTGACCCCCCTGGAGAATCGCTTGGTTGTTTTGGTTATTGTTTTCCTGGAGAGCACCCTGAACGGCAAGTTGTTCCACCAGCACTTGGGCAAAACACTCCTGTCCCGTAGAGCCAAACAGCAGCAACACACAAAGGACAAACAGGAATATCGAAAAGTTTTTTACGAAGAACAAAGGGTATTTCAACACGGAAATGAAATGAACGAGGAATATGACTGACAAGGACGTTCATTCTATCGTGAGACACGCCCCAGTTCAATTCCCCCCAACGGAAACACATCAAGCCACCATAACGGACTGCCACTACGAGTTGTTTACGCTGCTCCGGCGAGAGGCGAATGTTTTTGGGTCATGGACGGAGGGGACGCAAAATGCCGTGTAGGAAAAACGATCAATGGTAACAGACTGTCCCACTTCCCGCTGGTACTTCACTGTCCCATGTTGCGGTGGAACTTGACCCGTAACGAACGTTCACCCTACGCGATGCGGTTGCCCCTACGGGTGGTCACCTCAGAACGCCACCATCACCAACAATACTCCCACGCATAGTAAATGCCGCTATCCGTTTACGGTATACAGCAAAACGGGTAATAAAACTTTCCAGCGAGACCCTATTCCCGCAAGTCGATACACTTCATCGCCAATTGACTGCGGAGGAGCAAACGACCTTCCACAATTGCCATGGGAGCCCAACAGCAGCCGTCCGCGATGTCCTCGAAAATTTCCGCCTCAAACAATTTCCGGTAGCCCGCAGACGTTGCCTCGCAGCCAGTCAGTTTGCCGTCGTCGTCCAAAATGAGAATCATTCCATCGACAATGATGAACGGTCCGCTGCCGAATTTTTCCGTCCTACCGCTTTCCCAAACGATCTTTCCTTCCAAGTTCAAACAGACGAATCGCTTGTCGCTATTCCGAAGTCCATAAACGTGCCCCTCATAGTAAATCGGCGTTTGCTGTTCCGAATCGAAGACTCTGTCCGACAGTTGAAACAATGTCCGTGCGTTGTATTTCCCCGTTTGCGAATCGGGCACAATCTGGTACATGACCGATCCGGTGTTGTAGCCACCACAGCAAAAGATGCGGTTCTCCGGCACCATGACCGGCGAAGGACACGTCGCCAGTCCCACGGGCAAGCCCTTTGTTGACCACAAGATTTCGCCATCCGCCGCACGAACACCCACAACCCCCTCGCCGCCAAAATAAACGAAGGTCAGTTGCCCCTCGAGCATCATCGGAGCGAGCGACGTGTGCGTCATTTCCCAACCGAAAGGATTCGGTGTCCACCAGACTTCTTCTCCCGTTTCGCAATCGAACGCGACCATCAGTGCTTCGGGACCGACAGGGGCAATGATCGCCGAAGGCTTATCATTGCCGGGAAGCGTAACGATCAGAGGGCATTGCCCCGCATACCACTGCGGTTCGGTTGTCCCGTAAGTGTGAACAAGATCGATGAACCATTTTTCTTCGCCGGTTCTTGCGTCGACGCAGAGCACATGACATTTCGGACCGAGCGACACGCAATACTCGTCTGTCACCGCCGGAATGGTTCGAGACATGCCATGATTCTTTTTGATTCGAACGGGATAAGAGAACCGCCAGATTTCTTGCCCGTCCGCCATCGAGAGACAACGAAGAGCATCCCGCTGGTTTTTCTCATCGTAATCGAGAATATAGACCATGCCATTCCGCACAGCGAAACCGGCGTACCCATCACCGAGCGGCAAGTCCCACAGAGTAGGCGGCGGCTGTGTCTCCGTCCAATTTTTTCGGAGCGGGACCGTTTCCGGCGAAATGGCATCCCGGTTCTCCCCACGAAACTGCGACCAATTTACCGAGAGTGGAGCGGGAGTGCCGCTCCCGGGAGTCAGTTCCCCCTTAATGGGAACGTACACCCTCTCGACCACCATCGGCGGAGCAGGCAAGCGAAGAGCGACGTGAGTTGTCTCTTCACGAAAAATGACGAAGAAACCCCACACCAGTCCCACACTGCCGAAAAGGAGCAGACACACAAAAAGACAAATCGTTCGAGAGATGACAGTAGCAGGACGCACGACAATGGCAAGGAAAGAGGTGGTGCAGCGCATCCTACCATGCAACCCCTACAAACACAAGGGGAACCTGCGATGCTGTGCCTGGGCTTTCGCTGGAAAATAATTCCTTTCTCCTTACTTCTATCTCGCCGGGATGTGAAAGGGAAACCAATTATTTTCCGGCGAAAGCCTTGGTACTCCACTGAACGAAGTTTTACGATACAATAGGCGGACAATGAAAAAACTTTCTGCGTCGATTAACCCTGATTCCCCCACCGGCACATCGGTTCTTCTGAAAGCTGCTGTGCAAAATGAACCTGCCCTTTCCGGACTCTGGACGTTCGATGTTCGTCGCGGAGGCAAAGCACTGTTGCCAGTCGGGAAGTGGACGCTCATCTGCGAACACAAGGAAAAAGGCTGCGATTATCTCGAAATTGATCTGCCACTTGCGGACGGTTATCGTCTTCAACGCTCTCTCCTTGTCGATCACAACGATCGAGTGCTGTTGCTTTGCGACACTGTCCTTGCCGACGAGGACTCGCCGACAACCGGGGTGTTGTCCTATCGAATGGAGTTCTCTGTTCCGTCGACGTTGCGTGCCAAAACCTCCAGCGAGGCAACGGAAATCGACTTTCGTCCAACCAGTTCGGTTCGGACGACCGCTCGGACGGTTTCGCCCGCCTTTCGTGTTTTGCCATTGGCACTCCCGGAATGGCACGACGCAACACCGACTGGCTTTGTCACAGGAACGTTCACCGAAACGAATGGAACGTTGGAGTTGCAACTGAAAAGTACCGGGCATTCCCTCTTTGCGCCGCTCTTGTTCGACATGAATCCTCTTCGCTTGGGCAAACGATATACATGGCGGCAGTTGTCCGTCGGAGAGAACTTGCAACGTGTACCAGATGATCAGGCGGTCGGCTATCGCATCCAACTCGGTCAGGAACAATTTCTGTTGTATCGTTCCTTGACCACGCAAGCCAACCGCACGGTACTGGGACACAATTTGATCGACGACTTTTGTTTCGCCCGATTCGATCCTGAAACGGGAGTCGATCCTCTCATTGCTGTCGAAGTCCTCGAGTGATCGCTATACTCAAAACGGGATCAAATAGGTTCTTTGGTGTTCTTTCCCCCGGTGGGCATTTTACTTTCGAGCGAAAGCCTCATTCTCACACTCGGCGAGTGCATCACGTAGTCGTAACACTTTGACCAAGAACGGTTCGAGCGTTTCGAGCGGGAGCATATTGGCACCGTCGGAGGGGGATTTTTCCGGTTCGGGATGCGTCTCCATGAAGAGTGCGTCGATTCCTACTGCCGTTGCTGCTCTTGCCAGCGGTTCGACCATCCGGCGGTTGCCCCCCGTTGAAGTGCCCAGACCACCTGGCTCCTGAACACTGTGTGTGGCATCGAAACAGACCGGCACCCCCATGGCACGCATCACCACGAGCGATTGCATATCGTTGACCAAACGTCCATAGCCAAAGAATGTCCCTCGTTCGCACAGAAGCGCATTTCGGCAGCCGAATTGTTCCAATTTCCGAACGACATTCTGCATCTCGTGCGGAGACATGAACTGCCCCTTTTTGACATTGACCGCCTTTCCGGTTTTCGCCGCCGCTGCGAGCAGATCGGTTTGTCGTGCGAGAAAAGCGGGAATCTGGATTAGGTCGCACACCTTGCCAACCGGTTCGGCTTGATAGGTTTCGTGAATGTCGGTCGTGACCGGCAGCCCCGTTTGCGACTTGATCGTTGCCAGCATTTCCAAACCGCTTTCCAATCCGCAGCCACGCCCGGTTTCGACACTGGAACGATTTGCCTTATCGAACGAACCTTTGAAGATGACGTTGATGGGCAACCGGTCATGGAGCCGCACCAACTCCTCGGCGATCGCGGTATTGTATTCGGCTTGCAAGGCACAGGGACCCGCAATGAGAAGCAGGTTCTCCCCCGTACCACAACGATAGTGACCAATTTGAGCGGGATTATTCATGGGTGGCTATTTTAGCGTTTCACGGCAAAAACACAAGGCTTTCGCCGGAACGAACGACTCCCCACTGCTGCGAGTACATCACGTTCCGTACCGGCATACTTGCGTATGCCGCTCTTGCGCACGTCCGGACCTGACTGGTTGACAAATCGGCGTGAATCTGTTATAACTCATGCCAAATTGATTGAGAGGTATTTTATGCAAAAAGGACTGACAGCATTATTTTTGATGGTCATTGCACTGACCACTTCGTGTAAACAGGCTACGTTCGATTACACCTTACTCAATGCTTCTTACGATCCCACCCGGGAGCTTTACAAAGAGTTTAATGAAGCATTTGCCAAACGGTATAAGGAACAGACGGGAAAGACCGTGAAAATTACGATGACGCATGGTGGGAGCAGTGCCCAAGCCCGATCCGTCATTGACGGGAAGGACGCGGATGTCGTCACACTTGCCCTCGCCTACGACATTGATAATATTGCCCAACGAACCAGCAGATTGCCGCTCGACTGGCAACAGCGTCTCCCCCACAACAGCACCCCTTATTTTTCGACGGTCGTTTTTCTCGTTCGGAAGGGTAATCCCAAAAATATCAAGGAGTGGGGCGATCTCACCAAGCCGAATATCAGTATTGTCGTCGCTCATCCGAAAACTTCCGGTGTGGCTCGGTGGGCTTACTTGGCGGGTTGGGGTGCGGTCCTCCAAAGCGAACTCGGCGATTTGGCAAAACTGAATGATCCGGATGCTGCCACAGAAATTGCCGCCGCCAACGAAAAGGCGCAGGAATACATCACCGCACTGTACAAAAATGTCGTGGCTCTTCCGCCGGGAGCGCGGACGGCTTCGCAGGCTTTTGTGCAACGAAAAGAGGGGGATGTGTTGCTCGACTGGGAAAACCAAGCCGAATTAACCCTCAGCGAATTTGGCAGAGATCACTACGAAATCGTGGTCCCGTCGGTGAGCATCCTTGCCGAACCGCCAGTGGCACTGATCGATAAAAATGTGGACAAACGAGGAACCCGTGCGGTGGCGGAAGCGTACCTGGAATTTCTGTACTCGAAAGAGGGGCAGGAAATTGTCGCCAAACACCATTACAGACCGCAGGACGAGGAGATTTTTGAGAAGTACGCCAAAAGTTTTGTTTCGGTCAACCTGTTCACTATTGACAATGTGTTTGGCGGCTGGGACAAAGCGCAGAAAGAACATTTTGAAGCCGGCGGAATCTTCGATCAAATCTACGCCCCCTCCTCCCGATGAGTGCGGGACATGAGAAGGCTTTCACTTTTGGAAGGAGTAAGGAGTTAGAAGTTAGAAGTCGCATGCGGTGTGGTAAATCCATTATCAAATGGTGCGGCAGCACTGTTCTAACGCCTACCACCTAACTCCTCTCTTACGGAATGGTGATTTCGACAAAAAAAAGGATAGTTTTTTCCGGCGAAAACCCAACCGTTCGGGGCAACGGGCAACGAAGAGACTGGCGAAGAGACTGGCAAAGAATCGGCAACACCGATTTGTTCAAAAAGACATTATTTTTGGTCGAAAAGCCATGGACAAATCGCGTTATGTAAGCTTCTGTGTTTTGTTCGAGGAAATGAGGTTGAAAATTCCAAAAACGCCACGGATTTCTACTGCGTGTAATACCTTAACACCAAAAAACCGCTCCCGAAATACTGCCTCCACAAGCCCTCTGGAAGAGGTTTCACTGGCGATGAGGATATGGCAAAAGCGGTTATACGTCCCACCTTGATCAACTGCTCAAAAGTCGTTACATTACGCGGTGAGTGGGGTGTCGGTTTCTGCGATTGTCGATAAACAGAAACAACACGTGTACGGTATCATTTCCCCGACTGGTCTTGACGGCTTGTGGGAAAATTGTTACCGTTTCCGCATGGCGAAGCGACCTGTCGAAGAAGACGAAGACGAACTGCCGCCGCCACGGAAACGGCGATATAAGCCTAAAAAAAAGGCGAACGAAGACGATGACGATGCGCCCCCCGGTGGCAAAAGAAAAAAACAAGAGGCGGAGGAGGACGAGGACGAGGAGGGAAATATTTCCACCGGAAATATGTACCTCGATATTGCCCTCGATTTTCGGGATGATTGTATCGACTGGGCAAAAGCACATCTCCTCTATGCCATTATCATCGGTGTTGTTTCGCTTCTTATTGTTTCGACCAGTTCCTATCTTGTCGTCCGTTCGACCCAGCGGTATCTGAATCGCCCTTCCTTGGCGAAAGTGACCACCACTTATAATCTTGGTCTCTTTCCTGAAACCGTATTTCTCGCGGACTACGCCCTCCAATATATTTCCCCTCGTCAGTCCGTTGTCCGCTCCCCCTTCCTGTTTTTACAAGGTGCGGCGGTCTGCGCCATTGCCGAGCGCGTCAATCCCGCCGACCAAAAGGATTACTACCTGATGGCAGCGAACTACCTGAAAGAGTCTGCCCGGTACGGCTTTATGCCCGGCAAAGTTGCCGAAGGTTGGTTTTTACTTGGCAAGAGTCTGTATCACAGTGACGAACTGGAACAATGTCGGCTGCCACTCGAAGCCGCTCTGGATGAAGGTTACTCCCCCACTAAAGAAGCCTACTGGTATTTGGCGAATGCCTATTTTTGGGGTTCCTCCCCCGATTTTCCGCAAGCCGAACAATACCTGAAACGTTTTCAAACGGAACCCACCGCACTCGAAGAACAAATTGCCGAATCGCATCTTCTCGAAACGATGATCGTCTTAAAAACACGAGGAATTGAAGAAGCCGAAGCAGTGTTCAAGAAGGTTCCGCATTTTGAGCCATTCGCGATTCAACGTTCGTTCGTCGAGGGGCAGATCGAATTTTTCAAAGGACGCTGGTGGCGACAGCGGGCGATTGCCCTCGAAACGGACCCGAACCCCAATGTCAGGATGCAGCAGGGTCCACCCGTCGCTCCTGCTCCGGTCAGCCCTCAACCGCTGCCCCTCTCGGTCCCCCCCGCCCCCCCCGCGCTGCCAGAGGCACCACCGACCGCTCCCGCACCGGTTTCGCCTATGGACGAAGCGACGTTGCGGGAGTTGATGCGCCCTGTCAGTCCCCCCCCGCCCCCCCCGCCCGCTCCGCTGGTTGGCGTGTTTGACAGCGATTCGGAATTCCAGCAGCAGTTTGCCACGCTGCGCGCCAAATATGCCCAGAGCGTGGCTGCCGAGGAGGAGATCATCGTTTTGCCCAGAGAAGGCACGCCGGCACCGGTGCCCCCCCCCCCCCCCCCCCCCGCCCCGGGGGTGCTTTGTTCCGTTTTCCGCGCCCCCCCCCTCCGGGGCGGGGGAGGGGTGGGGGGGGGAGAGGAGAAAAAAAACTTTAAAAGCATTTCCCCCCTTGGGGCAGGGGGTT
>Ga0123353_10012429_pt1 | contig 12103 bp, 5 predicted proteins | sample TergutLab28metaG_3_FD_92763 | JGI IMG/M metagenome (GOLD analysis project Ga0123353, IMG submission 92763) | Labiotermes labralis P3 segment gut microbial communities from Petit-Saut dam, French Guiana - Lab288 P3 | ecosystem: Host-associated > Arthropoda: Insects > Digestive system > Gut ... | reverse complement strand
GCCCTCGAGCAGGAACACCAGCACCAGCGCGGGCAGCGTGTTGATGCCCACGAAAAATTGCAGCACACGGACAACAATCTCCGTGACGCGCCCGATGACCAGCAGTCGCTTCATGCCGCCCACGCGGTCGGCGATCTTCGTGGCGAAGAATTTCAGCGCGGTGCCCGGCAGGCCCGTGACGGCGGTGAGGATGGTCACCAGCAGGCCCGCGGAGATCGCCTTGCCACCCACCTGATAGGACAGCTGCTGGAATATGTAGGTGTCCGTCACGTTCGGGCAGCACTTGTTGAGGACCTCGCTGGCCAAGAACAGCAGCAGCACGTAGTTGTGACGCAGCGCGCCGATGTTTTTCCACACGGAGGCCTCCTCGCCGGGCTGGGAGCGCACACGCTCGGTGGTGCCCAGAGAGGTCATGGTGATAAACCCGCCGCCCAGGCACAGCCCCGCGGCGAAGATCAGGTAGACCTGCTGCTGGTTCAGGCCAAAGGCGCCGTCGCCGCTGAGCATGGGCAGCAGCAGCCCTGGCAGCAGCCCGCCGAGCATCGCGCCGATGTCGGCAAACTGCGTGGCCCGCGCCCGCTGGGCGGAGGCCGGGTGGATCGCCGCCGTCATCCCCCACAGCGCGGCGTCCTGGAAGGAGTAGAGGATGTCCCAGATCACATAGACTACGACGCAGTAGAGCACGTTGAGGCGCTGGCTGGGCAGGTTCCAGTTGACGAAGAGGAGGAACGCCGCAACCGCGATGAAGGGCGAGGTGAGCTTGATCCATGGCAGGAGCTTGCGCCCGTCCTGAAAGCGGTGGTTATCGATGAGCGCGCCGGCCACGGGGTCGTTGAGGGCGTCGAACACCGTGATCGCGCCGGTCATCTTCCCCACGGTGAGGGGGTCGATCATCAGCACATTGGTGCAGAAGTGGAAAAACTTGCTCCCCGCCATGCCATAGAGCTGGTTCTGCCCCATCAGCCCCAGGGTGTAATTGGTCAGCTCCCTTCGGGGGACCTCGCCGGGCTGTTCGGGCTCTGGGTTGAACATCCATCGGATAGGGTGGCGAAGCGCGCCGCGCTGCTGCTGTGTGAGTGCCATGCTCTAACCTCCTGCGCAAAAGCTCTGAGACACAAGCATTCTAGCACATTATACCACTTTTGTAAAGCGCTTTTTATTCTACCTTCCGCCTGCGCTTCCTTCCGCTGGGGGATACGGCCCCCAGGGCAACCGCCGAGCCAGCCAGCGCGACGCCGCCTGCGGTGAACAGCAGCAGGGAGAAGCTGCCTGCGCGCGGCATGGTGAACTGCGGGAAATTCGTCAGGACGAAGACGCCCTCCCCTTCGTCCTCGTAGAACGCGGGCGGGAGATGGCCGCCTCGGGCGGAGATGGTGATCTGCTTCGCCGGGCTCACTGCGCCGATATCCACATGCACCAGCCATTGCCCAAACGGTATCTGGTAGCCCCGTTTCGTCCTGGTCTCCACCAGCATATGGTCGCCGCTGCCGAGCCGTTCGAAGAGCACCATGCCGCCTGCATCGGTCTCCTGCGTATCCAGCAGGGCCCAGCAGCCCGGGTTCCCGGTCACGAGTTCCTTGTGATCGTGTTCCAGCTCGCAGTGCAGGCGGTACAGCTCAAACGCCGCGTCGCCCCGACCGAAACGCTCGCCCCCATGGCCCACCTTGCGGAACGCGAAGGGGATGCCGTACTCGTTGGTGAAGCCGACGGTCGGGCCGTCGCCGGGGTACGTCACCGCCACGTCGCCGTCATCCACCACCACCGTGACAAACTGCGGCGGGGTGCGCGCCGTCCAGTTGCTGCCCGTGGCCGTGGGGGATTCCTCGATACGGAAGACGTATGTGCCGTCCTCAAGGTCCGCAATTTCAAAGGAGAAGGTGCCGGAGCCCGGGTAGAGGACCGCGGCGGTGGGGGGCGCGGGCAGCGTGCACGCCGGGCCACTGACCTGGGAAATGGTGAAGGTGAAGGTGTCCGTGGGCTTGTCCGAGTCCGAGATCAGGAAGGTCTTCACGCCGAAGATGGTGACCGGGGGCCGGTCGGGCACGCTGTACGTATTGGTGAAATTGAGCGCCTCGCCCGCGCTGCCGCCGTTGATCGCGAGGCCGCATTTCAGCGTGCCGAATGCGGCGTAGCCGATGATGACGGGCTGATCCCTCGCCGGGTAATCCGTCACCAGGCGCTCCCCCTTGATGCTGTCCTTCTTCAGGTAGAGCTGGCTGTCCGCCAGGGAGAACTCGACGCTGCCCGCGCCCGTGTAGGTCACGTTGATGCTGCTGTTTTTATTGACCGCGACGCCGGCGGCGGGGCTTGCGGCATCGGCATAGGTTACGCCGTCGATGACCACGGTCAGGCCGGAGACGCTGCCCGACCACGACAGGGCGGTATGCGGGTTGCGGGACTGGTAGCCCACATGGCCCATCGTCATTTTACCGGTTTCGGGGTCGTAATCGAGCGACAGGGACGTGATGGCCGGGCCGGTGACGGCGCTGTCGTTGTAGGCCAGCAGCATCGCATAGATTTGGCCGATCTCGTGCGACGCGGGCCAACCGGCGCTGTACTGCCAATGCACGTTCTGCATCATCCTGAAGCGGTGGTCCGCGTCATTGAGAGGCATGCCGAACAGGTCAAAGAATTGTTCGTCGGTGAGCTTCGCGCCGGTATCGCTGAAGGCCAGCGCGGCCGTCAGCGCCGAATAGGTACCGTCAAGGCTCGCGTCCCAGTGCAGCAGGGCCCCGTCGGGGGGCGCGCTCAGCGAGATATTGCCGCAGAAGCCGCGATAGACGCGGGCGGCCCCGGCGTTGTCCCTGACTTCGAAGTTGTAGGAGTAGGCCGAGCCCCCTCCGGCATAGCGGTAGGACCTATATTGCAGATCGGTGTCAAAGCTGTAGGGCGTGGAGGGGGTGACATGCTCCCAAGTCGGCTCGGCGGTGCCCGCGGCCGCGCCCCCCGTCGGGTAGGTCACCGAGGCCACGGCGCCGCCGGAAACCACCACCGTGACCTCCTGTGGAGGCGTGGACGCCGTCCATCCCCCGCCGGGCGCGCTTTCCGTGATCCGGAACACGTAGGTGCCGTCCTCCATATCGGTTATGGTGAAGGAGAATTCACCTGTGCCGGGGTAGTGAACCGTGGCGGTGGGGGGCGACGGCAACGTGCAGTCTGGGCCTTCGATCTTCTCTATGGTGAAGATGAAGTCCCGTTCCGGCGCGGTATCTGCGGCGTCGAAGGCCTTCCTGCCCTCGATGGTCACCTCGGGGGCGGCGGTGCGCGGGTAGTTCTCGACCTTCAGGCCGATATGCGCCCGCGCGATCACGCCATTTCCAAGCCGTGCCAGGCCCATGCCCGCAAGCGCGTCGTCGTCGATGCGCGTATACTCGTCCACGCCGGCGGTATTGCTCTTGCTGAACACCCAACCGCCGGGCACCACCACAATGTCGCCCTTCGCCCATCCCTCCGGGCCGCCCAAGAGGAACATCTCGCCGCCTATGCAGTCCACGTGGATGGGAGGGATCGGGTCATACTCCTTCGGCGCGGTTTCGGTAATGACATAGGTCCCGTCCGGCTGCGGGAAATCGATGACCGCAAGGCCGTCCCCGTCGGTGAGGACGGACACCGGCCCGTAGGGCGTATCGTCCGGCCCGCAGGTACCGGTCACGACAAATGTGACGCCGGGGAGCGGGTCGCCCGCGTTTTCGCCTTCACCAATGACCTTGGTCAGCCGCAGCTGGTAGTCGGGCTTCTTGTCCCTGGCCCTGACGGTCGCGAAGGCCATTCCGTCTTCGGCTGCGATTTCGATTTCGGCTTCCAGGGTTTGCTTTGTGCCTGGCTCGCCGTAGTTGACCTGGTCGAGGTCCGCGTGCTGATCCACGACGGTGATCATACCGTCGTCGTCCACCGTGATCCAATAGGGCGTGGTGTCCAGGGCGTAGCCAACCGGGGGCTGAAGCTCCACAAGGACATACTTGCCCGGCGGCAGGCCGATGGTGTCGCGGCCGGGGTCGCCGCACATCAGGTTGCTGCCGAAGGCCTCGTTTGGCCCGTTGAAGATCTGCTCGTCGGTGCCGGTGGCCCTGTTGCACCGCAGCACGGCGAACAGCGCGCCGCTCCAGCGCTTCTCGGTCTGCAGCCCGCCGGGAACCGTGATATCTATCAACTCCCCGCCGACCTCCTGCGTGCCGTCCTCATTGCACTTGACCACGCGCAGCCGGGCGCGCTTCACGCCCGGGCCGTACTCGTTGATGGCCTTGTACGAATAAACTGTGGTTGTTGTTCCGCCGGATTCCGTGCTGCTCGCGCCGGCGTCGAGCTCGTCGCCGCCCGGCGCGGGGCCGGGCCTGCACCGCGGATCGGTGAACACGCGCACCGTGTCGGTGTAAGTGATATACCAGGGGCCGCCGGGCATGACATTCGCCGGGGCGCTGATCTCCTCGGCTTGATAGGTGCAGCCGGGCTTGAGGTCATAGCCGAAGTTGTCGCCGTCCATGCCGACGGGTCTGGCTGTGCCCACGATAGTTCCCGCGCCGCTGAAGGCGGGGTTGTCGTACTCGGTCAACTGGAACTCGCAGCCGTCCAGCGTGGTGAGATAGTCGCTGTCGAGGAGCATCTTGACGACATTCAGCCCGGCCTTCCGGTCCTTCACCACCACCCAGGCGTCGTCGTCGTCGCCCGGCCAGGTGTCGTTGCGGTTTTCCTCCGGGGTCAGGTGGACCAGGTTGTGATAGGTGCCCGGCTGCAGGCCCGCGCGCCTGGCATAGAACGTATAGCTGCCGCCCGCGGGCACGAAGATGTGCGCCTTCGCGTCGGCCAGGTACGGCCTGGCGGTGTCGTTCGGGTAGATCTGGGGGAAGATGCCGCCGGGCGCGCTGCCGCTCAGGCTGAGCCTCTGCCACGGCGGCGCGTATTCATGCAGGTCCCTGGTTACGTCATAGTCGGCGTCGTCCCAGCGCAGCGTGGGGCCGGTCTCCACCCGGCTCACCCTGCCGCCGTCCGGGTCATATACCTCGTAATAGTCGTGGACGTAGACGACCTGCACATGCCTGTAACCGGCGTCGCGCAGGACCGGGTAGCCCGCGGCGGTCACCCACGTCTTGGTCTCGTCCGCCGCGCCCGTGCCGCCGATGCTCCAGCCGCTGCCCGCCATGTGCGGGGCCGCGCCCCTGCACAGGCTGTCGGCGATGTACGTGCCGTTGGGGCCGTCGTCGGGCGCATCGGGGGGCGGGGCCATGGTGCGGTAATTGCCGCTGGCAGTCACCCTGGCGGAGGGGGCCCTGTCCATCAGGATGTACCCGGAACCGGCACCGGCCAATGCGGCGCTGCCCAAGGCGTAGCAGCCCGTCACGCTGCCGAAATAGGTGTTGTAGCCGTCCATGGCCGCTATCTTCGCGTTGTAATCGCTGCTGGCGGAGGTCACGCCTATGTCGGCCCAGCAGTTCGTGACGGTAATATTGCTTCCGCTGTTGTCCGCGTGGGCGGCGATGCCCGCGGCGTAATAACGGTTATCGGCGGGGTAATTCACAAACGCGTTCGTGCTGTGGATCGTGCCGGTCGTGCCGCCCGGGCCACTGACATAGCAGTCGTTGATATTGAGCTTAACGTTTCCGTTGACCGTGGCGAGCCCGGCCGCGCACTGCCCCGAAAGGCGCGCCGCCTCGACACCCACCTCGGAGATCGTCACGGTCTTGTCGGTGTTCCCGTTCGCGCCCGTCCCGGCGCACACGATGTACGACACATTGATATCGTTGGGAATGACGACCTGGCCCTTACTGATGGTCACGCTGCAGTCAATGTTATCGCCGATCCCATAGAACTGGGAGGGCGGCGCGGCGGCAGCTTCATTCACGAAAGGCAGGTATATCGAGAAACGCTCGATCCGGTTCTCGCTCAGGAACTTGCCGATGCCGTAGACATTGCTCACACTGCCCAGGTTCACAAAGGAGGCGTTCATCGCGACATTGCAGGCCGACGAATTCCCGGCCGCCAGAGCGCCGATGCCCATGATGTCCCCTCTGCGCGCGCTGAGCTTCGCATCTTCGGTGAGTACCACATCATACAGAAATGTGTTGTGCAGGTCGCCGGCAACGCCGCTGGTGGTGATCCTGCTTCCGCTGCCCGAAGCGGTTTGCATGGTTACGCTGCCGGCGAGCGTGATGCCGCTGAGAATGTGCACGGCGCTGCTGCCGTCACCGCCCGTGCCGACAGTGCCCGCGATGAGGCCGTATTTCAGATCCCCGGCGGCGGCGCTCTGAAGTACATTGAGGTCCAACAGGCAGGTTTTGTCAATTTCGACATTGCGCACCTCGCCGGCCCCCTGGATGCGCGCTGCAAGCAGGCCGGCGGAGGCGTTGAGGTTATCCGGGTATTTGACCGTAAGATGTTTCACCCGCAGGTTGTGTATGGCGGATTGATTTTCAACCAGGTTGAAGATGGATTTATCGATATAGGAGGTCGCTCCCGCCGTGCCGCCGATGGTGTACCCCGCGCCGTCCAGAATGACGCCGTTGAGGTTGATGACGGGCCAATCATAGGGAGCGGCGGGGGTGCCCGCGGGCAGGACGATGTCGTTCATCAGCCTGGCCTTGGTGCCGGCGGGGGCGGTATTGAGGGCCTGCAGCTCCGCCGCATTGGTGATCTTGCGCACATAGCTCTCGCCCATCTCCTCCGGGCGCACGGTCAAATCCTTATAGCCGAACTTGTACACGATGTCCGTCTCAGGGGGGTTGGTGATGGTCATCTTGTAGAGGGCGTCGGCGTCCTTGGGCACTTCGATCATATCATCGTAGTCGTCGTCCGCGCCGGGATCCGCCTTGTTCCACTGCGTCACGGCTTTTTCCACGCCGGGTCGCTCGTCCGGCGGCGGGTTTTTGCCCTTGCACGGGAGCCCGATGGAAAATTCGCAGGGCTCGCGCTTGAGCTCCACCGTATACTGGTATTCGGCCGCATAGCAATAGAAGAAGCGGTCGGCCAGCACCTCCGTGGTGATGGGCATACCCGACGACACCGTCACAGGCAGCGGCTCGGTGGGATCCTCCCGCGCGGGGCCTACATATTTGATATAGAAGGGCGCGCCCAGCGGGACAGAACCCACCGGCATGGCGCCCGGGTTGGCGTTAGGGTCCACGGTGTACATGCGGACATAGGGCGTGGCGACCGTGAAGGTTGGCGGCCTGTTGCCGTCGACACCATAGTTCAGCTGTGCCAGCGCGGGGGACCAGGCCGGATCTGAGTCGTCCCAGGCGAAGCTGAACGGGCCGGCCGCGTCGTCCTCGACCTGCGTGGCATAGTCGAGGACCGGCGGTATCGCTCCGCCGTTATAGGTCGCCAGCAGCGGGGCCTTGTCGCCGATGAACAGGCCCGCGGGGGGTTGTGGCACCATAATGCCGGGCGTGGGGTTCGAGGAGGTGGTGGGTTTGGAGCCAAACCAGCGCTGCAGGTTCGCGGCGTTCATCTCGAACGGCTGGGTCTCCATCAGCGCGAACAGGTCGGGCCGCCTGTAGTTCAGGTAGGCCCAGTAGGCCGACTGCGTCTCCATCAGGCTGTTGGTCAGGCCCAGGGCGATGGCGTAGCGCATCTCTGAGAGGTAAGCGGAATTCATCCCAGAGAGCTCTATGATCGCGTTCAGGTATGGATTTGCGACGCTTTCGTCGTTTTTGTACTGGGTAAAGCCGAAGTCGCCGCCGCCCGCCATCCTCGGGTGCGTGCAGAAAGTGCCCATGATCCCCCCCGGGACACCCTTGCCCTCCGGGTCAAGCGCCTCGTCCGGCCCGGTCATGTACACCCAGTATATGCCCAGTCCGGGGCCCCCTAGGAACGTCTTCTCGTATCTTTCCGGGTCCACATAGCCCTCCGCGCCGGGGGCGACGATCAGGGCCGCGAGCGTCGCGGCCGCCGCGAGCAGCGACACCACGCGCACCAACAGCCTGACAGCGTTGGGCCGTCTCACTATTTTTTTCAACATGCTTTTCCCCTGCTTCTTTCTTTCCCGTTTCTCTCCCTCAAACTTTACCCCAAGTATACATCTGCCATTTTACCTTCCACCATATGGGAAATCAATAGCTGCGAGGCATTACGCTAATGTTCATGTTGGAAAAAACAGGGGGATTACAATTATTGGAGAGCCGGGGCACAGGGAACGGAAAAACATGGAAGCGAGGCCTGTATCCCTTTAACACTGCGGCTTGTCGGCGCACGAAGCCATACAAAAAATGGAACGGGCACAAAAAGATGATGACAGGGCTTGGGAAGAGAAAGGCAAATATTGAAACGGCCGGACGGTTTATCGCCGTGGTGTAAAAAAGCGGGCGACTGTGGTCAGCCGCCCGCTTTTTCAGGGTTTCTTTTCGACCGGGATCCATATCTCCACAATGGAGCCCGCCTCGCTGCCGTTGAAACGCTCGTCGTAGTACTCCACGCAGTAGTGCGCATCGCCCAGCAGGCGTTCGCGGTAGCCCTGCCCGTTTGTGCGCAGCCACTCGGTCATCGCGCTGTTCTCGCTCTCGTAGCCCCTCGAGACGTACACATCGAAGGCCGCGTATTCCGAGGCAGGCAGGCTGCACAGCTCGTAGGGTTCGCCCGGCGCGGCATTCACGGCAAAACCCACGTGCACCGTGCATCGGTCACCGTCATACACGCGGATCTCATAGCCGTTACCGGAAAGCTTGCCCGCCTGTTGGCTGTTGAGTTGTTCAAACGCCTGCCAGGCCTCCCCGGTCTTGTCTCCGTCACCGGAGACGCCCGCGACGGTCAGGGCATCTTTCTTCATGATTTTCGGGTTCACATCAATTCCTCCTCTAAGTCTGTTGGTGAATTTCATGATCATCTCGTCCACGGTCACAGTCACCGGGGCCAGGCCCTGCCGGCGGTACTCGCTGGGGGGCAGCCCGTAGGCCTCGCGGAAGGTCCGCGAGAATGCCTGCGCGGAGCTGAACCCGCAGTCCAGGGCGATGCCGAGGACGGATTCGCCCGTGCCGGAGAGCCGCTCGCACGCGCGCAGAAGGCGCCTGTCGCGCACATGGGCGGCGATGGTCTTGCCCACGATGACCGAGAACATCCTGTGGAAGTAATACGGGGAAAAATGGAAGCGCTTCGCCAGCGAGTCGAAGCTCATGGGTTCGTCCAGGTGGCTGTCGATATAGAGAAGCGCTCTCTTGATGCTGTCGAAGTTGCCCAATGGCCTCCCTCCCGGTTCGTAATATGCGTAGCAGCTACGGGGATATTGTAACAGATCATCCCCGCAGCTGCTTAACAATTCTTGCTTTATTGGGCGAACAACGGGCGGCAAGAATGCCGCCCCTACTGTTTTTTTAGCCTGCGCACTTCCTCCGCCGTGAGCTCCCTCCACTGCCCGGCGGGCAGCAGGCCCAGCTTCAGCGGGCCCAGGGCCGTGCGCCGCAGCCGCAGCACCTCCAGCCCCAGCGCCTCGCACATGCGGCGGATCTGCCGGTTGCGGCCCTCTCTCAACGTAAGCTGCAACACAGTTCGATCCTGTTCTTCCGCCAGCACGCGCAGCTCGATGGGCTGCGTTGGCCTGCCGTCGAGCTCCATCCCGGCGGAGAGCTTGTCCCGCTGGGCGTCGCTCACCTGCCCGCGCAGGGTGACACGGTAGACCTTCGCGATGTGGCTGGCCGGGTGCATCAGCGCATTTGCCAGCGCGCCGTCGTTGGTCATGAGCAGCAGCCCCTCGGAGTCCTTGTCCAGCCGTCCCACCGGGAACAGCCGGACGGGATAATCGGCCACAAGCTCGGCCACCGTGCGCGCGGCATGGGGGTCATTCATGGTAGTCACATAGCCCCGGGGCTTGTGCAGCACGAGGACCACGGGCCTGTCCCTCTGCTGGCCCAGGTTCTGGCCGTCCACGGCCACGAGGTCGTCCTGGGGGTCCACGGACATACCTATCGTTGCCTTACGGCCATTAACAGTTACCCTCCCCGCGCGGATCAACCCCTCCGCGCCCCGGCGGGAGGCTATGCCGCGCTCGGCCAGGTATTTTTGGAGGCGGATGGGCTCGGTCATTACAGCAACATCCCTTCCATCGCCTGCCTTCGCGCGTGCCATTCTGAGGGTGCGGCGTCCTCCGCGGGCCAGCCCAGGGGGAGCATGGCCACCGGCTCCACGTGCTTGGGCAAACCGAAGAGCTTTACGGTCTTTTTGGCGTCGAAGTCCATCACCCAAGTGGTGCCCAGGCCCAGCTCGTGCGCCTGCAGCATCAGATGGGTCGCGGCGATGCTCGCATCGATCTCGCCGCTAGAGGCATGGCCGCCCTTGCGCACCCAGCAGGCCTTTGCGTCATAGCAGACCACCAGCACCACCGGCGCGCCGAAGCGCCGTGAAATGCACTGGTCGATCTTCGCCAGGTCCTCCGGCGTGCGCACAATTTTGACGCGCTGCGGCTGCCTGTTGCAGGCCGTCGGGGCGACGCGCCCTGCCTCCAGAACCCGCAGCAGCAGGTCCTCGGGCACCGGTTGATCCTTGAATGCGCGGCAGGAATAGCGTTCCTGCGACAACTGTTGAAAATCCATCATCAGCTTCCTTTCTATCTCCTGAACCATGCCCGCACCCTGCCCCACAGCCCCCGCTTCACCTGCGCCTCCCGGGGCCGCGCGGGCTCCACGGCGCTCTGCAGCACCAGTGGCACCTCGGCCAGCAATACATCACCAGAATAATAGCGCGCAACGCCAACGATTTTCCCGGCCTGAAGGGGCGCATACTCAAATGGCCGCAGCAGCAGCTCTCTGTAAATATGAAAGGGCATCACGCGCACATGGGCGATGGGCGCCTCATAGAGCATGACGTTGACCCACGACATGCCGCCGCCTGCGATGGGTATCTTCGCCACAGGCTGGGCGGCGTCGTCCAGGGCGATGGGGTGATACTGCGCGAAGCCGTAGCCGTAGAGCTTGCGGTGATCCTCCCAGTCGTCCGGCGCGCGTAAAGTGACGGCGACGAGCAGCCGGCCGCCGCGCTCCACGGCGGAGACCAGTGTACGCCCGGCCCTGTCGGTGAAGCCCGTCTTAATCCCCACGCAGCCGGGCAGCTCGCGCACCAGGCGGTTGTGGTTGCTCAGGGTGCGCGGATAGGGCGGGTTGCCGTAGCTGACGCGTATGGCCGTCTGGGAGCATATCTCGCGGAATACGGGGTTCTGCAGGGCCTCGCAGCCCAGCAGCGCCATGTCGTAGGCGGTGGAGACATGCCCCTCGGCGTCGAGCCCCGAGGGCGTGACGAAGTGCGTGCGCGTCATGCCGATTTCGGCCGCGCGGCGGTTCATCAGGTCGGCAAAGGCGGGCAGGCTGCCCGCCAGGTGGATCGCCGCGGCATTGGCGGCGTCGTTGCCGCTGGACATCAGCATGCCGCAGGCCAGGGCATAACGAGAGACTATGTCTCCTGCGTGTAAGCCCATGGAGGTGCCCTCCACGCGCACCATCGCGTCGGTGGCGATAAAGGTGAATTCCGGCGCGCCGGCCTCCAGTAACAGCAGGGCCGTCATGATCTTTGTGATGCTGGCCACGGCCGCCTGCGCGTCGCATTCCTTGGCGTAGAGCACCTGCATGGTCTGCGCGTCCAGCAACACGGCGTGCCGGGCCGAGAGGGCCAGGGGATCGGGCAGCTTTTCCTCCTGCGCCGAAACCGAAGGGGACGACAGCCATACCAGGCATATGCACAGCAGATAGAGCGCCAGGGCAATTGCCGCTTTTCGCAGTATCTTTTTTTGCATCATTGCATTTTCACCCGCCTTTGTCCCATCTCTATGGAACGGGCAGGTGAAATATGCATAGATTGTCCCAGCCCCCCTCTGAAGAGGGGGGGCCGAAGGCCGGGGGGTGCTTACGCCTCCGCCACCGCGTCGGCGATCGCCTGCGCGATGACCTCCTCCTCGTCGGACTTGCCGAACTTCTTAATCAGCTTGTCCGCGGTGACGCCCACCTTGTCCACCAGGTCGGGCACCATGCCGATCACGCGCTCCACGGAGGACTCGGAGGTGGAGATGTGCTTGATTGTCACCTCGCCGTCGCGCACGATGAGGAAGCACACCGGCGTGATGGCCACGCTCGCGCCGCCGCCGCCGCCGAAGAGCTCCTGGTTGTGCTTGGAGGGGAAGTCGGAGCCGCCGGAG
>Ga0123353_10012428_pt1 | contig 12103 bp, 3 predicted proteins | sample TergutLab28metaG_3_FD_92763 | JGI IMG/M metagenome (GOLD analysis project Ga0123353, IMG submission 92763) | Labiotermes labralis P3 segment gut microbial communities from Petit-Saut dam, French Guiana - Lab288 P3 | ecosystem: Host-associated > Arthropoda: Insects > Digestive system > Gut ... | reverse complement strand
GATTCGATCCCGGACTGTCCAGCCCGTAGCTCAGTCGCTATACCGACTGAGCTACCCGGCCCACTATAATTGTATATATTTATATATTTATATATATACACACACACACACACATATATATATATATAAAATGTGTGTGTGTGTGTGTGTGTGCGGTTTATTTAGGGACGTTAGAAATTCAAAGTAAGCAGTATTATTAAATAATCGTTGGGAAAGAATGTGAAAGAGAACAGCCGAGATCTAGTTAGAAATGACTTCATTAGCCCGGAAATTCTCTGAAAGAACTGAGTAAAACCACGAATATAGCAGACAAAATAACAAGTCTCTGGAAACAGACTCGAATCCAAGACTTTAGGAATATGTTAGAGGAATAAATAAATAAAAGCAATATAGTTTTGTTTTGTTAAACAAAACCAAATTTCGAGATGAAAACCAAAAGAAATGTAAGATAAATAATATAGAACTTAAGACTAATATTTCAGTAAAACTGTATAACTTCAGTTTAATGTAAGGAATGTGCACTGCAGAATACTTTGGTGTTAGCAGTCACACTTTTGGAATTCCATAATGTAATTCCGCAAATAAATTATTATTAAAGAAAATAGAAGTTTAGATGCTTGTAACTGTAGCATTCTGCAGTGTTGTTAACTAACAAACAACACACTAGCAGTTCGCTTTCAACATAATTTTGTCACTTTATTGACTTACTGTATCAGACTGTGAATGGAGGTTTGTGGGTTACGAGTACATAATCATCTACATTTTTCGGCCCTCCTAAGCCATTTCGGCCTACCACTAAACAATATGTTTCTCTAATTAACTGCTTGATATTATTACAACAACCTTTGAAAGGTCACTGCACATTGTAATTACACTTCCTTTCCTAAAACTTCCTTAGTTTCAGCCTAATAATTACTCAGAAGTTACTCAAGTCATTACTTGTTACCAATTTTGACGATACTAGGAGAGTTCGAAGAAAACGAATGTTATTATTATATAAATTCACCGTTCTAACAACGTCGTCATAATATCAAACAACGATTTCAATAAATACTGTGTTTAATGATGACCTGAACAAGGGTCGCTCGTTCTTAAGTCGACTGTGTAGCCTATGAGTCACCATATAAATCTGATATAGTAAGTAAGTAAAGTTGTTTGAAGTGAATTATTATTGTAGTAATTATTACGAAACTACGCAATACTAAAACTGCACATAAATGTATCTACTATACCATACAACAAACAAAAATGTTCTGATAAAACTTCTTGTTAGAAAACACACCATTCTCAGAATAAACCATTAATCAGGATCCAGAAGAAACTCTATACACGTTGCAAAGGGAGAGGGAAAGTGAATGTGGAGTACATTTCCCAGAATATTTAAAGTTTAATATTAGTTTATAATTTTTCGGGTTTTCCTTTATTATAACTACTTTCTTTTACTGAAAACTGCTGCAAGATACATGGAGTAACCTGCCATAATGAGATAAATAATCTGAACATCCATTTTCCGAAGTTTCGAAAGATCTTAAAGCCTTCGTCTTCACGATCAAGTCGTCCATGAGAAATTGAATCTTCAAAACATAGCAGTGAGTGTCTCAAATCTCGCCATTTGTAGTCCATCACACTGCAGGAAATTTCTGGACCAGACTTTAAAGAAGGACCTTCCTCATGAGTCAACTAATATATATATATATTATTTCTATATATATATTTATTTATTTATTTATAGCGGGTTTCTCTCATACTACAACATACCGCTGACAACAATTTGTAACTTCCTGTATCCAGCACGGTTTACAGTTTTGTTAACTCCGAAGTATCAAATTCTTAAGTAAAAAAATTGGTGTTTTAAATGTTAAGATTTTCTGTAATTGCTGTATTCTGAGGAAAAACAACCGGCGTCTCTATAGGCACAAGGTTTTTGCTACTGCTCTATGTTTTCAGGGCTGAGGTCGAAAGTTCTGTGCAAGACAAGTTACAGAGGACAGATTGCATGCATTAAGAGAACGTCTGAAACTGAATGGTTATTTGTTTTTAGTTTAAAATTTTCTGAAATTCCGAGTTCAGTTAAAACTATTTGTTAGACAAGAGTCGCTCAAACGATGCGTGAACTGCAACTTTTGAACATCACATTCAAGTTCACAGTTTCTGCGATTTATTCATATAAACTGAAAAATTAATTTGTTCTACTAGACTGGTCAAAAGCACGTGAAGTACAGCAGTGTACGGCGGCGCTCTTTCTGGGAACTCAAACATGGAGAATGCGTAGAAAAGTAACACAAAACAAACATATCAGTATGGCTTAAGGCCAAAGAGAGAATTTTTATTTAGTAGTAAAAGCATTACTGTGTCTTTCTTTCTTTCTTTCTTTTACTTTCTCTTCCTTTTTCCTTCCTGCGTCCTTTATTTTGTTCTTTCACATGTTTCATTCAGAGGTAGAAGTTTTAGTCTTTCTTTCTTTTTTTTCTTTCTTCCTTTCTCTCTTTCCCTTTCCTTTTTTCTATTTTTCCTCTCTCATTTGTTTGATTATTTCCTTGTCTCACTTTTCATTGTAGCGTCACTGTTGTTTGCTTTCCCTGTATTCATTATTTTGTCCGTTGTCTCTTTTTTGTTTGTTTCTCTTGTCTTTGCACCTCTTGATTTATTCATTCCTTTATATTCAGTTGGCACGGCGGCTAGAACTGTATAACTGACAATGCTTCGTACTAATTCTTAGATCCGTTGGCGCAATACTGGAAGCATATCAGCTGTTTTGGATCGCGTGTGTCATCACGTGCTAATGTTATGATTGGACACCCATACACGTCCCGTAATCAGTTTGTACAACCCTTCTTCTGTGTATTCAAAATTACTTTGTCCTCTTCTATTAACGTATATATTCAGCAGCTGATATAACGTTTTTAAAGACAACAGCAAAGAAAAATACCTAAGTGTATGTTTTTTTCCCCAGGTTTGTTTCATTTTTTCTGAAAGCAAAGGTCTCATATATGGCACTACAATCGCTGAAAAATTTCTACGTCCAGCTAGACTTGTATTTGAAGAATGTCCGCTTCGTATCTTAACCGGAACACTTGGGATCCTTCAGTGAGATTTATGACGAACATATTGCAGAAGTGAATCTCAATTAAGGCAATACCGCTTATTTTCAGACTCTGTCAAATTCATCAATCACCGATCATCCCACAGTCGACGGTACGTAGTGTGAGAAACTGTCTTCATTTACAATAAATTACATACAAATTTTTGTCTCGGTGTTTTTTTTTAATAAGAGAATATAAGATTAATTGACACAAGAAGGTTTAAATTTATTTTAATTTTAAACTTCCGTAAGTGATGGATCAGAAAGGAACACAAAAAAAAAGCCTTGGGATTTTTTTGTAGAAATGGCTAACAGGAACTTTCTGAGAAATTAGATTTTAGGAACGATGAAGTTTGGAGAGAACTGGCTATGTTTGACAGGCGAAGGTACAGCATTCAGACTTCTATCAATACAAACTCTTCTGCGACAAATTTTTTATTTTCTGCTGTGGGAATAAACCTGCATCGTGTATTTGAAACACTGCTACCGATTACAGAGTTCCTTAATACAACCCAAGGTTGCCTCTTTACTACCCTTAGCCGATCATTATTCGTATCCTTCTCCACACCTCATTCAATTATAAGTACTTCCTTCTTCTGAAAAGGCGCTCTTAAAATAACATTAGAAAGAGCAGACCTAAATGTATTTAGTTCTGAACATTTTAAAAGATCTTATATTTAAAATTTTAATATGCTTCTATCTACATTACGTAACCTTGTGGTGAACTTTCCACTTTAAATATATATAACATTATTTTTAATGGTCATGAAATAGGAGGTAACGTTGTATCTATTTATAAAACAATAGTGGACGCGTATATTGTGTGTTTATTAAATATAAAGATGGATTGAAGTCAATCCGAGAAAAATATTCTTGAAAAATGGCACATAGTGAGTCACTCGTTTTTATCTTCGTATAGAATTTTAGTAAACACTATTAAATTTTTTCAGTTACAAAACTTGTCCTTCTTCTGTACAATTTCCTATCCAATTTTTTAATCTTCAGTTTTTCTCCATTGCATGCATGGGGCAATATTGTAGTTGAACATTTCCTCACGGTTTGTTAGAAACCATCAAACTCAAATATATAACTTTCCATTCAGGAACTGGAATGGAGAAGACTTTTTAACTTCTCTATCTGTTGTTAATTTATTCGAAAAATTAGTGGCCTTATTAAAAATTTCAATTACTTATTGCCAAAAATATGAAGCCTGTATGGAGCCTCTATGTTTTAACAGCGCCATTACACTTGTATTTACAGAGCTAATGATCACTGACACTGAAAGTTTCAGAGAGAAACAGGAAATAATTTTACCCAGTAAAAGTAAATGTCTTCAGCTACCATTCTAGATGTATAATTTTACTGCTATTAGTTAAATAGACTAAAAGGCATTCTTAGCGTCTTCAATATAAACGTAAAGAGATTATTCACTCCTGCCTTCTTCATTCCATACAGTAAAGGTCTGATTGATCCATTTTGATTATTTTTCTTCGAATATTCCACTATAATTCATGAACCATAGTTCATAAACTCAGTACCTGCAACTTGACCTCACAAGCACTTCCATAGCCTCAATTTCTTTCCGGAATATTGTGAATCTCTAATCCGTTTCAAATACCTTCACGCTGTCTTTGATTTCCAAAAATATATTCCTATAATTTACCTGCTCGTTACCACAATAACAAGCGTGAGAGATTTTAAACGCGGTAATGAATATTCGGATTTGATTTAAAACGCGAGCAATATCTTCATCAGGTAAGTGACTGTCAAATTATGAAGAAGGATTCTGTTTCACGGAGTTTCTTAAGAATAAAGTACATATACTACGGGAGTAATGGCAGTCTGCGCAACTGTTAATTTTCCGAATATTCTGTTTACCTACATATGGCAGCCATAGGACAACTCGTAGTTCAGGTACGTTGTTCATCAAGTCTGTGGATAGTTGTGCTGCCTGACCTCCAGAGAGTCTGAGCTCTTGCTTTAGAGAAGAAATAAATCCATATAGTTCAGAAAATTTCGTCAGAATTAACGACGAATTTGTATGAAAAAGACTAACGGCAAACCAGAGTAACAGTACTGAAATTCCTGCTGCAGGCCCCTTTGAACAAGCAGAATAACGCAAGAAAGAGTCTGAATTATTTCAGATGATTTTAAACAGGACATTATGTGACTAGTTTGTTAACGTTTTTCCTTTTTTGGATTCGTAAAGTCGATCTTTATCATTGAATGATTTTCTCTCCAGAAATGCGGGAAAACTGAGGAAATAAAAGATAACCCTGACAACGTGTTCTCTTGTACGGAAGTCCAGTGACACCACACAACACAGTATTCTTGCTTTTATCCTTGTGTAGAACAGGAAATATGAAAGGAGAAATTACAATATTAAGAGCAATAAATATGCACTTAAATCGCGCTAACGTAGATATTTTGCAAAATGTATTGCTGACGCTTGAAGCAGACTCTTTTATTGTGTCTAATGTTGCTCTTGAAGTGACAATCGTTAAGCGACAGCAGTGAAATTACAAAATGGTCCTGAAAGACCCTGGACAATTTTCAGGTTTTTCGAGGAAATAATTTGGAAGCATTTTCTAAACTTCGACATTCGCAGCTACGTTACAAATTGTCCATGGTCTATTGAATGTTTATTTTAAATTATCCCTGAACTTCAAGTCACGTGCTATGAAAGTATATGGGGGTGAAAATTTAACCTTGTTACTCGAGGCAGATGGATGTTCAAGTCCACACCCCCGCTCCTGTTATCCCGTCGGAAAATCACCCGGCACCCATCGAGCAGGATACTGAGTAGGTTTAAAAAGTAACAGGAAAGTTTTAAGATGTGAAGAATCCTTTAACCTTAAGGTAACCGAGTCAAAATTCCTCGACCTTCCATCCCGTAGTTAGCCAACGTGCCTACCGAAATAACCCGGCCTTGTCAAATACATTTATTTATTGTTTTCGTAACGTAGTCAGAATAGTGGCTGGACTACGGGCTGGAAGATCCGGGTTTCAAATCCCAGCAGGTCAAGAAATTTTCCTCTTCTCCAGGCCTTGAAACCGACTCCGTGGTCTACCCAGAGACCTCTTCATTGGATTAAGGGATTCTTTCCCGGGTTAGAGTGGCCAGGGCGTGAAGTTAACCACTTACTTTCCTCTAACGAATAGGTTACGATTAATTATATCTGTACTCCCAATTCACCCTTTAAAATTTCATAATTTGTGCAGGGTCAATTTCACATGTACTTGATGGTTTTCGTACATATCCTCCGAATTATTCGGATTATGTAGCAGGTAATGTTAGGAATATTAGTATAAATACATATTCAAAAGCATGCGGAAGGTGCCAAAGAGAAAGGTCGTGGCCTGTTTTGAGAAACAGTACTAAGATCTGTCTTGGGGAACTAAGGAGAACTACAAGGAGCATCTTCAAGTACCGGCGGTCCAAGGGCTGTGAACGTACTTCAGAGTTTCCAAACACGAAGAAGGAATGCCGACCAGTCGACAGCGGCTCTCACTGCTGTACAAACAGTTTTCAATGTGAGAGGTAAAGTTCTCACAGCAGTAATTACGAAGACTTCTAATACGCACTTAATGAAGTAGGAGGAGTATAGAGTCGTCGTCTTCATGTAGCACGGCAAGAGTAGTGTAACTGTTGCAACTAAACACAGATCTGCAGTAAATGAATAGAAAGTTGTATGCAACAGTGGAACTGACACATTTATAATTTATTTACTTATATGAAATTTCTAAATTATTCAGTTCATCGTTCAGACTTTTTATTCATATTTAAAAAATGTTGATTTTCTGAGCTGTTCGTATGCATTTGGAAGAAAAGCACCTACATTGACTGAAATTAATGAGGGTTGGTGGATCTAATTTAGTTTACGGGAATGTTTGTACACCAGATGTCATCACAGAATGTTTGCTACGTATGTTCACAGAAAACACATACTAATGGTACGTGCAAATTGCACCGGCTTCTATAAAACTGTTGTCCAGTAACAGATTTTGTATACCCGACAGTTGATAAGGTTTAAACTAAAAAATGTTCCTGTTATTTGCTTTTAAATTTACGAATATGTTATTGAACTGATTACAGTTATTTTTGGTGCGAAACTTGGTTTTGACAATAAGGACAGAAAATAGGTTAAGTGGGTTTGAGGGCAAGCTGCGGAGAACGCTTTTGTCTAAGAAAGAGAAAGTAGTAGAAGGATGGAGAAAACTATATGACATCGAAGTTCAAAGTTATGCTATGTTATATTGTAATTATACTTAAGCCAAAGGTAACGACGGGTGAGTTGTGTAGACTGCGGAGATGAGGAATTTCTAGAGCAACTTAGACTGGAAACTTGAAGAATGCACACTACTTGGGTTATCTTATTGGAGATAAGAGAATAATATTAAAATTAATCATGCTTGAAACACCGGTAGCAGATGGAGACTGATTTAAATTGATTTAGGTCAATTATCATTAGTAAATTTGTAAGAACGGAAATGAACCTGTGTGTTCAATAAAATATACAACTAATTTTATTGACTTTTTAACCAACTATCGGTAGTTCGATGAAGAACTGCAGCATGAATTTAGCCATTTAATTTAAAACCATGTTTTTTAATGAAGATTTGTGATGGTACGTTGAGAGAGATACAGCTTCGCAGATCTTCTGGAGGGCGAACGTTGTTTAAGGACGTTTAAAATAACAAAGCGAATAATTGTTTACTGCTTGCGACAGACAGTACTTTGCCGGTACCATTTCACTGAACAATTATTCTGGCGAGAAAGACCCTTTGTCACCTTCGCGAGGAAACAATTGACTTTCAGGCCAGTAACTTTCATCTGTGCAACATTTTCACTTTTATTGTTAGTTTTAAATTTGTTAATTAAAATGTCTCACGTATTTAGGTTTCATGCTTCTGTGTTTCTTTAATGAGAGAGGATGTTTCATGTGCCGAAAAATACTAAGTTTGTTTTAGCGTTATGAAGTACATAAAAATTATTTCTGTTTAAAAAAAACTGATTTTTTATTTGAAGTATATATTTGTACACGAACTGTAAATATTTTTGTCTATAATTAATCTGAAACCAGTAATATAAAAAATTCCTTCTTCAAGAATTTACTTTGAAACATTTTTGCATGCTCCAGAGATTCGACGTCACTGAAAGTACATTCTTTACGTGACGCACCAGTCTGCATGATTCACTACAGCAGTTCATCATCACATAATTGAAAAGCAGGAACTGGTGTTAGCAAATCGAAGTATGAGTCGCTCGATTTTATACTTGGCCACCAAATTCCGATTTCCAGAAAAAATTTACTAATCATTTTATTGAATTAAGTAACATATCTTCAGATTTTTTATAATAATACCATGTATAAGATTTTCTGAATTGTGGCAGCTTTGTGCAGTTTTTGTTTGGTTTACGCAGTGTCGCAGAACAATACCATAATAATAATAATAATAATAATAATATACATACTTATTTCTGTAGTTACCTATCATATTTCGAATAAAGATTCTTGGTGTTTCGTTACATTATCCTTAGACATTTTGCTTTTATGACAGGATAGATTAGCTCCTTTACTTAGCACGGTTTTCTCATTGTAATGAGTTCTTAGTGTAAAATTGTATGAATATCATGAATAGCTGATAGAATATAGAGGAACAAAAAAGAACGACAGTAAATTTAAACAGAGATAGTCTATTTCAAAATTCTATCTCGTGAGACTGAGAGTAACCGCAGGGGGTGTGTAGATATTTGGTCACCGCCATGACGTTTAATCTACTGACATATCTACTATCATGTCCACAATGAAGCAAGACTACTGAACACTTCAATGTAGAATTTTTTGTTTCTTAGATTAACATTTTTCCTTTTATGTACCAAGCAAATAGTCACTGCAAAGTATACAAATCTGCCCCTTAGAGCAGGGTCTTTATGATAAGGGAGTGGTCTTTAAACTGTTCAACAAATTCCTTGACTTCTGTGAAGTGTCAAGATTTATTACCTTATGCTCTTACATACAAGCCTAATTTCGTTATTAATCTCGAGTTTAAGCTGCTTTTATCCAGTAAAATATATCACATGACTTCTCTTTAAGATTCGTTGTAATAAGACGTTCTCATTCATGCTCGTGTTTTCGAAATAGTTTTTTTTTTAAGGTTTCCATACAACATCGCTGTATTTTACGTGGTATATGTGGTCTGCTTAAGCGAGCAAGTTAATTAGAGTTTTTATGGCAGATTATGATTTTTCTTAATATTATTATGTAGTCTCGTGTTGTTTCGTCGCAAGTTGAGTGAAAACATAACAAAAGAACGATGATGGATTCTACAAACAAAACGCGAAAATTCTTGTTACTGCAGATTCAAGTCTTCGGGGATATTGCACTACTTACAATATTACAGATTTACAATATCTAGAAGACTATCCCTGGATTAGTAAATCCTAAAATGGAGGTGCACACTCTTCCGAAACGTCCGTAAGTCTTTATCGCTTAACACGCGGTAACATTCCAGAAATTTTCATCATCATTAACAACACTAAAAAAGCCTCGAATCTCTGGTATTACTTTTCTTCGTAAGTGACAGAAAGCGGTTTATTTTTTATATCTGTCTGTCTGTGCTATGTTAAGATTTATAACAAATTTGAAGTTAATTAAATTATTCAGGACAACAGACATATTGAAGTACTGTTGTTGTTATTTGCTGGCGTGCAGAAGTTGTTGCATGTCACTAAATGATACCAAATATTCTACCACTTTAAAATCCATTTTTGTTCATTTTGCTGCTACGACGTCGCGAATTATATCACACAACAAAACATAAACGAACTTCCAGTCTAAAGCTTATTTTCCTTCTTTGTTCGTACTATTGATTTTCATTGCAGTTTCAGTAAAACTACTTTCGTTTTCGCATTTGAGAAATTTTACGAGTGTTTGTTGTTGGTTTCAATAAAGCACATGCCTTCTCTTTCCTTCGGCGCTCTTATATTGCCTTATAATTTATTTCCACGATTTACACCAGTAATTTCAAAATTTCGTAACACGTGTGCCGGTTTTATAGGACTTTCACCGGACACCGGCCTTCCCCGTGTAGCCCGGTTTAGAATTTAAGTAATTAATTGTTTCTTTGTTGACACTGTCAGTTGGTCAAACTATGTAGTCGAATGGTAGAATGATTAGGGAAAGCGTAGGTGCTATTTCGAAAGGAAAGTACTGTGGCCTAATTTAAGAAATTATAAATAGTTGTGACTTTATACTGACGGCAGGTTCGTAAACCACGTGGTATCTTGTCGAGTCTATGTGACACAGACAATTACTTGCAGAACGGGAAGAGCGAAGAGTAAGTTCGTTGAATGTTGACAAATGCAGATCGAGTTGGCGAGATATTCTGTTGGACAGTAGAGACAAATACAGTGGCAGTGATAACAACAGACAGGTGCACACGTGTTAACAAGGAGAAATGCGATTACAGGCAGACGAAAAGGAATTTATGCGACGAGATTCCGGAGCGTTGTCTACACCAAATTTATTATCATAGCAGTCCTTTGTATATCATTCCACACTGACTGAGCTAGAATAAAACGCTCTTCACTCTATTTTAGGCCTATAGGCCTCCTTGCGAAATTTTGCTTCATTACTTTTTCCTGTCATTTTGTATATTCTCAGCGTATTTTTAAAATTACAAGTTAATTGATTATAAAAGACTCAACAATTGACTCTAATTAGACTAATATACAAGGAAAGCGTCTGTGAACTCTCATTTGGCCAATGAATTAGTAAATGAGATTTTCAAGTGTGTCTCGAATACGAATTACTGAACGCAAACGTACTATCGCATATTTGACGTTGCGCAAGTAAGATTAGACCTACAAAAGTACGCCGTCGATTTTTATTAAACTTGGTACGAAAGATATAAAGTAATCTTTCAAATATCTGACATTTTTGTGTAGTTTTATGAAGTTCGTATGTTGAGTATTCACAAAACATTAATGGAAGTGATCAAAATTTGAAGTGGTTTTACGATTTATCAACACTTCCTCCACAATAAGGCTATGAAACTTCGACACTCACAGACGACATACGATTATGTGGAATCATAGCTCTTTTATCACAAAAAAATCTATTTACTTTGGAAGAACTTAAAGCACAAAACGTTTTGAGAGAAACAAACAAATGTAAAAATCGAAGAATATAATTCATACAGAGAATGGACAAACTCTGACTTCCACACACTATTATCAAATGTCAATGAGCAGGAGTAAGTTTCGCAGGACATCACTCAACAGGCTTTGGATCGTCGCATTGAGACTGAAATGGTCCACCAAACTTCTGGCCTTAAAGGGTGCTGATGGTGGTGCTGACGACGACGATGGTGATGTTACTGTTGCTGCTGCTGCTGCCGATGATGATGATGAATTAATTTTTAATACGGTTTCACTTTAATGTGATCTTAAGTAAAATTTGTCCGCGTGATATTCAGTTCCATGTCATATTCTCATTTAATCTCAAGCGGCCAAAGCATATTTTTTTCAGCGAGTTCTTGCATCAGATTATGTATGTAATGTGTAATCTGCCGTGCGTACTACATGCCGCGCCACTATTATCTTCTTTGATTGGGTAATCGTAATATTATTTGGCTAGTTGGCTACCAAATTTGGGAGGAACGTAGGCTTAGAGTGTTTGGTAATAGGGTGCTGAGGAGATTATTTGGGCCCAAGAGGGACGAAGTCACACGGGATTGGAGGAAAGTACATAAAAAGGAGCTTGGTGATCTGTGATCTTCACCAAATTTTGTTCGGGTGATCGAATCGAGAAGATTGAGATGGGCGGGGCATGTAGCACGTATGGGAGCACTGGTGGGGAAACCTGAGGGAAAGAGACCTCTTGGAACAACTAGATGTAAGAGAGGGATAATAATATTAAGATGGATCTTCTAGAAGTGAATTGGGGCATCGACTGGATTGATCTGGCTCAGCACAGGGACAGGTGGTGGGCACTTGTAAATGCGGTAATGAACCTT
>Ga0123353_10012427_pt1 | contig 12103 bp, 6 predicted proteins | sample TergutLab28metaG_3_FD_92763 | JGI IMG/M metagenome (GOLD analysis project Ga0123353, IMG submission 92763) | Labiotermes labralis P3 segment gut microbial communities from Petit-Saut dam, French Guiana - Lab288 P3 | ecosystem: Host-associated > Arthropoda: Insects > Digestive system > Gut ... | reverse complement strand
GGCACGGCCCGCACTTCCAGAATTGTACTCTCTATGTATTGTGTGTATTGTTTGTTGTAAATGTGTCGTGTGATGCTGCCACCGGGTGTCAACCCAATTGCGGTTAAATAAATATCATATCAATATATTACTTTCTTATTACAAACGTAGTTTTATAATTTAATTCCCTCTTCTTTAACATTAGTAGGTGATAGGGCGATTTGGTTTACATACTCGGATTCAGCAATGTCAAAACTATAAGAATCGCCCTGAATTTTAACAGGGAGAGAAGAAAAGGTTTTGTTTGCCTACCAGAGTTATCTGTGTTTGGAGGGTGCGTTGTTCATCGCTGTCTGCAAGTCTGTCAGTCTCTCCGTTAATGTCATAAAGACCTCTTCAAACACCTCCTGCAGAACAAACATAATGTCTTCTTTAATTCTGTTTTGCCGTAATTTTGTCGTAATATTTTATATAACTTTTAGTGCGTTGACGAAACTGGGGAAAGGAACTAAGGACAGGAAACAGCAACCAAGTGAGTCTATTTGAATCTGTTTATGCCTGGAGGTATAATCTCTACAGTTCAATCCATTAGCAGATCGCAGTCTATTAATCTTTCTGATGCCTGTTGCTTGACATGAATAGGACAGATAGGCCTGAATATACTTACCTGAACTTTACCTGTTAATGAATTCCATAAACCAGCCTGTCTGCGTAGAATAAGCTGTAGAGCCTTGTCTGATACTTAAGCTTAAAATGGGTTTGAGGAATAACAGGAAATTTGGAATGCAGTTGCCTGATCTGTTGCTAACATGTCTGTTGCTGTTAACTTAATAATACTGAGAAGAGGTTTGCGCAGTGGTACGGACATATTATTCGATCCTCAGCTAATGAAATTCATTGCCAATTCACAGAATATACTGCATCGCATTCTGTAAGTTCAGCTTTCGTTTTTCAATCCACAATCCGGCTGAAGACTTTTGTATTTTCCCTAAGCTCCTCGAAATAATAACGGATTAAACCTTAAATCAGTCCACGACCGGATTTTCACAGCCTTCCGAATTTGTCATTCATAATCATTCTCCATATTGACAGTATGTTACCAATAACACAGACAGCAGCAAATTGCCTGCTGTCTGTACCATGTATTACAGAATACACTTGTTAGTAAAGAAAAATTTGCAAGGAAATAAGGAAAGAGAGCACTACTTTCACAGTGGAAAAGATAAAGTTCTTCCTGTGCACGCTATGAAGGCATTTTTCCCCCTGTGGCGTTTTGACCCGATTCCGGGTTATGACCTCCCCTGACGGAGCTGCGCGATCACACACATTGGACACATCACACTCGGTTGGACTCCTCTGGACGTGTGATCAGCCCGACGCAGGAACGTCTACCTCACAACACACAATAGGCAAAGAGACAATCATCCATGCTCCTGGCGGGATTCAAATCCACAATTCCAGCAAGCCAGCGCCTGCAGACCCATGTCTTAGACCGCGCGGCCACAGACACATGGGGGAGTGAAAATATAGCTGCGTACATTTTTAACCTGGACACTAGGCGGGTGTGGATGGTAAGCTGCGAAACCAGGAAAAGGTCCGTCCCCTAGCACACACTGAGTAAGCTCCAGATCTAGTCTGGAGACTTTGGTGAAGTATAATCCCCTTCTACCTACCGTAAATCGAACCACGATTCTTTGGTCATTCAGCCTGTACGCTCTTGTTCGTACATATAGTGATGAACAATCTGTTCCGTATAAAACAGAGAAACAAGAATCTATATTGTCAAACAAGTAAGGTACACCACACAAATGGCATCCCTGATGCTTCACGGAAGGCCACGCATTCATTCATCTCACTAGTCAAATTTTTCTATGAATTCACAGTTGATTATCTTATTATAGTTAATGGACTCCACAACTCCTTAACACACAGTGAATACGTTCTTAACAATAACTCAATTGTTATATCACCTTTTATAATAATAAACTTTTTATGTAGAGTGCTTACTACTTCTTGTAACTCCAGTTTATGATCCGCTGTTCACAACATATATGAATACCTTAGTATGTAAAGACATGATGTTCTTCTGATTAAGTTGTATCTTGAACAATTATTGTATTGCCCTGTGCAATGATTAGTTTATAGTGTAATATAACAAACATTCACTCAGTTTAACAAGGTTGTTTGAAAGTATTGCAATACTGCGCAACATTACACACGCCAGTCTGTGGTAAATGCAGTTCATCGAACTAATATTGATAACACCTTGTTATTGTTATTAACACAACACACTCATTCACTTCTCCCTACGAGAATTTAAATGTATCTATTGCCTTGTGCAGTTCAAAATTTATAACCCTTTGTTATGATGAGTTACACACACGCATTTTATAGACTGAAGCCACGCTTTTAATTACTCTTGTGATAAACACTTTAGAACCCTTTGTCCCTCATTTAAGTAGCCACACGAGTAGCATCCTGTTACCTTACGGAAGGCCACGCTCAGACTGTTGGAAGGCCATTCTCAGACTGTTACCTTACGGAAGGCCACGCTCAAACTGGGGACGCGCGAGACCGACTGAAGCCACGCTAAAAACGAAGAGGGACGCTATGACGTCAAACTCCCGCCTAGTCTCGAACACAGCCCTATATTGTGCAACTTTGTTAATAATTTAAATAAGAAAATAGTTAATACTTATGACACAAAATTTGACCTTTGCGTGAACACAGCCCAAATCGTAGTGACTATACTGACAGAGCAATCCGGACTCCAAAACTACCACACAGCATCTATGAGCACAACTACAGTAACAGTAGGGTTGTAATGTTACTGTGATTTTGTTGTATATTACTTTTGTTTTTGTTTTGATTTCGTTTTCTATTGTTGTGTCGTGGTTATTTATTTTTTGTTGTCTTATGGACCGGTATGATATACGATAGTGTTGGTGATATGATTACTGCGGCTAGGATTGTTTTATTGGATGGTGACAATATTTCGTTTTATGCGAGTCTCGTATTTACGAATTGTAGTAGCATTCCTTCAACTGTAATTATAAATAGGATGTAGGAGAATCAAAATCATTTGTACATCGTTCCTCTAGTTGAGCGCATTATTATTGTTTGTAATAGTAACACTCTTACTACGGCTAAGAAACTCACTCACTCTATGGGAAAGAGTCCTTCTTGAAAAGTTAACTGGTTCTCAGCTGGTCAAGAAATTCCCCGCATTTTATGGAACTCAAAGGTTCGTTACCGGATTCACAAGTGCTCGCCACCTGTCCCTATCCTGAGCCAGATCGGTCCAGTCCATACCCCCATATCCCACTTCCTGAAGATCCAACTTAATGTTATCCTCCCATGTATGCCTGGATCTTCCAAGTGTTCTCTTTCCCTCAGGTTTCCCCGCCAAAACCCTGTATACGCCTCCTCCCCTTACGTGCTACATGCCCCACCCATCTCATTCTTCTCGATTTAATTACCTGAACAATATTGTGTGAGGAGTACAGACCATTAAGCTTCTCATTGTGTAGTTTTCTACACTCCCCAGTTACCTTACCCCCTTAGACCCAAATATCCTTCTCAGCACCCTATTCTCAAACACCCTCAGTCTACGCTCCTTCCTCACTGCGAGTGACCAGATTTCACACCCATACAAAACAACTGGCAGAATTATAGTTCCATATATCTTAACGCTAGTGAACGAAAACTAAACAAAATACAAAGTATGTCGATTTCAGCTGCTCGATTTCAGTATTATCAGTAGGAACACCGACATCTGTTTTAACATTTGCAGCAAATGTAATTAAAATCTAAGTACATTCATAACAGTGAAAGGAACAGTAAAAAATAACTATTTGTGATGTCGTAGTTTGCACATTCCTTAATTGTCATATCGTAAACAGAGCAGTGTACACAATGTAAACCATAACGAGTTGCGCACGTCTGTTATTACAGCAGCAGAATAATAGTGGGCCTTTATAAATATCATTTTATTTCCCTTTATTTTGTTTTTATGCGTTTTAGAAATACATGTGAAACAGGGGACCCCTGTTAATAGTAAAATACAATTATCTTTAACTGCTTTCTTACAAAATTAGCTACTCTCCAACGATGTCGTTACATTCCGAATAATATAGCTAAGGAAATATGAAGTGATGAAGTATGTAACTTGTGATTACTGAGTTAGTTTACTGTTCTAAATTTATGAATTTATTCTGTGAGTTTTGTCCTATGACACTATAAACAATATGTGTGTGTCGATATCTTTTTGAATTCTTATGGAAAAATTGATGCTATGCTATTAACAGAATAAGTGCATTGGATGTGAAATACTAAGGATGAGGACAGTACTGTGGTTCTTACGTCTGTAGCGTGTAGCTTGGGAGACAGTTGCTGAAGTTTCGAAGGGTCGTAATCCCTTCATCTTCAGGGACAAGGATTTCCAAATCCCTTCTTCACCCACACTGTTGGAATCTCCTGTGTGACGTGTATCGTGTAGATTGTGGTGTATGTTCCCAGATGTAAGTTGTATTGGGACTGAAATTTGATATTAATATAAAAAAGCATTCTACAATATTGTACACAAAGAAAGGAAAAACGTTGCTGCAAGACGTGCACAAAATTGTATCCCAAATATCTTATCGTGTTCTCTTTCGTAAGTTCAGTGTATATCATATACTTTTATTTTGCTTCTTAGATGTGGGCTGAATCGATATGCCAGATTAACACTAAAAACACATTCAGCCTTAAACCGAAATTGGACGTAATATCTAACAGATGTATGTATCGAGGTTACGTTTTAGGAGCTACCTGGACAAAGACACACACACACACACACACACACACACCAGCACGGAACCTGCCATATCCACAGAAACAGCAAATAGTGCAACCGCCACCTACTATTCCAGTAACTTTAGCTTATCTATATGTAATATATATTTTAATTCTTTTTAAAAATACTTGTGGTAATTCCGAATTCGGACAAATTCGATGTGCAAGATTAACGGTCGTTAGAAATGACACCAATTCTATTAAAAATGTTGTTATAAAATCATGTTTAAATTCCTGTTTTTTAAATGTGTAATTATTTTTATTTTGGATGACATTTTTAAACAGTCAGCAACTCAGGAATTGCGTAAATTGAATACTTTATAATAAACAGGCCTACACTAAGAAAATTTTAATCACTGCGTAAAACGACTTTTTTGATAACGTTGTAATAATATCAGTCAGATTATTATGATGACCTGAGGATAGCTCGCACGAGCTTGAATATGTTGTCGATTATTTATCAGTCATCAAATAGACCCACAGTCTGATACTACGTAGAGTTTGTAGAGTTGTGTTGAAAGGAAATTACTGGTGTGGTAATTATTTCTCCTTTATCGCGGAAATTCGTGCCTCTATTGATGGTTTCCCACCCAACTCCAAACAAAATACTCTTTTTATTTCCTCCAATTCAATTGCATTTTCATCCCATCACGCTCTTCTTGTGTCCTTTCCTAAATTACTAATTCAGGCATATGAATTGCGAATATACACTTCATCTCCAGAACCTCAAACTTGCTCATTTTTTCCTCTCATTCAAATACATACATAGAACTGGGCGCGAGGTTGTGACGGTATTCGGTAGACTATTGTGCTGGAACGTACAGCAAACGAAGTGCAAAACTACAGAGTAACTAGTATAATAATTTTAGTTTTGTAACCTTACATTACTCTTTCAGTACTACTCGGTAAATATATTGCTGTAATCGCTGTCTGAAGTTCGTATGATTCGCTGCGAGACGGCACCATTCATTGTGTCAGTTCCGTCCGTAATGCGGGACTCCCTGTTTTAGGTTGCCGTGGGGGGGAGTAGTACACACTTCAAGCTTGAGGTAGTCACACGGGTAAAAACTTCTGAGGACTTGAAAGATATCCGTGTTTTTTGGTCGGTCCTCATTTCTGTAAAACAAAAAACCAGGCAGATTCTGAGCTCCATTGCACTACACTGCAATTTTTTTTTCTATGGATTTGGGAAGAATGAGGCAAAGGATGAGAAATGTATAATTTCGACTGTATGGTGCCAAGACCCACACAGCAAGGCAGAGCGTGACGCCTTGTTAGGGGCATGTTGCCAGACCTGGACGATTTGGCATGCACTTTACCCGGATTTGACAGCCCCACTGCACACAATAATTGGATTTCCGCGTTAAAGAGGAAATTGAAACAAATAGCGAATCTTGACTCGTATAATTCCGTTACGTAAACCTGCACCTTTCAGGTTCACCTACTGGGAAAGCAAATATTTTTTGTTCCACAATAAAGTTACATGTTTCGAAACTTTCTGGGGCATCTTCGGATTATTTGTATAAAAATAAAAGAGAATTTCTTAAACTAACTGTTACAAAATTTGATCTTTTTCGTGTGTGGGATCTCAAATTTTACGCTACTATTGTGCAATGTATCAAGTATATTACTATATTCTTGTTAATAGCCTTAATGTATGGTTTTATGGTTCTGTGCTATTTCATGTTCTCATATATTTAATTTAAATGCTTTACTAGTTGTAAGTTAAGAGTGTTTAATTCAAAATGTGGATTACTGTAACATCTGTTTTATGAAATATTTAAAAGACTCATTGTTTAGAATTGTGTAGAGTTATTCTTTATGGAATTCTGTGTAAAAATTTGTGTTGTCATTTTATTCCTTTATTTCTTGTTTTTCTGCCTGTTATATTTCTTTGATTTTGGCTTGGTGTGACGTATACATTAAGTGTATCTGTAACAAAATAGTATTTCATAATTTAGCGATATTGTATTTAATATAGGATGCGGGAAATCTCCATGCCCACTTCGTGAGGTGATGGGGGAAACAAAACAAAGATTTATTGTACAGGAAGTATATCGCTCACTAAATGCAATAGTGGCACCACTGTGTGTTTGAGAAATGAGTAAAAGAAAAGGTACTTATAAATACGCCTGGATCTTAATCTTTTGGAAATGCTTTGAGAATAATGAATTTAATTGTATTTTGTTGTGCATCATCTGCAGTTGAGATCTGTACGGTTTGCTTGTGTTTAACAAACTCCTGCTAAGATTTTAACCAAATTTACCCGCCCTGTTTTGAGATGTGCCACTATTGTTACAAAAATTACTCAAATCTAAGTTCTCACTTGTGACTTCAGTCAGGATTCTTAAAAATATACCCCATTTTTTAGGGAAAATTTTTATTAAAAATCTAAACTTTTTACTGTCAAACGTGAAACATAAACTCTTGTTAAGAATGTAATTAAACTAAGGCCACTGACTTGAAATCATTCTTGTTCAAATTTGAGTCCTATGTAAAAACTTGAATGGCAGTGTGGCAGAATTTTGTTATTTATTAAGGATTGAAGATCATCGTACTTTCTTTTGGAAATTGGAACAGAATAAAAGAAGTTTTTTTTTTTAGTTGCACTTTCTGAAACAGGTTCAAACACTTTCTAGTCTTTATGTGAAACTAACACAAACTCAGAATTCTTTGGGCATTGATATTTCCCAGAGACCAATATATTTTGATAATATCACGTATTTTTCGCTCGGAGAACTCAGAAAAACATTTCGGTACACACAATAGCCCCACGAGGAAGGCGTATCTTCCGTTCAGGTATTTCAGTACCTCTTTTAAAGGTTCTGTATGCGGGTTCTGTATTTCGTAGCAATTTTTTTCCCCTTTCCATTCTGATGGCACGGCTGTTTTTCTTTTTTCTGCCCTTCGGCTTTCTGTTTTCTTTATCTGTGGTCAAATCTATATTTTGCGGTTCATTCAGTGCGGAAACATTCATCTCATCAAATGAAGAACTCTTGTTATCAGAAGTGTCTGAATAAGAATCACCACTTAAGGAATAATTCGGGTCGGCGTCTGAGTCACCATTTGCAGATGGTGATTCGTTGTTTGGTGAAGCAGTAGTATCACATTCCTCTGTTCATCCTTGGCAGAAAGCAAACATAGACGATGAAGCAACCGAAACAACACATTCATTTTCGTTACCTCATCAGTTTGCTATACGGCCAATTTTCATAACCAGCTTCACCACAGAAATATGAATGAAAGCAATGGAAATTTCTGTGGTTGGATTAACTTGGACCCAAATCCAATAATGTGTAGACAATAATAACCGATGGTAAAAATAATTTTCGGTACCTAGATCTCAACTCTCTTCTTGAGGTTTGGCGTTCAGCCTAAGAGTTTCATTATTAACATCTTTGTTGAAGTTCGTATAGGACTTTGAAGCATCACAAACTACCCATGGTCAGTCCCGAATGTTTTAATCTAAAAAGAATCGATAATTCAACGATTTTTTCTATGAAATGTAACTGCGAAAAGAGAAATATAAATTCTCCACTTTTGGTTCCTAAGTATCGGAATTACCAAAAAATAGCCACACGTAGCGGATTGTGTTTGTGGTGTTTTAAAATGCGCAAGCCAAGCCATCGAAATGTAGTGAGTGAAGGTGAGAATGTCGAACGTTCTGTTGTTTTATAAGACACCAATGATAAATATTTTACGTAAAAATGGAAATACATGGCCCGCTTGTGAGGAAAAAACCTGTAAAAAACAGCAAATCCAGCAGTGAGTATTCGCATAATTGAAATCGTAATATGTAAAGAGTATTCTGCACGTAATAATTCTATAACCCCGGTAGTCATTTCTAGCATTCAATTCTGTGTCGTGCATGTGTTAAAAGTACCCAGAGAAAAGTGAAGACGAATAATCAGATCAACTGACCGTTTTCCAATGTGCGGCAGCATTTCTTCTTCTCCACTTACTATCTTCGTTTTCCTGTTCATATGTAAGTCAACCAATTGTTAAAGAATGACCACACAGCTTGAATAGTGTAATCGACTAATGCTAATGACATACTTCGGAATGTTGTAAAGTAATGGTTCAACAGTGGCCTCACAAAGTGCCAGTATTACCCGCACATGGCACAATTCATCGCTGTCACAGTCAGAGGCACATTGCACAGATACCAATGTTGATAAAGGAACCAACAGTAAATCTCGACATGCGATAACGGCACTATCACCGTCTAGCGTTTTATGTTGCAGCTAACAACTGTGCCAGTAATGCCGGATGTAGTTGTCATATTGTAGAGCTCAACTGTGGTATTAACTCCAAATTGGCAATTTTTGGGTTGTGCCACTATTGCATTCAGTGAGCAGTATGTCGGAAATGCGTCCTTGTATCGCCACGATCTGTCGAATTGGGCTAAGGTCGGAAATCAAGCAAAACCACCGAATTATTCTGAAAAAAAAATTGTATTTCGCACCAACTTTGAGCAGATGTTCAAACGTACGGCCAACGACATAGCCGACAAAAACGTGTGACCCCAAAAATTCCAGGTTGCTGCTTGAGGGTTGCTGCTGCCTCAACAATACGGGCAATAAGATACGCTTCAGAGTCAACTGGCGACGTGTAAATCATGGCTTTAGTGTGGCTCCGTAGGAAGAAGTTCGTTGGCGTGAGGTGCGATGAACTGGAAGGCCAAACCATTGACCCGTTCCTTCCAATTCAGCGATGGTTGTGTATTGCGGTGAGATGTTGATTCTGAAGAGAATCTTATTGCCCGTATCGTTGAGGCAGCAGCAACCTGGCATTTTTGAGCGCACGTGCCAATTTATGCTGCGTCTTTGTCGGCTCTCTCGAGGTCGGTGGCCGTACATTGGAATATCTGCTCTAAATTGATACGGAATGCAGTTTTTTCTCAGAATAGTTCAGTGCTGTTGCTTGATATCCAACCTTAGTCAGACTCAATTTGACGGTCCGTAGCACTACGAGGACGCATTTCCGACATATAGTTCCTCGACAATAAATCTTCGTTTTATTCCCCCCCCCCCCCTCCCTTTCACCTCACGAAGTTTTGGCATGGAGTTTATCCGCATCCTGCGTGTGTCATAAGATTTTCATTAGAATTTTGAAATTTCTTCGTACAGTGTTCCTTTCTTTCCTTGGAATTTAGTTTTTTCCCCTAGCGTTGTGCCAAAGTGGATGGGGCTGGTGCTTAAATCTTGTTTTAATTGTTATAATGTATATTAGTGTAACAATCGTGTTTAAGAATTATTAATACTATATTTTCGATTCTTCACAAACCTTATCTTTTCAGTTTTATTACTTCACGGTTTTAAGTTGATTCTTGTGCCAGCTCGTGATGTTTTTTCTTTCCTACAAGTGTCAAGAGGGAAGTAGATAGCTTTAGCCTCAAACCAAAACCAGCACACTTGTTTCTACCTGAACTTCCATATATTTTAAAATAATAAAGTAAGGTGTGTGATTTTACACCAGGAAAAATTTCCAGTCATAACAAATTATTGTACACATATTTTTTAGCCTGATGATGACTCAGTAAGTATCGAAACATACGGCACAATCCCCAAACAAACTATTTTTGGCTACAGCTTTAATTTGAAACAATGGTGCTTTGTGCAGCCAGCTGCGTAGAACGTTTTCAAAGAGCGAGTTCAGCAACGTCTCAAATGTCATGGCGGAGCCAGCGTCAGATGTCACATTTGGGGTCATGTGATGTCGTTGAATTGCCCATACGGATCACGAAGAAACAGAAGCGCCCTGTTCGTAGAGCTTGTGTATCATATCACGCCTATTGAAATGGCGCCTTAAGCGACAGGGTTTGGCCGTTTGGCTTAGTTTGCAGTAGCGGGGACAAGAGACTGATAGCGTTGGCAGCGCTTTAGTTTCTGAAGCGCTTCTATGTGGAATCACGCCCATTATAACTAGCGGTGCGCTCAGTCGCACCGCTGTATGTGGCTATACACGGCACGCACACACACACACACACACACAACACGTGAAAAAGGAACCTGAGAGGTAATGACGATGGTATACGGTCATACTCGTGACTGACATCTGGTCGTTGTGGAACGTCTGTCTTAATCAGGTTTCGGAGGTTGAATTTGCCACCATGTTCAGTTTGAACGGAGAAAGATAACCTGCTCCGGTATGTCTGCCAGAAACAATGATCAGTCACTGATTACGTGATCATAGCAAATTTCGAAACGTTGTGGGGTTTTGGCCTGGGATTAAGGCGGGTGTCGAGCATTTGTCAGGACTATTTTTAAAAAGCTACGTAAAAGACATGCCTGTTTATTGTATTGCGTAAGAAAATTTATTCTTATCTTCCGTTTTTTTGATATTACGTGAGGCTCATTTTAGTACATTGTGATGTATGGGCCGTAAGGAACTGGCACGAAACAAAATGAAATTAGAGTGCTTCGCATGCATTTTATCTGTTAATCGGTGTAGAGGTAAATTCGTCCCAGCGTACGCCCTGGAGTCATACAGAAGAACTGAGTAATAGCTCCATTTACTCATAACCTTGACTCCAGATGTCAGCTTTACGGTCCATTCGCTTTATTTCCAGCGAAACACCGCACAACCCATTAAACAGGAGGCTGTATGCTCGTTCCAGACGCTTTGGAGGAGAAAAAGTCTCTTCCTTACCGGGAATGGAACCGAAATTATTCGATCGTCCAGCTCTTAGCGAAAACACCACATGGAACACTATATCCCAGCTACAAGAGGTAATGGGGATCAAACATGAGAAACGATAAACTGGTATTGATTCTCCAATTATGCCTTTATTTTACACTTGTAATGCTAGGTGCGTATAAAACATAGAGCGCTGTATCCTACACGACAAGCACAGCTTGCATTTATGTTCCCACAGACTTATTTCTGTGCAGGTAACGCGGCAGCAGAGTATGCAAGTACGACTTCATCAGAGGCCGGGTGTTTTGTATCTTATACGGCTGTTAAATCCATAAATTCTTTAGACGTTTAACAGTTTTTGTACCGTTTCCGATCCACAGCGAACAGAGTGCTTACCCAAATGAAATTTGCTTTGTTCTTATTGAATTTTGGTTACAGACACCCGCTATTTAAGCGTATCATGAGCCAGTGCAATACGTTCCATTCTTAACCTTTTGGCGCCGGAATCTTCGAGTGTATCGAAGATTCTGATAGACAAGGGGAGGACCGGTCATAACATATCCGGAAACATCAGCCACATAAAACGACATGCTGTCACAACACCATTATCACCATATATATAACGCACATAAGTAACTTTAGCAGAACTTTG